>JACCDX010486940.1_pt1 | contig 39043 bp, 39 predicted proteins | sample 7449681 | NCBI WGS metagenome assembly JACCDX01 (sample SAMN15323450, study PRJNA562643) | freshwater metagenome | isolation source: river surface water | place: USA:Blue River Watershed | collected 2017-08-18
AAGAACTCCTGCGCGAAAGCGCCCGAGTCGCAGCTGATTTTGATGCCGATGAAAGTGAATACAACCCTGAACCGCAACAAGAGTTAAGTGATCGCCACGCGCTGCGACGCGTAAAGGGTTTCTCTACTGAACTGCAAGATATCTCCGATGCAGAATATCGTCAGCTCCAATTAGAACGCGTGGTCTTAGTTGGAGTTTGGACTGAAGGTAGCGCCGAGATGGCCGAGAATTCATTAGCTGAACTAAAGGCTCTCGCCGAAACTGCTGGCTCGGAAGTACTTGATGGATTGATCCAACGTCGCGATAAGCCGGATCCGGCAACTTATATCGGTTCTGGAAAAGTGGTTGAACTGCGTCAGATCGTGGCATCAAGTGGTGCCGATACCGTTATTTGCGATGGCGAACTTTCGCCTTCACAACTTCGCCAACTTGAAGATAAGTTAAAAGTGAAAGTTGTAGACCGCACTGCTTTGATTCTGGATATTTTTGCGCAGCATGCCAAGAGTAAAGAAGGTAAGGCGCAGGTAGAACTAGCGCAGATTGCATACTTACTCCCACGATTGCGCGGTTGGGGTGATTCGCTTTCACGCCAGGTTGGTGGCCGTGCCGCCGGTGGTGCCGGCATCGGTGGTCGCGGACCTGGCGAAACAAAAATTGAAACCGATCGCCGTCGTATTCGTGACAAGATGGCCAAGTTGCGCCGCGAGATAGCCGAGATGAAAGTTTCGCGTGATACCAAGCGCCAAGAACGTAAGCGCTTTAATATCCCATCGGTTGCAATTGCCGGATACACGAATGCGGGCAAGTCATCGCTCTTAAATCGCCTTACCGATGCTGGTGTTCTCGTAGAAAACGCACTCTTTGCAACCCTTGACCCAACGGTACGAAAGTCGCATACCGCCGATGGTCGCACTTACACGCTCTCAGATACTGTCGGATTCGTCAGACATCTTCCACATCAGCTTGTTGACGCATTTAAATCAACCCTTGAAGAAGTATCTGGGGCAGATTTAATTGTTCATGTTGTTGATGGTTCGCATCCGGATCCATTTGAACAAATCCGCGCTGTCCGTGAAGTTATTACCGATATTGGTGGGGGAGATATCCCAGAAATCATTGCTATAAATAAAGTGGATTCAGCCAACCCTGATGTGGTCATGGAAATTCTTCGTAAAGAGAAAAACAGCTATGCATTCTCGGCGCGAACCGGTTTCGGTATCGAAGGGCTTGTCCATGCGATTGAAAAATCGTTGCCACAACCAAATGTGGAGATAGAGACAGTTATTCCGTATAGCCGAGGTGATCTGATTAACGCTATTCACGAAACCGGAGAAATCATTAGCGAGGTTTATGTGGAGAGCGGTACCGCTATTCATGCGCGGGTGGGGGCTTCGCTGGCAAAAGCGATAGAAGCAGCGCGTGTATCGCCATAGGAAAAGCGATTGAGGCTGTCGAAAAGCCCGATTAATGTCTGGTCAAGACTTATTTAGACGGGGAATATCTGCGACACGCCGAGTGTTGTAATGGGTAATCACGGGTAAGTGCGCGAGTATGCGCCCGTACGCAACGCGCAATAGATGCGAGTTGTTTTGAATATATGGAAGTGAGGTGAGAGCAGTGGCAACAGATTACGACACCCCCCGAAAGACGGATGAGGAACTCCACGAGGAGTCGCTAGAAGAACTCAAAGCTAAGCGCGTCGATGCTCAATCCGGACAGATTGATGTCGATGAAGCAGAGGCGGCGGAGAATCTCGAACTTCCAGGAGCAGATTTATCTGGAGAAGAGCTAGCAGTTCGAGTTGTTCCCAAGCAGGTAGATGAATTTACGTGTTCCCGATGCTTCTTGGTGCATCACATAACTCAGCTTGCTAAAGGCGAAGGTGCCAAGGCAGTCTGCAAAGAGTGCAATTAAAATAGCAGTCTGTAAAGAGTGCAATTAAGTTAATTTAAGTTATATGTTTAACGATTAAGCAGCGCGGCGATCTCTTCGCCGCGTTTGCTCGTTATAAGCCAATATGGCGTCTTATCTCGCGGATCATTTAGATCGATACGTAAACCTTGCGGCTCCCAAAACTTAATCGCTAAATACGCGGCAGGATCAGCATCCCTTGTTCGCAACAGACGCATCGCTGCGCGATCCAAAACAGTAACCTGACCGAGATACCTTCGTTCAATCTTGGCTTTATCGATTCGCAATATTTCGCCATCAAAGGTTATCTCCGATTTCATAGCAATAGCGATCCAAATTAAGGCGATCGCTGAGATTGCAAGAGTGGCCAAAGTGACGCGACTATCAAAAACCGCCCAAATAGAAAGCACGATTGAGAGAAAGAGAAAGTAGATAAAGGCGAGTACCCAAATGGGCGGGCGCAGAACCTCTTTGAAGATCACTTAATTAGTCTAATTGCGTTACCGATCAAGTAACTACTTTCAAGGAAAATTGAAGTAAAGTGCGGGTATGAGCCGAGTTCCTAGTACAACTGCTCCAGACGGTGCGTCGATTCCAGAGCGCCATCCCAAGGCTCCAGAAATTGGCACGAAGATTCCTTCACACTTCGGCCATTGTTTTGGATGTGGCGAACTCCACCCAACTGGGCTGCACCTCGTTGCACATGCAGGCGCCGGTGCAGATTTAACCGCGGAATTTACAGTTACCGAAAATCACCAAGGAGCTCCAGGGTTGGCGCACGGCGGTTTGTTATCTCTGGCATTTGATGAAGCGCTCGGAAAGCTGATGTGGTTAATCCGCTCTCCGGCAGTAACTGCACGACTAGAAACAGACTTTCTAAAACCTGTACCAATGGGAACAACACTGCACATCACTGCAAGAATTACTGGACAGGTAAATCGCAAGGTTTATACCGCAGCAGAAGGTCGCCTCGGTGGACCAGATGGCGAGATCGCAGTTAAAGCAGCAGCGCTCTTTGTCATTGTTCCGATGTCGCACTTTTTAGAAAATGCACCCAAGGAATATCTCGAACACATCGCCAAGACCCCAGAAATTTTGGCATTTGTAGATCCAGAATTTGAGATCAATCCATAATGAGCGTTCAAGTTCTCGTTACTCGGTTAGATCCTGATCTGCCGCTTCCTAAATATGCCAAAGGCGGCGACGCTGGTGCAGATATCGTCTCGCGCATCGATGTGACGCTGGCTCCGGGGGAGCGCACCCTGGTGCCGACCGGAATTTCGATCGCACTTCCTGATGGTTATGTTGCCTTGGTACATCCAAGATCAGGGCTAGCGATTAAACATGGCGTCACTATGGTCAATTCCCCGGGCACGGTTGATGCCGGATTCCGTGGCGAACTTCAAATAATTTTGATCAATCACGATCCAAAAGAGAGCGTTTCATTTAAGCGCGGCGATCGGATCGCACAGTTAGTTATTCAAAAAGTTGAACGCGCAGATTTCTTAGAAGTAGGAAGCCTGCCGGGTTCTGGCCGCGGCGCTGATGGTTTTGGTTCGACGGGGCGTTCATGAGTAATCCAGAGCAACACGAAGATAAAGCCAAGGTTCTTGCTGCATTTGGTGGCAAGAAAGGTTTAATCGATTCAGGTATTCCTTCCATAATCTTCTTGCTCGTCTTTAATATTTCCGATCAATTACAGACTGCGCTTATTGCATCTGTTGGCGTATCTCTGGTTTTAACAATCATCCGTTTGGCGATGCGCGAGACAATTCAACATGCAGTCTCTGGACTAATTGGCTCGCTAATTTGTGCCTGGTTTGCTAATCGCACCGGTAACGCCAGCGATTTATACATTCCAAAGTTATTGACCAACTTGGGTTATGGCAGTGTTTATTTGATTGCCAACTTTGCCGGTTGGCCGATACTTGGGCTACTGCTTGGACCGATTCTTGGCGAGAACCTGCACTGGCGCAAAGATCCAGCGCGCGCCCGCGCCTACAAGCGAGCTAGTTGGCTCTGGGTTGGCATGTTCTTTTCACGCATCGCAGTGCAGTATCCGATTTATCGAAGCGGGAATGTAAATCTACTTGGCACCGTAAATCTGGCGATGGGCTATCCATTATTTCTAGCAACCGCATATGGGTCTTGGATGATTTTGAGGGCAGTTCCTACAACCAAAGTTGAAAGTTAAGTAATTACTGATCAATAAAGCAAGATTTGATCAAGCTTTCAGCAGTTGCTGAGGCTACAAAGAGAAGTTCGTCTCCAGCGCTAAAAACATCGGTTGGCGTCGGAGTGATAACTCGTCCATCGCGCACGATTGCGGCAAGAGATGCATCATCGGGAAGCGTTATCTCCTCGACTGTCTTTCCGATGCACATTGAAGAGTCAGGAAGTGTTAGTTCAACTAAATTCGCTTGGCCCTTTCGGAAAGAGAAAAGACGAACTACATCGCCAACGCTGACCGCTTCTTCGACGAGCGCTGAAATAATTCGCGGCGTTGATACCGCAACGTCTACGCCCCATGATGAATCAAAGAGCCATTCGTTCTTTGGATGGTTAATGCGAGCTACAACGCGTGGCACTCCGTATTCGGTCTTTGCCAATAGTGAAGCGACCAGGTTTACCTTGTCATCGCCGGTAGCGGCAACCAACACCTGGCAATTATTTAGAACTGCCTTATCGAGTGATGTAATTTCACAGGCATCGGCCATCAACCATTCAGCATCAGGAACTGATTCCATCTTTAACGCTTTGGGATCGCGGTCGATCAAAAGTACTTGGTGGCCATTATCAAGAAGTTCACGCGCAATAGCGCGTCCTACATTTCCAGCACCGGCGATAGCAATTCTCATGAGTGGTCCTCCGGTGAGCGAGCCAAGATCGCCTCAACTGCCGCGATATCTTCAGCGCGCACTGTTACGTGCATCAGATCGCCTTCTTGTAAGACGGTGTGCTCATCTGGAATCAATCCTTCTGCCAGGCGAGTTAGAAATGCTACGCGCGCATCGATTGCTAATTCAATTTCAGCGATCGGGCGTCCAAACCAATCTTTATGAGGATGCATTTCGCAGAGTTGAATCGTTCCGCTGGCATCGCGCCATTCAGAGCGTGAGCCTTCTGGGACAAGACGACGCAAAATCTGATCAGTTGCCCAAATAACGGTAGCAACAGTAGGAATTCCTAAGCGTTGGTAAATCTCAGCGCGTCCTGGGTCATAGATACGAGCAACCACATTTGCTACGCCATACGTTTCACGAGCAACACGTGCCGCCAAAATATTTGAGTTATCTCCATTGCTCACCGCAGCGAATGCATCGGCAGTTTCAATTCCTGCTTCGAGCAAGGTATCGCGATCAAAGCCAACGCCCGCAACGGTGCGACCTTTGAAATCAGGTCCCAGACGACGGAAAGCTTCGCGAGATTGATCGATAATCGCAACTGAATGTCCGGCAGCCTCGAGTTCGGTCGCCAAAGAGGAACCAACTCGACCGCATCCCATGATCACGACGTGCATAAGGTTTAACTTACCACCCTTAGGCTTGGGTGTATGGCGATAGATGATGCTCGAATCGAAAAAACGGAACGAAAAGCCGAGCTATCTGTCGGTCAGCGCTTTGTAGTCACAATAGAAAAGATCGCCCACGGCGGCCATTTCATCGCACGTCATTTGGGAGCGGTGATCTTCGTACGCCATGCGATTCCTGGAGAAAAAGTAGAAATAGAGATCACAAGTAATGGATCTTCATTTAATCGGGCAGATGTTGTGCAGGTTATTCAGGCATCCAGTGATCGCGTAAGTGCTCCTTGTCAGTTTGCACACCGCAGCGGTTGCGGTGGTTGCGACTTCCAACATATTTCGTTGGCTCGGCAAAGAGCGTTAAAGGGCGATGTCATCACGGAACAATTTGCGCGGATCGCCAAGAAAGAACTACGTGTTGAAGTAGAAGAAGTTGCTGGCCCACTCGGTTATCGAACTCGTTTTAGCGCAGTCACAACGCGTGATGGCTCGCTCGGATTTCGCCAGGCGCGTAGCAATAAAGTAGTGCCTGTCTCAGATTGCCGAATTTTGCAGCCAGAGATCAATTATCAAGAGTTAAGTAATCGTAAATGGAAAGGCGATCTTCAAGTTGAAGTCTCCTTCTCTTCAACTGCCGAACGCACTATTGCAATAGGATACTTGCGCGAAGATTCACCAGTAAGAACTTCGGAAGGACCTGATGTTGCAACTTATAACGTTAACGGTTTTGCTCTAGAAGTTTCGCAACGTTCTTTCTGGCAGAGCCACAAGGAAGCGCCACGAGTATTAACAGATGCAGTTTTGAACTTTGCTCAAGTTAGTAGTGGAGATTACTTACTTGATTTATACGGGGGAGTTGGGCTTTTCACCTCACAGCTTTTAGGCCTTGTAGGCGAAGGTGGAAGAATTGATCTTGTTGAGGGCAGCAAATCGGCCACCGGCGATGCGCTACGAAATTTTACAAACTTTTCAAATGTAGGAGTTCATACAGGTGATGTAGAAAAGATACTCCCTCGATTCTCCAAAGCTGATGTGATAGTTCTTGATCCACCACGTGAAGGCGCCGGTAAAAGCGTGGTTGCATCGATGGTTTCGTTAAAACCGCGGGCGATTGTTTATGTTGCTTGTGACCCCGCAGCCCTTGCCAGAGATACCGCGTACCTTGAGTCCTCTGGGTATGCACTCACTCAGATCCGTGCCTTTGATCTCTTTCCAATGACGCAACACATCGAATCTGTTGCGCTTTTTCAGCCAGTTAAGGTATCTTGACGTCAAGATAAATCAGCGAGGGATAAACGATGAGCAAAAATTCATTAGGCGCCAAGAAGAATTTAAACGTTGGCGGAAAAGATTTTGAAATCTTTGATATCTCCAAGATTGAGGGCGCATCTAACCTTCCCTTCTCACTAAAGGTCTTACTCGAAAATTTGCTTCGCACCGAAGATGGCGCAAATATCACTGCAGATCACATCAAAGCTCTTGCGCAATGGGATCCATCGGTAGAGCCAGATACAGAAATTCAATTCACGCCTGCGCGCGTAGTTATGCAGGACTTCACCGGAGTGCCATGTGTTGTAGACCTAGCGACAATGCGCGAAGCAATTGTTGAACTCGGGGGAGATCCAGCCAAGGTAAATCCACTCGCACCTGCCGAGTTGGTTATCGATCACTCTGTTATTGCTGATGTCTTCGGAACAAAAGACTCTTTCGAACAGAACACAGATATTGAATATGAGCGCAATCGTGAGCGTTATCGCTTCCTGCGTTGGGGCCAAGGCGCCTTTGATGAATTTAAGGTTGTTCCACCCGGAACCGGAATTGTGCACCAAGTAAATATTGAATATTTAGCGCGCGTAATCATGACTCGCTCCGTAAATGGAGTTCTCCGCGCATACCCAGATACTGTGGTCGGAACCGATTCACATACAACTATGGTTAACGGACTCGGAGTTCTTGGTTGGGGCGTCGGCGGTATCGAGGCAGAAGCAGCTCTACTTGGCCAGCCAGTATCAATGTTGATTCCACGTGTAGTTGGATTCAAGTTAAGCGGCGCTCTTCCAGTTGGAACAACGGCAACTGATATGGCGCTCACCATCACCGAGATGCTTCGTAAGCATGGCGTTGTCGGTAAGTTCGTTGAATTTTATGGCCCAGGAGTTGTTGCCGTTCCAATGGCGAACCGAACAACGATTGGAAATATGAGCCCAGAATATGGTTCAACATGTGCGATCTTCCCAATTGATGATGAAACACTTCGCTACTTACGCTTAACAGGTCGCAGCGAAGATCAAGTTGCTTTGGTCGAGCAGTATGCAAAAGCGCAGGGAATGTGGCATGACCCATCAGTTAGCCCACGTTATTCCGAACATATTGAGCTAGATCTTTCAACAGTTGTTCCATCAATCTCTGGACCAAAACGTCCACAAGATCGCATCTCGCTAAGTGCTTCAAAGTCTTCATTTGAAAAAGTCCTTCCTACTTATTTCACCGACAAGACTGGCAAAGAGGCTTACCCAGTTAATGTAGGCACAAAAGCAACAACGATTAAGAATGGCGACGTTGTAATCGCCTCGATCACATCTTGTACAAATACTTCAAACCCTTCAGTAATGATTGGAGCTGCTCTTCTTGCCAAGAAGGCGGTAGAACGTGGGCTAACTTCTAAGCCATGGGTGAAGACAACCCTTGCCCCGGGATCAAAGGTTGTTACCGATTACTACGACCGCGCCGGCCTAACCCAGTACATGGAAGCGCTTGGCTTTAACTTGGTTGGCTATGGCTGTGTTACCTGTATCGGTAACTCTGGTCCGCTTCCTGTTGAAATTAGTAAATCGGTAAACGAGCACGACCTCGCAGTTACCGCGGTTCTCTCAGGAAACCGTAACTTTGAAGGTCGCATCAGCCCAGATGTGAAGATGAACTACCTCGCTTCACCACCACTAGTTGTTGCCTATGCTCTAGCCGGAACTATGAACCATGACTTCGAAAAGGATTCACTTGGCACCGATAAGGATGGCAAGGAAGTTCTGCTGGCTGAGATATGGCCAAGTGCGAAAGAGATCCAAGATGTAATTGATTCTTCGATCTCATCCGAAATGTTTAAGAAAGATTACGCAACTGTCTTTGATGGTGATCACCGCTGGAAGTCTCTCGACACTCCAACCGGAAAAACTTTCGAATGGGATGCGCAATCAACTTATGTTCGCAAACCTCCATATTTCGATGGCATGCCTTCGCAACCAAAGCCCGTTACTGACATTGCAAACGCGCGTGTTCTCGCGATCCTTGGGGATTCTGTAACAACAGATCACATTTCACCTGCAGGAAATATCAAAGCTGATTCACCTGCTGGTAAATATCTTGAGGCACACGGAGTAGCTCGTGCTGACTTCAACTCATATGGCTCACGTCGTGGAAACCACGAAGTAATGATCCGTGGAACATTTGCCAATATTCGTTTGAAGAATATGTTGCTCGATGGCGTGGAAGGCGGCTTTACTCGCAACTTCCTCGATAACGGAGCGCAGTCAACTATTTACGATGCCTCTGTTGCATATCAAGCAGCAGGAGTTCCACTCGTTATCTTGGCCGGAAAAGAGTACGGATCCGGTTCATCACGTGACTGGGCGGCAAAGGGAACCGCGCTACTTGGAGTTCGCGCGGTTATCGCGGAAAGTTTTGAACGCATTCACCGCTCTAACTTGATCGGCATGGGAGTACTTCCATTGCAATTCAAGGATGGCGAGAATGCGCAGAGCTTAGGACTTAAGGGCGATGAAACATTTGCGATCTCTGGAATCACTGAGCTAAACGGTGGCGGAATTCCTAAAGAGGTAACTGTTACTGCAGGGGATAAGACATTTACAGCCAAGGTGCGAATCGATACACCTGGCGAGGGTGATTATTATCGCCATGGCGGGATCATGCAGTATGTACTCCGTCAGCTACTTCAGTAGCTGCGCGTTTAGATGGATCTCTTCCGGCTTAGTACTCGCATAAATATCGCGTAACTACTGCACCTTAACTAGACTAAGCACGTGCTCGAGTCGATTAAAGGTCCCGCAGATGTTAAGGCGATGGATCGCGCCCAACTTGAAGCGTTAAGTTCGGAGATTCGTAAGTTCCTGGTCGAAAAAGTCTCTAAGACCGGCGGCCACCTTGGACCTAACCTCGGCGTCGTTGAACTAACTCTGGCGATTCACCGCATCTTTGATTCACCACGCGATGTCGTACTTTTTGATACTGGCCATCAATCTTATGTACATAAAATTCTTACCGGTCGGGCTGGCGACTTTGATGGTCTTCGCCAACGCGGGGGAATAGCTGGTTATCCAAACCGCTCAGAGAGCGATCACGACGTTATTGAAAATTCTCATGCTTCTACGGCGCTTTCGTGGGGCGATGGAATTTCATATGGTTTCTCGCGCACCGGCCAAAGCGATCGTCACGTCGTCGTTGTTGTTGGTGATGGCGCACTCACGGGCGGAATGTCTTGGGAAGCCCTGAACAACATCGCTGCTACCGAAGAACGCAATTTAGTAATTGTTGTAAACGATAACGAACGTTCATATTCACCAACTATCGGTGGGTTGGCAACCTATCTTTCAACACTTCGCGTTACCCGCGGATATGAACGCTTTTTGGATTGGGGTAAAGAGTTTTTACATAAGACGCCAGTTGTTGGAACGCCGATCTATGAAACTCTTCACGGAATGAAGAAGGGCATTAAAGATATCGTCGCCCCACAAGGAATGTTTGAAGACCTAGGTTTGAAATATATGGGTCCTATAGATGGACACGATATCGCTGCGTTAGAAAAAGCTCTGGCTAAAGCCAAGGAATATGGCGCACCAGTACTGGTACACGCGATAACCGAGAAGGGTCGCGGCCACCAACCAGCAGTTGCCGATGAAGCGGAAAAGTTTCATGCTGTTGGAATCGTTGACCCCGAGACAGGTACTCCACTTTCCAAGAGCGTTACCAGCTGGACAAAGGTTTTTTCAGAAGAGTTGCTTGCACTTGGTCGTGAACGTAGCGATATCGTCGCAATTACCGCTGCGATGCTCGGTCCGACAGGTTTAGATAAATTCGAAAAGGAATTTCCAGAACGCACCATCGATGTCGGTATCGCCGAACAACATGCCGTCACAAGTGCGGCAGGTATGGCTTATGCAGGTCTGCATCCGGTTGTCGCCCTTTATTCCACCTTCTTAAACCGCGCCTTTGATCAATTGCTATTGGATGTGGCTTTGCATAAAGCAGGGGTCACATTTGTTTTAGATCGCGCCGGAATTACGGGCGATGATGGACCTTCACACCACGGAATCTGGGATCTGGCCATTACCGGCATTGTGCCAACGATGCACGTTGGTGCACCGCGAGATGAATCTCGCTTACGCGAAATTTTGCGCGAAGCGGTTGCGATTTCTGACGCGCCTTCAATGTTGCGTTTTCCAAAAGGAGCGATTCAAAGTGATATCCCTGCCTTTGAACGTCGTGATGGAATCGATGTTCTTTATCGCGGTGAAAGTGCAGATGTTCTGCTGGTGAGCATTGGTGCGATGGCTGCTATCGCCGTAGAAGCGGCATCAATGGCTTATCGTGAAGGAGTTGGCGTTACCGTTATCGATCCACGTTGGGTAAAACCGCTTCCAGTTTCACTTGTCACAATGGCCCAGCGATATAAGAGCGTGGTTGTACTTGAAGATGGAATTAAGCATGGCGGGATTGCAAGCTCAATTTCAGAGATGTTCCGCGAAGCTGGGCTAACCACATCGATTCATTCGATTGGTATTCCGCTGGAGTTTATTGAACATTCCAAGCGAGCAGAGATCATGAAAGATCTGGGGATTACAGCACAGCACATCGCACGAAGTATCGTGGAATGGAATAGCGCCCACTCTGAATCAAACTTGGCAGAATCAAATTTGGCTGGTTCGGCTATGGCAAAGATGCAATACCCGGTGCATGAAAACGCTGACCACAAACCGAATCGCTAATTCCTTCGCGATCTAGGTAAGGCAAGATTCCGCCGAGATGCATCGGCCAACCTGAACCCATCAACATGCAGAGATCGATCTCAGCAGCTGAAGAAACCACGCCTTCATCAAGCATCATGCGCGCCTCTGTTGCAAGCGCTTTAAGAGCGCGTTCGCGAACTTGTTCTGCGGTAGATGGCTTATCGCCCTGCTTGATCAAAGCAACTGCTTCTGGATTGGCTGAAACTTTTCCATCTCCACCCTTTACGTAGAAGTTGCGAACCTTGGCAGCGACCATGGCCTGCATTGTTGGTGAGATGCGATAGCGCGGTCCGAGATTTTCATGCAGAGTTTCGGATACGTGTAGCGCAACGCCTGGACCGACTAGATCCAATAGTTCAAATGGCGACATTGGGAAGCCGATACTGCGCATCGCATTGTCAGCAACTTCTGGAGAAGTTCCTTCATCAACTGCATCTGTGACTTCACCCATGAAACGGGTTAATAGACGGTTAACCACAAAACCAGGAGCATCTTTACAGATGATCATAGTTTTCTTTAGATCTTTACCAACACTAACTGCAGTTGCTGTCGTTGCATCATCTGTCTTTGAGGTACGAGCTACTTCAAGAAGTGGCATTACTGCAACCGGATTGAAGAAGTGGAATCCGATGACGCGCTCTGGGTTCTTAAGCCCTTCGCCCATGCGTTCAACTGAAAGTGATGAAGTATTGGTTGCCAAAACACATTCGGGGGAGACGATTGTTTCGAGTTTCTTAAAGAGCTCCTGCTTAAGGGAGAGCTCTTCAAAAATTGCTTCAATAATGAAATCACAACCAGCAAAGGTATTTTGATCGGCAGAACCGCTAATTAGCAGAGAAAGGCGGCGTGCAGATTCTTCACTCATCCGCTTCTTCTCAACCAACTTTGCCAGTTCGTTCTTTACCCAGGCAACTCCTTTGTCGGCGCGCTCTTGATCGATATCAGTCATAACAACTGGGCATTTCAAATTACGAAGGAGAAGAAGTGCGAGTTGAGAGGCCATTAGCCCAGCGCCAACAACGCCTACCTTGGCTACCTTGCGACCTAGCGCTGGTTTAGGTGCACCTTCAACTTTCTTGCGCTTCTTCTGAATCAAATTGAAGGCATACAGAGATGCGCGAAGTGGATCTGACATCGTTAGATCAGCTAACGCTTGATCTTCGGCATCAAATCCGGCGCCACGAGTATTTGTACGAGCTGCAGCAATAAGTTCAAGGGCGCGCATAGGGGAAGCGATTTCAGCGCCTCCGTATTTCTTAAGTGCCGCTGCCTTACCTGTTGCTAGCGCAGAATCCCAAGCGGGATCGTTTGAATAATCCTTACGTTCGACCTTGGTAGCACCGCTTAAAACCTTCGCCGCAAAATTTACAGAGCGTTCCAGGAAATCTGCTGGCTCGTAAACGGCATCGACGACGCCGAGTGCGAGGGCATCTTTAGCCTTCATCATGGTGTTGTTATTTAGCGCATTGAGCATGATTACCTGAACCGCGCGTTCTGGCCCGATTAACTTAGGCAAGATGGTGGCTCCGCCCCATCCTGGAACTAAACCTAAGAAAACTTCTGGCAGAGCGGTGAAGGCAGTTGATGCAAGTGTGCGATAGTGGCAATGCAATCCAACTTCGAGGCCACCGCCAAGTGCTAGACCATTAATAAATGCAAAGGTTGGAATCCCGCATTCATCTAAGCGGCGGAAGACATCGTGCCCGAGTTTTCCAATTGCCAGTGACTGGGAACGCTCTGATAGGTATGAAAGCGCAGAAAGATCCGCGCCGGCTGCGAAGATAAATGGCTTGCCGGTAATCGCAATAGCAGCAGGGGAGCGACCGATTGCATCTGTAATCGCAGCATCCAAAGCCTTGAGAGATTGCGGACCAAAGGTGTTCGGACGAGTGTGATCAAGCCCGTTATCTAAGGTGATTAAGGCGAGAGATCCGGTAAATCCAAATGGAGCCAGATCAACATCGCGAACTAATGCGTTGGTGACAAATTCTTCAGGAGCGCCTTCAGGTAATTTGATTTCGGTAGTCATTACTTTGAACCTCCAACAAAGTGTGGGTTTTCCCAGATAACGGTGCCGCCCATGCCCAGACCGATACACATAGTTGTAAGTCCATAGCGAACTTCTGGGTGCTCTTCAAAGGCGCGCGCCAGGTTAAGCGCTAAACGAATTCCGGATGATGCAAGTGGATGTCCAACAGCGATTGCACCGCCGTAAGGATTTACTCGTGGATCATCATCGGCGATACCAAAGTGATCAAGGAATGCGATTACTTGAACTGCAAATGCTTCATTAACTTCAAAAGCTCCGATATCAGAAATTGAGAGACCAGCTTTTGCTAGCGCTTTAATCGTTGATGGAACTGGGCCGTATCCCATAACTTCTGGTTCAACTCCTGCGAACGCGTATGAAACCAACTTCGCCTTTACGGTCAGCCCAAGTTCATTGGCTTTCTCTTCGCTAGCAAGCAAAGCAGCCGTCGCACCATCATTTAACCCGGATGAGTTTCCAGGGGTCACGCGACCTGCTGGTCGAAATGGTGTCTTAAGCGTTGCTAAACCTTCCATCGTTGTTGTTGGACGAGGTGGTTCGTCAACTGTTGCGATACCCCAACCCATTTCTGGAATGCGAGCAGCAGTTGGAATTAAATCGCGCTGAATTTTTCCAGCGGCGTATGCCGCAGCGGTCTTCATCTGAGAGTTGTACGCATAACGATCTGCGCGCTCTTTAGTTAGCTGCGGAAAGCGATCATGTAATCGTTCTGCAGTTGCGCCCATCGCGAGCGCATCTTGTTCAACAATTCGCTCTGCTAGAAACCGTGGATTGGGATCGATGCCATCTCCGATTGGATGGTTTCCCATATGCTCAACGCCGCCAGCGATTGCGATATCAATCGAACCAATTGCAATTGCGCCAGCTAGCGAAGTCATCGCGGTCATTGCACCAGCACACCAACGATCAACTGAATAACCCGGCACAGTGTTTGGAAGTCCGGCCAGAAGAGAAGCGCTACGACCTAAATTCATTCCTTGATCACCAGTTTGTGTGGCAGCCGCGATTGCGACATCTTCAATTGCATCGGGTGCAACTTTGGGATTGCGTTCAAGGAGTCCGCGCATTGCACGCACCATCAGATCATCGGCGCGAGTGCCGGAGTACATGCTGCCGGCCTTTCCAAATGGGGTGCGAACAGCATCGACCAGAACAACGGTGCGTGACATGTCAGAACAACTTTCTCTCTTTGCCCCTGTGGGGATCTATAGAGAAAGGTTACTCGCCAGTAGCCAAAAGTGGAACAGCGCGGTGAGGTAAAGAACTAGGAGAGAAAGGGTTAAGCCTTTACCAGTTCGCCCTTTGGCGCAGCTGCCTTGCCCTTAGCCAAGTACGGAACAAGTACCACGACGAGGTAGGCAGACCATGCAAAGAATTGGATAAAGGAGGTCGTTGTATCAAATCCAACGGTGCCGCCAAGGAGTGAGGCCAAAATCGATTCTTTAGCGATCCACGGTGTCACATCCCATAGGAAGTCATCTGCACCCGGTATATAACCGAGCTCTTGGAATTCGTGGATACCGTAAGAAAGTACGCCTGCGGCGACGATGATTAGCGCTACACCTGTAATGGTGAAGAACTTGGAAAGGTTTAATTTCACAGAGCGGTTGTAGATTAAGTATCCGAGAACGACTGCCAAAGTTAGTCCAAGTACCAAACCGACTGTTGCAGTTGATGCTGCTCCGACTGTTTTAAAGTTGGTGTAGATAAAGAGCGCGGTTTCTAGACCTTCGCGAGCGACTGCGAAAAAAGCCACTAAAGCAAGGCTTATTGGGCCCCCTGTAAGCGCAGTATCAACTTTTCCATGTAGTTCATCGCGAAGAGTGCGCGCTGTGCGCTTCATCCAGAAGACCATCCACGTCACTAAGCCAACTGCAATAATTGAAGTGATTCCAGCAAATAACTCTTCGCCGCGTTCTGACAACTCGGTTGAGGTAAATGAAAGTACTGCGCCAAGGGCCAGGCTTGCCGCGATCGCGACACCAACACCGGTCCAGAGAGGCTTGAGGAAATGGCGGCGATCTGTGCGCACTATGTAGGCGACAAGGATTCCAACGATTAACGCGGCCTCAAGGCCCTCGCGTAGCGCGATGATGAAGGTACTTAGCATGTGCCTAATCTAGAACGGCCTGGCTATTTACGCAACTTAAGTGTTGCGTAATTCATCACATAGCCCTAAGCCTCTGTTGGGGCCTCGGCCTGGGCTTCAGTCTCGGTATCAGCGCTGGCCAAGGGCTCGGTCTCAAGTAGAGCGGCTTCAAGGATCGGAGCCACGATCTCGATCTGCCACGGGCGCGCTCCCAGGGTGGCTAACGCCGCTGCAACGCCTGATTTAGGCGCGTTCCAGCAGATCCGGCGCACATATTCGGGGGTAATTAGGTTCTCAAAGGGGATAACGAGCTCGTGGGCCTTGGCCTGGATATTGGCCTTGGCATGAGTAAGCGGTGCATATTTGGCAGGAAAGCGCTCGCGCCAAATCTTCAGCGGCGGCAAGGAGTCGCTATCTGTGCGCACCGGCGGCCACTGCGATTCATCGAGTGAAAGAGCGTCGGTAATCGCACTTATCCAGGTTGCGGTGTTTTCAAGCCAACGCGCTCGCAGGCCGAGCGGACGCAGAATCTTCTCTAAATCCTTCTTAGTCTTAACTGGTTTCTCGGTTGCCTTGGTTGCAATTTCTACGATCGCTGCATCAGAAAGCAAACGACCCTGAGCGATATCAATTTCTTGCGCAATCTCAGCACGGACGGTCCAAAGCGCTCGCACGATAGCCAGTTGATCGCGTTTTTTAATCTTATGCATCCCCGAAGTGCGTCGCCATGGATCAACTCTTGGTGGGGGAGCAGGGGCATCGATAATCGATTGAAATTCTTCTTGCGCCCACTTTAACTTCTTGGATTTCTCCAATATCGCGTGCATTTCATTGCGGAGCTCAATTAAGAGTTCAACATCTAACGCTGCATAGTTAAGCCAATCCTGCGGCAAAGGTCTTTGCGACCAATCAACGGCAGAGTGTTCTTTAGCCAGCGAAACTTCCATCAGCGATTCAAGTAGTGGACCTAAACCGACTCGAGGAAGACCTGCAATACGACCACCGAGTTCGGTATCGAATAAAAGTTTTGGATGAATCCCTAATTCACGAAGACAGGGAAGATCTTGCGTACTCGCATGCAAGATAACTTCATCACTTTGTAGCAATTCATTTAGCTCTTCAAAAAATTTATGGTGTGGACCAAATGGAATTGGATCAATTAGGTGAAGGCCGCCACCTTCTCGTTTTATCTGAATTAAATAAGCCCGCGCGCTGTATTTGTAGCCGGAGGCTCTTTCAGCATCAACTGCAAAGGGGCCTTTGCCTTTAGATAATTCCTGAAGCGCTGCCGCAAATCTGGCATCTGTATCAACCACTGGTGGAATGCCATTTGCCGGAGCTAATAAAGGAACGGCGGTCACAACTGCGACCTCTTCCTCGGGAGTATTTATGGTTTCTTCAGTCATTGAACGGGACTACACGCGACGTCGCGCTGCTGAAATTGGTGCAACGCCTTCTACGATCGGAGCTAGTCCGGCAACTTCGCCCAAGAGATTGCACCAAGCATCTATGTGTTTAATCATTTCGCTGGCATCTTTAATGATTGGGCTCCAAGAAGCGCGAATCTCAATTTCGGATTGATCATTGCGGGGAGAGAGTTTTCCGAAGGATGCGCTGGAAACGCGAGTTACTGTTCCGCTCGGTGCATTGAACTCGCACCCGACGGCTGAAAGAGAATCAAGCAACCAAGACCAACCGACTTCTGGGAGCAACGGATCATCCTGCATTGCTTCATCGACATCGGCACTTAAAAAGGTTACGCAGCGAAATTCGCCCTCCCAAGTTTCTTGCCCACCTGGTTCATGAAGCAGTACAAAACGGCCAGATGCGATTTCGTCTTCATCTTCACCTAGCAAACCGTTGGAGACATCTGCAGTAAATGCAAAAGAGTATGTGGCCAATTTCTGAGGCGCGGGAACTTCTTCCAAAATGATTTCTGCGCGAGGTGTAGCGGTGCGCAAATGTTCAATCATGCGATTGAATTGGTTTAGTTCCACTGCTTAATTCTAAAGATGGGTAAGGGTTTTGAGTGGGAGGCTGGGCGCAGAGCTCATTCGGTACATGTACCCTTGGCGCCATGGCTACATTGCTTGCATTGCTTTCCAGCGCACTTTGGGGAACCGCTGATTATCACGGCGGAAAATTGAGTAAGAGCCACCCCGCAATTGCAGTTTTAGGAGTAACGCAGGCCATTGGCTTGATCTTTGGAATCGGCTTAGCTGTTGTATCAGGTGATTACACCGCTGCAGCTTTCGGCGCCGATGGTTATTTCATTCCTGGTGCACTCGCTGGAGTTCTTGGTTATCTCGGATTAATTTGCTTATATGCCGGACTTTCAACCGGACGTATGGGAGTTGTTGCTCCAATTAGCGGGCTAAGCGCACTTATCCCAGTGGCTTATGCCTTTATTGTAAAAGGTGATCGCCTCTCAATAATTTTAAGTATCGGTGCAGCACTTGCCGTCGTGGGCGCTTTTCTAGCAAGCGGTCCGGAAATCTCACAGGGACTGCCGCTTAAGCCATTATTCCTAGCGCTCGGTGCCGCAGGTGGTTTTGGAACCGCGCTAACTTTTATGGCGATCGGCTCTGAAGGAAGCGCTTTAATGACCATGGTCATGATGCGAATGACAACTCTCTTTGTCTCACTAGGTATTTTGGCTAAATATAAAACGCTCGGTGGGTTAACTTTTAAAAATAGCCCGGTTCTGATCTTTATCGGCGTGGCAGATTTTTTGGCGAATTTACTTTTAGGGGTTGCAACTACAAAGGGCAATCTAACTTTGGCGATGGTGCTCGGCGCGCTTTATCCGATATTTACCGCCCTGCTTGCATTCCATTTCTTGCACGAGCGTTTACATAAAGTGCAGTACATCGGCGTTGCTGCAGCAGTTGCTGGCGTTGCAATTATTTCAGCGTTCTAGCCTCAATAAACTTTGTGCCTTCTTCATCACGAGATGTAATTTCTGAAAAATTGGCTAGTAGCTCTTGATAATCAATTTTCTCATCGCCATCTTTCTCTTGCGTGATACTCAAGTAGATTCCATCCAAGGCTCGTTCATTAATTAAATCTAGGATTAAAGTTGCACCCGCCTCGACAAGTACATTACTGCCAAAAGTTTTGATCCCACGTTCGAGCGCTTGCACAGGTGTGCAGTTCCACCAATGAGCGTTGCGATTATCGGCCAGTGAATTAATCATCGATCTTGAGGCAACGACTACGGGCACCGGAGTGCGGTGGTAGGGCTCAGATCGAGCGGTCTTGCCACCGATGAGAATGAAGTCCACGTCGCGGCGACGGGCCAGGAATTGGCTGCGATCGGCACCGCTTGCGATTGCTTTGGAGGATCCGCCTTTAGAGGTCGAGCCATCGCTTCCAATGACTAAAGTGGCAAAGACCGGCATGGTGTCAAAGATATCTCGGGAATCGAGTTATGTAGGGAAATGGGCCATCTGCGGAATCGATTGATGTCAGTGGTGCCACTTATCGTTTAAGACATGATCATTACTTGCGATACATGTGCAGTGCGCGATATCGGTTGCAACGATTGCGTACTTACCTTCCTGCTGAAAGCTCCCAATAAAGAGATAGGCGTTCAATCTTGCGAAATTCCTGATTCGACGGCAGATGCGATTAATCTGCTCTCATCCCGCGGAATCGTGCGTCCATTGCGCTTTAACTCCGCTCAGGGAGCGTAATTTAAATTAAATTCACTGGTAGCCACGCGTAACTCGGGTTGAGTTGCCCGTAAAAGCACCGTTAGCCTTTAACCCTATGTTGATCAAACGCACGGTCTTGGCAGCGCTACTCGCGTTGGTTGCACCGCTGATTACCGCACCGAGCGCCGATGCGGCGCAGACTCTCGCCCGAGTGCAGGCTCGCGTGCGTCAACTCGAAGAAGAGGCAACGACCGCCGCCGAAGGTGCGCAAGAAGCAAAAGTTAAATTGGCCTCGCTTAACAACCAACTGCAAGGAATCCAGGCCAAAGCCGCGGTGCAGAGTCAGAGCGTCAACGCGCTTTCGAAAACTTTAAGCGCCATTGCCGTTGAACAATATAAAACCGGAGGGTTAAGTCAAAGCCTAGAACTGCTCTTCTCATCCGACCCAGCGCTCTATCTTTCCGCCGCCGGATCGCTCGAAGCAATTACCCGCAAGAAGTCGGTAGAACTTCGCAAATTTCAGGCTGCTAAGCAGCGGTTAACTGCAACCTCGCTAACAGTTAATGACAAGTTGGCTTTGGTTAAGGCGACACAGAAGAAATTAGCCGCACAAAGTGCGCAGGCAACTGCAAAGCTGGCGCAAGCCGAATCACTTCTTGCAAAGCTGAAGAAAGAAGACCGCGAACGTCTGGCTCGATTGGCCCAGGAAGAAGAAGATGCAGATCAAGCTTCCTCACTTGCTGCAGCAAAAAAGGCGGTTGGAGTTTCAGGTCGCGCCGGTAAAGCGCTGCAGTTTGCTTTGAAGCAGATCGGCGACAAGTATGTTTTCGGCGCAGATGGAATGACTTACTGGGATTGCTCAGGTCTGACCATGCGCGCATATCAAGCAGCCGGAGTTTCACTGCCGCATTCATCGCGCGCCCAATACAGTTACGGAAAATCCATTAAGCGCGCAAATCTGGCACCCGGTGACCTAGTGTTTTTCGGTCGGCCAATTTCGCACGTTGGAATTTACCTGGGCGGTGGAAAGATGGTTCACGCGCCACGTTCGGGTTCGCGAGTGAAAGTTGCCAGCGCATCAAGTTTGGGACGTAAACCCTTCGTTGGCGCAAGACGCCTCTAACTATTTAATTTAAAACAAAATGAAAAATTGCCATGAATAGCGCTGATCCAAGCGCAGAAAAGATTCTCTGCATAACTAATGATTTCGGACCGCGCGCAGGAGGTATCGAGACATTCGTAATCGGATTGATCGAGCGATTACCAAAAGGATCGGTAATTGTTTACACCTCCTCACAAGGTGATACCGGCGCTTACGATCAAGAATGGGCTACTAATTTCGGCGTCGAAGTGATTAGGGATCGCTCGAAGATCCTTCTTCCAACTCCACGCGTGGCGCGAAATGTGAATCGCTTAGTTGCAAAACGTCAGATTCGAAAAGCATTCTTCGGGGCGGCGGCCCCTCTAGGAATCCTCGCTCGAGGTTTACGGAGCAATGGCGTTGAAAAGATTGTCGCGCTAACTCATGGCCATGAAGTTTGGTGGGCAAAGATTTGGCCATTCTCTTCCGCAATCCGGTTTGTCGGCAAAAACGTAGATCACCTGACTTACCTAGGAGATTTTACAAAAGGTGAAATATCCAAAGCTCTTTCTAAGCAGGCAATTGCTGCGATGGTAAAGATTGCGCCAGGAATTGATACTTCACACTTTGCGCCAGATAACGCCGCCCCACAACTAAGAAATGAGTTGGGGCTAAGCGATAAGCAGGTAATCGTTAGCGTAGGAAGACTTGTTCATCGCAAAGGTCAAGATATTTTGATTCAGGCGCTACCGGCAGTTCTCAAGAGCCATCCCAATGCGCACATACTTATGGTTGGGCAAGGCCCATATGGAGACCATCTCCGAAAATTAGTCTCCGATTTGGGCCTTACCGACTCTGTAACCTTCATTGGAAGAATTCAATATAAAGATTTACCCAAATACATTAGCGCTGGAGATATTTTTGCAATGCCTTCTCGCTCACGTTTGGCAGGCTTGGAAGTAGAAGGACTTGGAATTGTTTATCTTGAAGCTAGTTCCTGCGGACTTCCAGTCATTGCAGGCAAATCTGGGGGAGCACCGGATGCCGTTTTGGAAGGTGTAACCGGTGTGACGGTAGACGGAAATTATATCTTTGATGTGGCAAAGGCAATCAGCGAGATGTTAAGCGATGGCGTGCGCGCTGAGAAGATGGGAATTGCTGGAAGAAAGTGGATTGAAGAAAATTGGCGCTGGGATATCTGGGCTGCAGAATTTAATAAGTTACTTAAATAATTCCTGAATCGCGAGCTATTTTTACTGCTCCAATTCGATTGGTAACTCCCAATTTCCGATAGATCGAACCGGCATGAGTTTTAAAGGTTGATTCCGAGATGTGTAAATCCTTAGCCAGCGCAGCAGCATCACCAACCTTGGAAAGCGCAACCAACACTTCAATTTCTCTCTGGGTCAATAGTTGTGGCGCCTCTGCAGTTCTAAGCGCCCCAACCAATCCAGTCGCGGTAAATGAGCGAGGTGAAGCAAGTGCGCGAGTTAATACGGAGATCACCTCACTCAATGGAGCGCCTTTATTTACATACCCACTTGCTCCAGCTGTCATCGCAGCGAGTAAATCGTTATCGCTCATTGTCAACATTACGAGCGCAATATTTTGTGAGTTCTTGCGCGCCCAACGAATTAAATCTAAACCGGTTCCATCGGGAAGGTTTAGATCGACAATTGCGCCATCAGGATTTAAGTGAGCCAACTGCGCTAGCGCCTCGGCTTTACTTGCCGCAAAGCCACAACAACTCAGGCCGGCGCCTTCCAATGCAGTAGCAAGGCCTGTTCGTACAGCCGGATGGTCATCAACAATCAGGATCCTATGAGGCAATCGATCTTGGATCACAGAACTATTTTTACGCGCGTCCCTTGCTTAGTTGATGTGATTTCAAATTGACCGTTAAGAAGCTGAACACGTTCCTTAACTCCAACGAGTCCTAAACGAGAGGTATCTATCACCGCGCCTCCTACTCCATTATCGCTAACCTCTAAGTAGGTGCGATTTTGCGCACCTTTTAGAAGCAGTTCAATCTGGCTAGCCCTAGAGTGGGTTTTTGCATTGCGCAATAATTCAATTGCGATCGACTTCAGTTCTTCTTGGATATTGCTCGGAATGCTCAAGGCGTCGATCTCTTGCCAAGTTAATAGATCACCACATATCTCACGAGCAATTTCGCCAAGTTCTTCCTGCAAAGTCTTAGCTTTAGGATCGCGGAGCAAATACATCTCACGACGAACCTTAGAGATCATTTCATCGACCTTGAATCGCAGCGTGCGAATCTCAATACGCGATTGCGGCGAAGCGCTTTGGTTAGCCAACAGCAAATCCAGGTCGTAGCCGAGGGCAACTAAATCCTGGGCTATGCCATCATGAATTTCACGCGCTAGTTCAATGCGCGCAGTGTTGCTCACTTTGTGAAGAGCTCAGTAATCTCCTTAGCGAATTCTTGAGCAACAACGTGGCGCTTAATTGAAAGCTTTGCCGTTAGGTGTCCGCCGGCGATTGTGAAATCTGTAGGCAGGATGGTGAATTTGCGGATTGATTCAGCTTTACTTACCGCCTTGTTTGCCTCATCCACAGCAGTTTGAATAACTGCGATCAGATCTGGATCTTGAGTAAGCGTTGCAATTGTTGCGCCATCTTTCTTATTGGCAACGATCCAACCCTTGAGTGCATCTTGATCAATGGTCACCAGCGCTGCGATAAATGGCTGATTATCACCAACGACCATGCACTGACTTACTAGCGGATGTGAGCGCAAACGATCTTCAAGAACTGCTGGCGCAACGTTCTTTCCGCCAGCTGTAACGATTAGCTCCTTCTTGCGACCAACTATAGATAAGAATCCATCTTCGTCGATCTTTCCGAGGTCACCTGATTTAAACCAGCGATCTTCGGTAAAGACTTCAGCATTGGCTGCCTCGTTCTGCCAGTAACCACGCATAACGATTGGTCCGCGGATTAGAACTTCTCCGTCATCTGCAATCTTGATTGATGTTCCAGGTATTGGCTTTCCAACTGTTCCGACCTTAAGTGAGCCGGTGATGTTTAGCGTTGCACCTGCGGTTGTCTCGGTAAGTCCGTAGCCTTCATAAATCGTTACGCCGGCTCCGCGATAGAAATGTCCTAGACGCGAGCCAAGGGGAGCGCCGCCAGAGATAGCTGCTTCGACATTGCCACCAAGTGCGGCGCGAATCTTTGAGAAAACCAACTTATCGAAAAGTGCGTGCTTCAAAGTCAAGAGGGGGTTAAAGCCGCGCTTATCCATTGCTTCGCTATATGCGATTGCAACTTCGGCTGCCTTACGGAAAATCTTTCCTTTGCCCGCAGCATCTGCCTTGGCCTCAGCGCCGTTATAAACCTTTTCGAAGATACGTGGAACAGCAAGAACGAAGGTTGGCTTAAATGATGCGAGATCTGGTTGCAAACGTCCGACTGGATCACTGCAATGAGCTAGGTGAAGTCCAGCACGAATCGCGCCGATCTGCACCATTCGTCCGAACACGTGGGCGACCGGAAGGAAGAGAAGAGTTGAACCGTTTGGCTTTAAGAAGAGATCACTTGCGCCTTCTACAACATTTCCGCATTCGGCGAGGAAGTTTCCGTGGGTTAATTGAACACCCTTTGGTTTTCCAGTTGTGCCTGATGTGTAGATGAGAGTGGCTAGCGTGTCCGGCAGAAGCGCGTTACGGCGACGATCAATCTCATCGTCACTAATGTGAGCGCCAGCTGCTGCAAGGACAGATAAAACATCTTCGGTCATTGTCCAAATATGTTTTGTGTGAGTTGGAAGGACTGGATTTACTAATTCGCGATGACTTGGAGTTTCAACGATTAAACCGACCGCACCAGAGTCACTCAAAATCCAATCAACTTGTTCGGCAGAGGAAGTTTCATAGATTGGAACAACACAACCGCCGGCAAACCAGATTGCGAAATCAAGAATCGTCCATTCGTAACGGGTGCGCGCCATGATTGCAACGCGATCTCCAATTTGAATTCCGGCTGCGACCAACCCTTTTGCTGTCGCGCGAACTTCAGCTTCCAATTCTTTGGCTGAGACTTTCTGCCATCCATCGCCTAATGGGCGAGAGAGCATTGTGCGATTTGGTTCAAACCAAGCGCGCTCAGCAATTAAATTGGTTAGGTTTCCTGAAGTAGCAGCAGGGACCAATGGCGGGATTGTGATCTCATTCATGGCGCTAACGCTAGCGCCCGCTTTGAAAAAAGGGGAGAGGCTGCAAAGTACTTTTTTCGACCAACTTTGCAGGTAACCTAGCGCCATGAGCGAAATGAGCAGTTCAACAATCACTATCGATGCCCCAATGGACCAGGTCGCGGCGACCCTTTTTGCAATCGCCGATTACCCACAATGGTCGGGTGCATTTAAGAAGGTAGATGTCCTAGAAAGCGATGATCAGAATCGCACAACCAAGGCGACCCTTTCGGTAGATGCCGGCGCTGTTAAAGATGTTGTAACTCTTAACTTCGAATGGTCAGAAGCTCCCGGTAAGGTTACCTTCTCGCTAGAAGATGCCAACATCCTTACCAAGATGGATGGCGCTTATTTGTTGAAAAGTTTGGATGCAGATTCAACTTCGGTTACATATCAACTCTCGGTCGGACTTTCTATGCCGATCCCGGCGATGATGATCACCAAACAAGAAAAGTCGACGATCGATTCTGCGTTAAAGCAACTTAAAGAACACCTAGAAGGATAGTTTTAGAAGCGCTGCCTTCTTGGAAATTTCTATGACTACTGCAAACGCTATTGGCATTGATGTTGGTGGAACGAAAGTTCTTGGCGGAGTAATCACCGAACAAGGGGAAATCCTCGCTACCTCTCGACGCGACACCCCTCGCGAGGGTGGCCGGGCGCTCACGCAAACGATCGCAGATGTGGCTCTGGAGCTATCGAAGGATTTTCCAGTTGATTCAATCGGAGTTTCTGCCGCTGGATTTATTTCATCAGATCGCCAAACGATATTAGCTACACCAAATATCGCTGGCTGGAATGGCGTAAATCTTGATAAAGAGCTGACGCAGATAATTGGAAAACGTATCGTCTTAGAAAATGATGCAAATTCTGCAGCATGGGGTGAATTCAAATTTGGTGCAGGTCGCGGTCGCAAAGATTTAATGTTGCTAACTCTTGGTACTGGAGTCGGTGGTGGATTAATTCTCGACGGTGCTTTGTTTAGAGGTGCCTTCGGAATCGGTGCTGAATTGGGTCACATTCGCTTGATTCCAGATGGGCATCTCTGTGGGTGTGGTTCTCGTGGGTGTCTTGAACAATATGCATCCGGATCGGCGTTGATGCGTCATGCCCGCGAGGCAATCAACGCAAGCCCTGATCTAGCTCGCAATTTGTTGGCTCGTGGAGATGGAACTTTGGAAGGCTTAAAAGGTCAACACATTACCGAGGCAGCGCGCGAAGATGATTCAGTTGCACTCGCGGCATTTAACACGATGGCAAATTATCTGGGTGCGGGTATCGCATCTCTATGTGCAGTCATCGATCCTTCTTGCATTGTTCTTGGTGGCGGCGTAATTGATGCCGGTGAAATATTCTTGGCTCCAACACGCGAAGCCGCTTTTAGGTTAATTCCATTTACTGGAAAACATCCTTACCCAGATATCGTTCCAGCTGAATTAGGAAATAACGCGGGCCTTGTTGGAGTTGCAGATCTTTCTAGATATTAAAGAGCAGCGCCGTCGTCATCGCGAAAAGTTGGGCCGTTCTTCCATTTTTTAATTGATTCTCTGGCGCGCTTAATACTTTCTCTAATTCCAACTTTGGGCGGTTTAGGCGGTGTAAAGCGATTTTGATCTTCGAATTTATCTAATTCGTCAAGGTAAGTTGTCGGAGTTGATTCATCGAGAGATAGACCTTCAACCATCGATTGAAATTCCAGATCAATTAATTCTCGCTCGTTAGCGCCATCTCGATCCTCACTTGGACGTTTATCGCTCATCTCTCTTGCTCCTCCTTTCGCTCATCGGGGTTCATATTCGCACATTGGGTTGGTTTGGCGCTAAATTAACGCCATGAACAACCTGCCGTATGGCGTGCTCCGCGCATTTCTCACGCCATTTCTAATGTTGCTCTTTCGCCCAAAGGTAAAAGGTTTGCGCCATGTGCCAGGTTCTGGCCCGGTAATCATCGCCTCAAACCATTTATCGTTTAGCGATTCTATTTTTATGCCACTTGTTGTACCGCGTAAGGTAACTTTCCTAGCTAAGAGCGAGTACTTCACTTCACCTGGACCTAAAGGCTTGTTAAAGAAGTTAACATTTATCGCGCTAGGTCAAGTTCCCGTTGATCGCTCTGGTGGTCGCCGTAGTGAAGCCGCACTTATTACCGGCCTCAAAGTTTTAGCTGAAGGAAAGTGCCTAGGAATTTATCCCGAAGGTACTCGCTCTCCGGATGGTCGCCTATATAAAGGTCGTACTGGAATTGCCAGACTCGCGATCGAGTCAGGCGCACCGATTATTCCGGTTGCTATGTTTAATACTGAAAAGATTCAACCAACTGGCACGGTAATTCCAAAGGTGATGCGAGTTGAAATGAGCTTCGGTGAACCAATGTACTTTGAAGGAGATTCAACAGATCTGCTTCATCTGCGTGATGTCACAGATAAGATCATGAATACGATTCAGGAGTTATCTGGACAAGAGTATGTAGATACCTACGCCACCAAAGCGAAGAAGAGCGCCGAACAAGAAGAGAATTAACTCTCCAGAGCTAGCCGCTTATCCAAGTAATTGCAGGTGTCGCATTCAACTCCCGCCTCAGGCAGATCTCCCTCAATCACGTTGATTAGATCAGCAATTAGCGATTTGAATTGTGCTTGGTCGCGAGTTACATGTAGATAATGCTGGGTGACACCAAAGCCATGTGCACCATCGGCAGTTGGAGTAACTCCAGCTAATTTCCATACCAAGAGACCCATAGATGAAACAGGGAAAGGCTTTCCCTTCTCGGGATTTTCCAGCGCATAGGCATATGCCTCAAGTTGCGGCGCATAGAACTGAGCGTTATCGCGATCGGAATCTGAAACCTTGCAATCGATAATGCCAACGCTGCCATCGTCATAGTGCGCGAGCAGATCGTAAATGCCGAGAATCTTCCAACGAGTTGCTTCACCATTTATCTCGATTGGAGCGCTCTTTACCCATTGCCCCCACTGCTTAACAACGCCAGGGGCGAGAGAAGGATCTAGATCCGGCATGGAAGCGCGTCGGAAATGTTCTTCCTGTGATGAGGAAAGTGGTTTTACGAGAGGAAATTGACCAGGCATCGTGACTTTAAACCAGTATTTGATCCAGAGACATCGCTTGCAGGTAGATAAACCGAAGGTTAAATCGGAAGGCGCAATTGTGTCGCGCGCTGGTTTTTCAGGTTTAACGATCTTGGATGAACTCATGCAGTGATTAAATCACGAACGGCTGAAGCGATGACCAATAGACCCAAGATAATCATCACACAGCCGCCAATTACTCTTAAAAGTTCGAGGCGCTTTTCATCACTCGCCAACCAAGTTCGAGCGGTGCCTGCAAGCAACCCCCAAGTACCATCCGAAATGAATGCGAGTAACGAGAAGAGCGCGCCTAATAAGAGCAGCTGTCCAGTCACATTTCCACGATCGATATCAACAAATTGCGGAAGTACTGCGGCATAAAAAACTAAGCCTTTGGGATTTAGCGCGCCAACCCAGAAACCATCACGCACTGAGCGCCAGAATGTTGGAACAAAACTTCCTTGGCTCTTCATATCCGCAGCAGCGATTTTGCGGGCCTTGATTGCACTTATTCCTAGGTATACCAAATAGCCGCCGCCGCCCCATTGAACGGCGGAGTAAGCAAGGTCTGATCTAGAAAGTATTGGACCCAAACCAAAGGCGACTAGCGATGAGAGAACGAAGGCGCCGGTTACATTCCCAGCGACGGTAAATACCGCGACTTTTCTTCCCCAAGCAATTGCGCGAGCGATCACAAATAAGACGCTTGGACCCGGCGCCAAGATAATTACCATCGCTGCAATTATGTACTCAACGAGTCGCGACGGGATAACCATTTGGGCATCTTAGCCGAATGTGATTTCCAAATGGGCAAAAATTAAGCGGGGCCGCACTCGCGACCCCGCTTAACTAGATTTACTGCAATTTGTTAATTACCACGCGCTTTCGAAATCGCGTGTAGGACGCGGTAACCAACTACTGCTACCAGAGTTCCATTGACGATACCCGTGAAGGTGTAATCGCCCTTTGTCCATGAATAGTCAGCGATACCCATGATTAGCGCAGATGCTGCGATCAATAGGTTTGTTGAGTTAGAGAAATCAACTTTGCTTTCGATCCAGATTCGCGCACCCAAGATGCCGATCATTCCGAACAGAGCGGTTGATACTCCACCTAGAGCACCCGCTGGGGTAGCGCTGAGAACTGCGCCAAATTTTGGTGAAAGCGATAGCACGATTGCTCCAGCGCCAGCAATCCAATATGCAGCGGTTGAGTAAACGCGGGTTGCTGCCATTACGCCGATGTTTTCGGCATAAGTTGTTGTACCTGAACCGCCACCGAAACCAGCAACAGTTGTTGCAAGTCCATCAGCCATCAGTGCATTGCCCATTTGATCATCCAAATCTTTACCTGTCATCGCAGCTACAGCCTTGACGTGGCCAACGTTCTCTGCGATCAAAACAAGAACAACCGGTAAGAACAAGATCATGATGTTGGTGCTAAATGTTGGAGTTGTAAATGTTGGAGTATCGAACCAAGCGGCCGCCTGGATTCCCTTTGTATCAACATCGCCCATTGCCAGGGCAACTACGTAACCAACGACAAGTCCCAAGAAGATGCTAATTCGGCTCATGAAGCCCTTGGAGAAAGCTCCAATTACGCCGATGCTAGCGAGAGTAATAATGGCAATTAGTGGTTCCTTGGTGAAGTTACCTTTTGCGGCACCCGCCAAGTTAAAACCGATCAACATAACGATTGCGCCTGTGACTACTGGAGGAAGTAACCAGTTGATCCAACCAATTCCTGCCGCGCGAACTGCAAGACCGACAAGTGCAAGAACTACGCCGGTAAAGACAATGCCTCCGAGAGCTGCGGCCATTCCGCCACCAGTGCCAGCGGCGGTCATTGCAGCTGCGATTGGTCCAAGGAATGCAAATGATGAGCCGAGGTAGCTTGGAACTCGATTCTTGGTAATGATCAAGAAGAGGATTGTTCCAATTCCAGAGAAGAAGAGCGTTGTGGTTGGTGAGAAGCCAGTAATTATCGGAACTAGAAACGTTGCGCCAAACATCGCAGCGATGTGCTGCAAGCCAACGCCAACTGTACGTGGCCAAGTTAGTCGTTCATCTGTTGATACGACTTCACCGGCAGAAACGCTTTTTCCGTTGCCGTGGAGTTTCCATGAGAGTAGAGACATCTTCATCCTTTTCACTCGTCTAACCACCTTGGTTATTTCAGCGCCAAGGCGTATTAGTAATTTGAGGGGAATGGAAGAAGGGTATGACTGAGATATGTATTACTTGCACGTTAACCATGGGCGAGTCGCAAGAAAAACCCCTCGCTAACACCGCTCTGCAGCAGGTTAGCGAGGGGCGCCCTCACGGAGAGTAGAGGGTTAAATCGTCGCATCCAAAGGAGTGCGACGAATGTGTAAAAGTCCCAGAATAGAAAGGATGAACATCACTGCGGCTCCGGCTAGTGAAACTAATGCAGCAATCCCTGCAATTGAGCCGAGAGTGCCGAATGCATAGGCAGTTAACAGAGTTCCACGCAACATTGTTCCTTTGAAGACAGTGTCCACTATTGCGGCTTTTGCAGCAGCATCAGCCTTTAGCTTTGCATCATTTGGATTCGCAGCAAGTGCGGCAGCTGCAGCGCGATTAGCTCCACTTGCTGCGGCATAAGTTGGCATCCCCGCCAAGTGGAATCCAAGATAATGATCGGCATACATTTGTGCCTGTTTACCAGTGGTCATAATCTTTTCGCCGTTATCTGCGAAGAAAGCGGTAACTTCGGCTGGCTCTTCTTTATTTCCAGTTTCAGCGGGCATTGTAATTTCTTGGGCTTGCAACTGTGAACCAACAGCATCTGCTGCAAATGTCGCACCCCAATTCAAAAGTCCAGCCGCGGCTAGTAGAAGTACGGTTAGACCAAATCCAACAGCGGTAATAATCTTGTCTAAGTTTTTGCGTTTCATTTTTCTCTCCAAAACTTAACCTTTACGTACCCAGAATTTGAGTACATATCAATTTGTACTCTCCGCAAATAAAATAAATATGGAAAAAGTTGGGGCTAGCACCTTACAAACTTGATTAAGTGCTAGCCCTTAGAAAATTGTGATCTAATTAATAATTAATGCACTTCTCTGTTGCATAAAGTTTGACCATCAGGGCCGATCTCCAAGTGTGAGCATGCAATTCCTAGGCGATCAAAGGCTGCGTCTCCGTAATGGGTGCGGAAAGCCAGGGCTAGAAGCACTCGAATATTTGTGTCAGCATCGGATTTGATATTGAAAGCCTTAGCCGCGCGGCTAATCGTATTTTCGATGACTTTTTCGGTGTGTGCTGTGTCGCGGGCGATTGCGGCGTTTGTCTTACCTTCGCAGAGCATTCCCAGAACAAGTTTCTCGAATGGGTTTAGCTCACGAGTGGTAATCGTTATATCTGCTGCCATTTCGACCTCTCCCGTTTAGTCATATTGTGCTCCTTTCCTCATAGGTTACCAACGAGTACGATGCGCAGATGTCACTGATCACTAGCCGCCGTGAGGGATCGATCCAGATCCTTTCCTTCAATCGACCAGAGAAAATGAATGCCTTAACCCGAGAAATGTATGCCGGGTTGGCAAACGGCTTAAATGCAGCGGCGGGGGATTTTGCCGTTCGGGCGGTCGTTCTCACATCTGAGGGAGATCACTTTACGGCTGGTAATGACATCGCAGATTTTCTAGCAAATCCACCAACTAATGAAGATAGTGACGTCGCAAGGTTCTTGGGTTCGCTGTTGGAGTTCCCAAAACCACTAATTGCTGCGGTTAATGGAAATGCCGTTGGAGTTGGAACAACTATGTTGTTGCACTGCGACGTTGTGGTGGCCGGGCCTAGTGCGAAGTTTTCAATGCCCTTTGCATCATTGGGATTGGTTCCAGAAGCGGGCTCAAGTTACCTGTTTCCGTTGTTGGTCGGATATCAAAGAGCGGCAAAGATATTTATGACTGGTGAAAGCTTTGACGCTGATAGCGCAGTGACTATGGGGCTAGTTGCCTCAATTGCTTCAGATCCTTTACGTGAAGCCATGGAGATAGCAAATCACATTGCGCAGCAACCACCACAAGCGATGATCAATACTAAGGCGCTACTTAAGGCGAGCAAGCATGATGCAGTTGCCGCGGTCATGAAGGCAGAATTTGAACTCTTCTCACTCGCACTTCAATCGGAGGAAGCGATGGAAGCCTTCATGAACTTTATGTCTAAGAAAGGTAAGTCATGACCATCTCAGGAGACTTGTCAGGTAAGCGCATATTTATTACTGGGGGATCACGCGGCATCGGCCTAGCCATAGCGTTACGTGCCGCTCGCGATGGAGCATCTGTTGCGATCGCCGCTAAGACCTCTGAACCGAATCCAAAGTTGCCAGGCACTATTCACTCAGCTGCTCAAGAAATTCGTGACGCTGGTGGAGTAGCCCTGCCAATCCAATGCGATTTAAGAGATGAAGAACAGATAGTGGCTGCGGTAAATCAAGCAGCTCAAGAATTCGGCGGCATTGATATTCTCATTAATAACGCAAGCGCCATCAACTTAACGCCAACTGAGGCAACGCCTGCCAAGCGCTTTGATTTGATGTTTGATGTAAATGTGCGCGGCACCTTCTTAACCTCACAGGCTGCCATTCCGCACCTTCGCGAATCTGCCAAAGCTGGCCGAAATCCACATATTTTGACGCTTTCTCCACCGCTATCAATGAAGGCAAAGTGGTTCCAACATCACGTCGCATACACAATGGCGAAATACGGAATGTCGATGTGTGTGCTTGGAATGTCTGAAGAATTTCGCAAGACGGGCATTGCCGTAAATGCTCTGTGGCCACGCACTGCGATTGATACTGCTGCTCTTCAGATGATCCCGGGAGTGGATACAGCTGCATGTCGTACACCAGAGATTCTTGCAGATGCGGCATATGTAATTCTTAATCGCGAATCAAAAGATTGCACCGGGAACTTCTTCGTAGATGACGAAGTTCTAGCTTCTGTCGGAGTTACAGATCTTGAAAAGTACTCAGTCGTTCCTGGAACCACGGACTTTCTTCTTGACTTCTTCCTCGATTAAAGATCACGCCCAAGTAGTAGAACTACTAAGCCACAAACCGGAATACTTGGAGACGTTTACGACTTATTCTCCAGCCCATCGATTTATAGTTGCAGAAGTTTCCGAGGAAAGTTTGAGCTTCTCGGTTCGGGATGAAGATGGATCTATATTCGCCATGGCTCTTGGCAAGAACCCCAAGTTTCTCGAATGTGATCGCGTTGCGACATCTCGCGGGGTAGAAGTAGACCTAAACAATTTCATCCATCGCGCAGATTGGGATTTCTATTCAATAGATACTCATTCGTTTGCTAAGTTTGAAGTCGCAGAAGAAGCAACGAATCAGGACGAAGTAAAAGCGCTACTTGAGGCGCATGCACCAAACTCTTCGGTCTGGCCAGGAAATGAGGAAGTACTTCTTTGGGGAGGTATTCGTGAAAATGATCAACTGGTAGCAACCGGTGCGTTGGTTAAGTGGCGAACCGGTCAAGTGATGTTTGCATCTATCGCAACACATTCGGATTACCGTTCCAAGGGTTTGGCCCAGAGACTTGTTTCGCGAATGCTTTCAACTGCAAACAGCAGAAGTATTTCACATGTTGGCTTAGGGGTATTTGCCGGAAACGTTAGCGCTAAGCGAGCTTATGAAAAAGTGGGTTTTTCTCTTATTGGAGAGTTCTCTTCTTACCAACGCAAAGAGAAGTAAGCCCTAGACTTGTACTAAATAGATGAAGGAAAAGATGCAACTAGAACTTAATGGAACAAATGTCATCGCCGAAAGTGAACGTACCGGCAAGGCATCTTCGCTCTTCTGGCCTTGGTGCGGGGCAAACGTCTCTTTACTGGCGCTTTCCTATGGCTCCTTCTTCCTTGGTTTTGGCATCTCATTTTGGCAAGCGACACTGGCTGCCGTACTTGGCACAGTCCTTTCTTTTCTTTTGGTGGGGCTGAGTTCAATCGCAGGAAAAAAATCAAGCGCTCCGACGATGGTGCTTTCTCGCGCCGTCTTTGGTGTTAAAGGAAATATCGTTCCGGGACTTTTGTCCTATCTAATTTTCGTTGGCTGGGAAACGGTTCTAGTTTCTCTTGCAACCCTTGCGACCGGAACAATCTTCATCCGAATCGGTCACATCAACCATGAGCTAGCGATGGTAATTGGCTTTGCAATCGCGGTTTCGCTAACAATTTACGGGGGAGTACTTGGTCATAAGGTAATCATGCGCTTGCAGAAGTACCTGACTCTGACAACCGTTGTTGCAACTCTGATTTACATCGGGCTAACAATTGATCAGGTTAACTGGAATAGCGTCTCTGCGATTCCATCCGGCAATGCGCAAGCATTTACTGGTGCGCTTATATTTGGAATCACCGGAATTGGTTTAGGTTGGGTTAATGCAGCCGCTGATTACTCAAGGTATTTACCAAGAACCACTTCCAGCAAATCCGTAGTCGTTTGGACCGTGTTTGGCGCATCGATTGTTCCCATAATTCTGGTGATTTATGGAGCTGCTCTGTCAGGTAGTGATCCGAAGTTAAATGAGGCTATCGCGATGGATCCCATCGGTGCGCTAACAACAATTCTTCCTACTTGGTATCTAGCGATATTTGCTCTAATCGCAATTCTAGGATTAGTTGGCGGGGCAATTCTCGATCTTTACTCATCGGGGCTAACTCTTATCTCGGTTGGTCTTCCAGTCAAACGACATGTTGCGGCAATTATTGACGGGACCGTGATGCTCCTTGGAACGATTTATATTGTTTGGATTGCTGATAATTTCTTCTACCCATTCCAAGGTTTCTTAATCACCTTAGGTGTTCCAATCGCTACATGGTCTGCAATCTTTGTAACTGATGTGCTGCTACGTAAACGCGCTTATTCGGAGGAAGATCTTTACAAGGAAAGCGGCCGATATGGCTCTTGGAATAAGCGATCCTTATCAATCATGGCATTTGGAACCTTTATTGGTTGGGGATTTGTAACCAACACCTTTGCTAGCTGGCTCTCTTGGCAGGGTTACTTGCTCTTTTTAATCGGCGGCAAAGAGGGAAGTTGGGCATATGCCAATGTCGGAGTGCTTTTAGCTCTTGCGATTGGTGGATTTGGGCATTGGGTATTGGCTCGTCGTGAAATATCTAATCAAGAGAAGTAAGCGAAGTGATACTTTGAATACATGCGTGGTCGTATGAAAGCCATAACCATTCGACCCCTGCAAGATTTTCTACATCGCGAGTCAGCGAGTGGCCTCTTACTCCTCGGCGCTGCTGCTCTAGGAATGTTGTTAGCCAACAGCCCGTGGGGCGATAGTTATTTTCGAGGTTTAGAGTGGCATCCTTACGATATTGAGTTAAGCGCCCTGGGTGTGAATCTCTTCTTAGAGCTTTCAATCCTAAAAGTAATTAACTATCTCTTGATGACTTTCTTCTTCTTCGTTGTTGGGCTTGAAATCAAACGTGAATTAACGACTGGACATCTTGCAACGCTGCGTAGCGCACTTGCGCCATTTATCGCCGCAATTGGTGGAATGGCGCTACCGGCTGCGATTTATTTATTGATTGCAGGGGAAACTGCACCAAATGGTTGGGGAGTGCCGGTTGCAACCGATATTGCACTGGCCGTTGGCGTTCTCACGCTAATTGGTAGCCAAGTTGCGCCAGCGCTACGAACATTTCTATTGGGTCTTGCCGTCATTGACGATATCGGAGCAATATTAATTATCGCTTTTGTGTATTCGGCCGGCGTTCTGTATTCATGGTTATTAGCCGGAGCCTTGACAGTACTTGCAATCTTTCTTTTAAAAACTTTGGGCGCAAAATCAACTTACATTTACATCTTTTTTGGTGTCATGCTCTGGTATTGCCTTTATCGCAGCGGAGTCCACCCCACCCTTTCTGGCGTGATAATTGGATTGTTAACGCCAAACATCCCTAAAGTTGCTGCGCACATTGTCGACGGTGAAGATGGATCTTTGACAATCATCGAGTGGCTTGAGGCGAAGATTCACCCTTGGTCTAGTTTCGTAATTGTCCCCATCTTCGCCTTCGCAAATACCGGAGTTGAGATAACCGAAGAAACATTGAGCCAGGTTTGCAAATCTCCGGTTGCTTGGGGAATTTTCCTCGGTCTGGTAATTGGAAAGCCGCTGGGAATTTTCTTCAGCGTCTTCGTCGCTTCTAAGGCAAAGGCCTGTGATCTTCCACCAGGTGCGACCAAGCGCTCTCTTGTTGCCACAGGAAGTGCAGCTGGAATTGGTTTTACAGTGGCGATCTTTATCGCGCAATTGGCTTTTGATGAAACCTCACTTCAGGATATCGCCGTCCTAGCGGTCATCGCAGCGTCTCTTGTAAGCGGATTACTAAGTTGGGCGCTTTTTAAATTCGTTAAAGACCAGTAGATAGCAGTAAAGAAAAGACCCCGCCGATTTCTCGACGGGGTCTTTCTAATTAACTGGTTCTATTTCGATTTAGATATCGAAGTAGAGTTCAAACTCTGCTGGATGTGGACGCAATCGAACGTAATCAACTTCGTTCTTACGCTTCCACTCGATCCATGTTGAGATTAGGTCTTCAGTGAAGACTCCACCCTTAGTAAGGAATTCGTGATCCTTCTCAAGGCTATCTAGAACAGCATCGAGTGATCCTGGAACCTGAGGAATAGCTGCTGCTTCTTCACCTTCGAGTTCGTAGAGATCCTTATCAACTGGGGCAGGTGGTTCGATCTTGTTGATGATTCCATCGATACCAGCCATCAACATTGCAGCGAATGCTAGGTATGGGTTTGATGATGGATCTGGGCAGCGGAACTCAATGCGCTTAGCCTTTGGTGATGATCCGGTAATTGGAATACGGATACATGCAGAACGGTTACGCGCTGAGTAAACAAGGTTTACTGGCGCTTCATAACCTGGAACCAAGCGACGGTATGAGTTAACTGTTGGGTTGGTGAATGCAAGAAGTGATGGAGCATGCTTCAAAAGACCACCGATATACCAGCGAGCCATATCTGAAAGATCGCCATAAGTTCCTGCTTCGAAGAAGAGTGGCTTGCCATCTTTCCAAAGTGATTGGTGAACGTGCATACCTGAACCGTTATCTCCGAAGAGTGGCTTTGGCATAAACGTTGCAGTCTTGCCGCCTTCCCAGGCAACGTTGCGGATGATGTATTTGAACTTCATCAATTCATCGCCTGCGCTGAGGATGTCTGTAAAGCGGTAGTTGATCTCCATCTGTCCGGCAGTTCCCACTTCGTGGTGTGAACGCTCAACTTGAAGACCTGCGCGACCGAGTTCCATAACCATTTCATCGCGAAGATCTGCGAATTGATCTGTTGGAGAAACTGGGAAATAGCCACCCTTAACACGTGTGCGATAACCGCGGTTCGGAGTTCCATCAGGGTCTGCAACGATTCCTGTGTTCCAAGAACCTTCGTAAGAATCGATGTGGTGGAATGACTCGTTAATTCCAGTGCTAAAGCGCACTGCATCAAATACGTAGAACTCTGCTTCAGGCGCGAAGAATGCCTGATCTGCAATTCCGGTTGACTTCAAGTAATCAACAGCCTTAGCAACTACGCCACGAGGATCGCGTGAGTAAGGAGTGTTATCTGATGGGTTGTGAACAGAGAAGATGATTACGAGTGTTTTTTCCAAGCGGAATGGATCAATGAATGCTGATGATGGAACTGGAAGCAGCTTCATATCTGATTCGTGGATCGACTGGAATCCGCGGATTGAAGAGCCGTCGAACATTAGGCCTTCTGTGAAGACTGCTTCGTCAAATGATTCAACTGGAACGTTGAAGTGGTGCTGAATACCAGGAAGATCGGTGAAGCGAACATCAATAAGCTTCACATCTTCTTTCTTGATATATGCAAAAATTTCTGCTGAATTTTTAAACATTAAGAGCGCTCCTCGTGTTATCGAATTTTCGATCTAAAGGCTGAATTTGATATCTGCCGGATGTTCTCGGGCCTCACCTTTGAGGGCGACCGATCTGGGTAAACCCTAAGACTTCAAACCCCTTTTGGCATAACCGGAGTGTTACAGTCATGTAAAACCTGCAGTGAACGCCCGCGTTCAGTACGCTGGCGCGCATGAAACATGAGATCAGCCTAGGCCGGCGCTTGCTGGGGCTAACTATTGACTGGTTGATGTGTTACGCGATCGCCTTGGGGCTCTTCTCGGATTCGCGGTTAACCCTAGCCGTCTTCTTTGTGGAGACCTTGGTTTTGAGCGCCTTTGGGGGAGCAACCGCTGGTCATCGCGCAATCCGAGTGAAGGTCATCAACTTCCAAACCGGAGCGAATCCAACCTTATTGCAATCGCTAATTCGAACTGTCTTGCTCTGCCTTGTCGTTACAGCAATAACCTACGATGAAAATGGCAGAGGGATCCACGAACGTTTGAGCGGAACTAGACTTTTAGATTTACGTAAAAAGTAAGTTTAGGTCTAGCGCTTAGGAACGCGAACGCCCTTCGGCATCGGTCCCTTTGGAATTGGAAGTGACATTCCGCCAACAGCTTTAAAGCGCGCACGAACTTCGCGCATCTGATGAGCAGATAACTTCTTAGGCAGTTTGGCGATGTGCTTCTGCAATTTGCGAAGTGGAACTTGACCCGGGCCATCTCCGACGTAGATTTCAATCACGGGAACACCTGGTGCAAAACGCTCAGATTTCTTGCGCTCATCTTGCAACATCGCGCGAACCGCTTGAGTGCCTTCACCGGTAATAACAATGCCCGCGCGACCAATGCTGCGGTGGACCATATCTTGATTCTTGGTTACTGCTACGGCCGGAGTTGTTACCCAACCCTTACGGATTGCCATCAAAACGCTAGCGCCAGCACCAATCTGTCCTTCAATTGAAACGTAAGCGGCAGAACCTGCCACGCGAGTAAAGAAGAACATTGCGGCAAGAGCTGCGATTGGAAGAGAAACGAAAGCTAAATAAATCGGATGTCCGATGACAAGTCCAGTTGAGATTCCAACCGACCAAGTGATTGCGAAAACTCCAAAGATGCCCGCGCCGATCCAAGGCTTTACGCTCTTGGTGACTGAATAAGCATCACGAAATGTTTGGAAACGGACCTTTTTAATCTTTGGCTCTTTCGCCTTCTTCTTAAACATGAGCGCTAGTTTAGGGGAGCGGGAGCGGTACCACCAAGACGAAGCGGCGCCCAACGCTGACCAATGTGGCTATCAGGGTATTTTTCCTGTACTTCATGGAGCAATGCGATCAGTCTTTCGCGCAATAATTTTTCGCCGGCTTCAACATCGCCACCCTTTTCAAAGTGCAATGGCTCTCCAAATGTGACAAAAATTGGAACGTTCCTTCGCTTCAAATCGCGTTTTACGCCTTTGGTCCAGATTCGCTGCGAACCCCAAATTACCGA
>JACCDX010419972.1_pt1 | contig 39034 bp, 50 predicted proteins | sample 7449681 | NCBI WGS metagenome assembly JACCDX01 (sample SAMN15323450, study PRJNA562643) | freshwater metagenome | isolation source: river surface water | place: USA:Blue River Watershed | collected 2017-08-18
GATTCCGTGCTATGGGTCCAGAAGAACCTAAGTATTTGGGAATGTCTGGTCACGAGACTAGGTTATATAACGTTAAGGCATTGCAAGTAGCAGGTGATTACTTGGCTATTTGTGAAGGTGAGATAGATACTATTACTCTTCACTATGGTTGTGGTATTCCAGCAGTTGGAGTGCCAGGAGTTAACGCTTGGAAGCGTCACTATGGCAGATTAATATCTGACTTTGAACATATCTATGTGTTTGCAGATGGTGATCAGCCAGGCTCAGACTTTGCTAAAACATTAAGTAAAGAATACAATAGTGTTATTGTTATGCAGATGCCTGAAGGTGAGGATGTTAACTCAATGTTCTTAGCAACAGGTGCAGAATACTTTAGGGAGAAAGTAGCAGCATAGTGGGTAAATTAAAAGAAAAAAAACTTAACAAAGACATTAAAGAACTAGAAGAGATTGATGGAAAACAACAGCACCAATTTCAACAAACAAGAGATAGACTTCTTGATTATGCTCTTGAGCAACGTGGGTATATCAGTACTGAACGTAGTCCAAAACCAAAATGGGAAGACATCTATTACAGTCCAAAGACTGCCCGTAAGGTAACTACTAAGTTAGAACTAGATGCACTCACAACAGTTAAAGAATGTGTTGAAATACTAGTTAAAAAGAATCAGGACTATGGTCCAGATAACATTAACAACGCACCAGGTGGTGCACTAAATGGTCTGAATGTTAGACTGTTTGATAAAGTTTCAAGATTAAATAATCTTTTAACAAATAAAAAAGACCCTAACTATGAAAGCATAAGAGACACTTTTGTTGATATAGTTAACTACGCCATCATTTCCATTTTGGTAATAGACAACAAATGGGAATCTACTAAGTAGGGAATATGAAAAGAATCGTAGTACTAAGTGATATGCAAATCCCGTATCACGACAAGAAAGTAGTTAGAAGCGTAATAGATTTTGTTGCTGACTACCAACCAGATGAACTGTTCTGTGTAGGTGATGAGGCTGATAGTCCAGAACCTTCTCGTTGGAATAAAGGTACAGCAGGTGAGTACGCAGGTACTTTACAAAAAGGTTTAGACCTAACTGCAGATACTATGATCGCATTTAAAAATGCAATTGGAGATAAACCATTTCACACAATGAGGAGTAACCACGGTGACAGAATCCAACACTACATCAACCGCTATGCGCCAGCACTTGCATCTTTGCGGGAACTTGAATACTCCAAGTTACTACGTTACCGTGAAAACGAAATTACCTATCACGATAAAATCTATCAGTTTGCTCCAGGATGGATTATGGCGCACGGAGATGAAGGCAACCTCATCCGTACGGCTGGTGGCACTGCTATGGCTTTGGCTCGCAAAACTAATTCCTCTGTTATATGTGGTCACACACACCGCCTCGGCATCCAACACGAACACAGTGGGTTCAATGGTAAAATTCAAAACCGTTTATACGGAGTTGAAGTCGGACACCTTATGGACTTATCAAAGGCGAGTTATTTAAACACTGGTTCAGCAAACTGGCAGCAAGGTATAGCAATACTTTATATTGATAAAGGTAAAGTAATACCATCAGTAGTTCCAATTACTAATGGAACATTTGTAGTTGAGGGACAGAAGTATGGAAAGTAGTATCTATGAGTTATATTCCTCGATGGTTAAACAGATTAGCGGAGAGTTTCGTAAGAAATATCCTATGGTTGAACGAGACGATATGGAACAAGAGTTATGGCTCTGGTTCGCAGAACACCCAAACAACCTTGACGAATGGGGAAGACTCCCAGAACAAAAAGAAAAAGATAAATTAATTGCTAGATCACTACGCAATAAAGCATTAGACTATTGCATTAGAGAGAAAGCATACAAGTCAGGTTATGACCCTGATGATAACTTTTTTTACAACAAACAGTTTATTAAACTTATGATACCTGCAGTTCTCAGTGATGACTGGACTAAGTTTAATAATGTGTTATCTAATATGGGTAGAACCACTAAGTCTTTGTCTGAGTCTGGTGACTGGATGGCATTTAGTGCTGACGTTAAACGTGCTTACGATAATCTAAATGAACGAGAACAAAGTCTTGTACATTTATTTTATGGTGAACAAGTGGACAGTACTGAGTTGCAAGAACGTGTAGATTCAGATAAGTCTAAAAAGGCTGTGGCTATGGAAGCCAACCGTGCTGTTAACAAGATGGTCAGATTTTTAGGTGGATTTCCTGCTTATAAAGACGAAGACGGAAAGGTCTACGTAGAAGATGATATGCAATAATTGTAAGACAGGGGCAGACGTTTACAAACGTGCCTTAACTGAACACGATGATAGAAAAAAGAAAGACGAACTTTCTAGATCTAAAGTATTACACGCTAAATGTCAGTATCCTGACTGCTATTGTCAGCACTGGATTAAGAAATAAAAAAGGTCCCCTCTGTAGAGTGGAGGAGTGGTGGCTCTACAGAGGGGAAACTTATTATTAATTTATACTACAGTGAAACCATACTTCTTGCCTAAGGCAACTAATGAAGTACGACCTGGCTTACCGTCAGCAGAAGTACCTCTATAACCTAGAGATTCTTGCCACTTTTTGTATGCTGCAGTAGTTTGTGGACCAAACTTACCATTAGGTGTAAACTTAGCACCAACAATATCTACTAGTGCAGACTGTACTAACTTCACATCATCTTCATCACCACGTAGTAACTCATTTAAGTTAACTACTTTGGTAGTCTTTGGAGTTGGTGATTTAAGTGGAGCAGTAACCTTTTGTAAGATAGTTACCTTACGGTCAGCAGGAGCCATAGGATCTACGATCCCTGGCAAATCCAATACTGGATGGGCTACGTCATTACCATACTTAAATGGGGCTATACGGGTCTCTAAATGAAGATGAGGACCAGTGCTATTGCCAGTATTACCCGACAAACAAACAGCCTGTCCTGCTTTTACAGAGGCTCCTTTAGCCACTTGTACACGTGATAGATGGCAGTACCAATCCTGATACTTAACACCATTTACTGTGTACCCAATGACTAGTACGTTGCCATAAGACTTATCAGTCATAACATTATCCACAACTCCATCCACAATTGCATATAGTTGTGTACCAACTGGCATACCAAAGTCAATGCCTGTGTGGCGTTTTGCTTTATACCTAGGGTTAGGGCGACCCCAAGGCTGAGTCACTCGTGGTTTATCTACTGGATTAGCCAACGTTATCTTCCTCTACTGGTTCTTCTACGCCTGCTTGCTTTGCAAATGCTGCGTTAATTTCTTCGTCTGATAGATGACCATCACGCATATAGGCTTTAGATAGTTCTTCCATAACTTCTAGAATACCTATACCTGCTGCCATAGCAGCGTTAACCAATGGTTCAACACCAGCAAAAGAACCGATAGCAAGTACACCAGAGATCTTAAGAATAGTCATTGCTGCCATTCTTTTAAGAACTTCTTTTACTTGTATGATGCTCATTACATTTTCCTTATCGTTACTAGTAACAACCCACCGAAACCAGACGAGTCTTTATCGGGGGAAGATTCATTTGTGAAACGGACTTCTTCAATTACACCTTGGTATTCTTCACCTGTGCGATAGTCAGTAACAGTTACAAATCTGCCTGACTCTTCAATAATTTCAAGACGTTTAATAAATTCCATTGCTCTACCTGCGTAGCCATAAACAGTATTAAACCTATCCATACCTGTATCAAAACAAGATAATGGATATTGATATAGTCTCTGTCTACGTGCAGCAGGAGTAGATTTAATTTGATAAGCATTAAGAACTGGAAGAGATTGATCTTCAGTAACATTTATTAATACAAATTTAAATGCTAAGTACTCTTGTTTATCAATTGGATTGCTAATTAAAACATCTTGGTTACTTAAACCTTGTGTTAAATTAGCAACATTAGTTTCAATATTATTTTTATCTATAGTGTATACATCAATACTATCGCCCTGACCTGTAGTACATTGTACGTTAATGTACCTAAAAAACTTAGGCTCAATAGTATTGTAACGAATACGACCAGTTTTTAACCAGCCAGAAGATCGTTTATTTCCAAGGCTTTCAGACTGTATTTCCCCAGCCTCTTCACCTTCATTAACTAAAAGATGTAGTCTATCTTGTGCATAAAGAACACCAACACCATAAGAGTTTTCATCTGATTGGTACTGTAAATCATACGCATAAGGGAATGAACCATCTTCAAATGGCGAAGATAAATCAATACGAACTAAACAAGCGTTAGTTATTTCATCTTCATCAAGAGTAGTTGATACCCACACATAATTATTTTGTGCAGTAATACCAGTAAACTCATACTCAGATTCAAATAATATTGGACCTAGGATCACCGATCCATCTGTTTGAGTTTGACAAACTCTAATACCTTTATTAGTTGCAAGAACTAAATAACCAAGATAGTAATGCATAGCATTAACTACTTCACCATAAGGTAACTGAACAACTTGAATAGCAGCAGCAGGATTAGGAGTTAACGTAGTTTCATCAAAGGGTACTGCCCATACTTCACAATCAGAACCTGCATAACCAGCAGCATAGATAACTCTGTTGCCACCCTCAATAGAGTTCCATACAAAGTTAGGATTCTCGTGTGTTTTAAATACAGTTCCTGCTGGAAAGTTTTCAGCACCATCGTGGTTAATATCAATAAGTGGATTGGCTAATGGAATGTAATATAGTTTCCACGCTTCACCAAACATTAAATAACCTTTAGTATATTTAATAGTATGTAAACCAGTAGTTACGTGACGAGCAATAGTAATATCTGAACCAGTGCCATTAATATTACCAGCGTGAATAGCCTCAGTACATACTGCAAAGTAACGAGTACCATCTGTAGTTACAGATTTAAAAAAGTTGGTTGAGTCGTGACCTGCTTTTAAAGTATATGGAGTAACAGTTGCTGGACTATTACCATTAAGTTGAACTTTATTTAATACTCCAGCACTATCACCAGCAACAATATAATCGTAGATACCAACCTTGCCAGTATCTGCAACTATACCATTAGCACCTGTATAACTATGGAATGTATCATTAAGTAACCCTATTTCACCAATAGTCCATACATTTATACCACGACTATCATCAAAACGATTACCTACATTTTGATAATCAGTTCCTGGTTCATAGTATTTAATACCTGCACCATTATGAAATGATGTTTGAGAACGTAACCACCAACCAGTTAAAGACTGTTCACCTGGTTCTTGTGAGTTATCAAACTGATCTTTGCGATACTGTGCAGTCTCACGGCGATATGGATTCTGATTATTTACATCAACAACAAACGGCAAATCTTCAATAACAATATCGTAAGCAACATCAGTTAATTCATAAGTATTATCTGGCGCAACGGTTGATACATCATATTGAAATTCTTCTGATATATCGTAAGGTGTAGTCACCTAAACTCCTCTAGTGTTTGATAATAAAGTTAACAACTGTAGATGGTTGCATATTATTGTGTGGTTGATTAGAACCGTGTGGATAAAAAAGACTATTTGAATATGGTCCACTAGTCGTTTTGAAATAAGTAGTACCATCATTTCCGCCACCACTACTTATTTGATATTCGTGATTATAAGAAGGTAATTGTGCAACGGTAAGGATTACGCCTTCATCATCAGATACTTTATTGCCAAGAGTACGGTTTGTTAAGTTTGCTGTATTAGCAACATTGCGACCAGTACCTGCACCAATAGGAGCACGACCACGTAGGTCTGGAAGATTAAATGTAGTTGTACCATTACCATTTCCATAAGGAGATGAAGATGTACCACCACGTAAAACATCCCATAGTGCTGAATATGTAGTACGACTTACTTCTGAGCCATCACAAATTAAATAACCTGTAGGCGCAAGAGAACCAGCAAACATACTTAATGTACCAGTAGGTACAGCAGAACCTAAGTTACTAGTTAAAGTATTAATTTGTGTTTGAACATTAGAAGTCACACCATTTAAACGGTTAATTTCTGTAGATGTAACAGTAACATTAACTGCTTCATTAATCCGTGGAGTAGTTAATGTTTTGTTTGTTAATGTTTGAGTACTAGTAGTAGTAGCAAGAATGCTTGTATCTGCAATACCGTGAACATTAGTGGTATCTGCTTCGTGATTAGACAATGCAGTATCAGTTGCGGCTAAATCAGAAACTAAATCAACAACTGCAGATTGTGGAATATTACTAAATGAATTAGTAGAACCACTCATTGTTTTATTAGTTAATGTTTGTGCAGCATTGGTATACACAAGAAATGCTGTGTCACTGATACCGTGAACATTTTCGGTAGATTCAATATGATCTTGTGGTTCCTGTAAATCACGAGCAGTAATCATATGTTTTACTACGTTACCTACAGTATGTACTTGTGCAATGGTTCCTTCTTGTGCACGAGTAACACGTAGTTGTGGAGCAGAAATACCAGATTGATCTTCAACAACTGTAACAATTTCTTCAATTGCAGTATCAGGATTCAATACCAAGGTGTATGGCGGTGAAGGAAAACCTGTTATATTATTAAGTGTAATTGTAGTTGCTACGTTAGTAACGTCTTGTGCAAGAGTTTTTTCTGTAGCAACAGATGAATAATTACGTGCCATTTATTACCTCGTTTTGTATACCCGAATTGGATTGCGACCATTTAATTTTTCTGTTTCTTCTTGTAATCTCTTTTCATAAAGAGCAAGAAGATACTTTGCTGCGTTAGTACCAGCACCATAGGCACGACCTGCAACTTGTGATTGTTGATCTGATTCTGCAGAACCAAATGTCAAACGACCTGGATCAACGTTTGTAACCATACGCCATTGAGCACCAATAATAATTAAATCTTTACAAGAACTAGGTAGACCAGTTACAACTTCAAAGTTGTCACTATCTTTAGTTAGAGTATTAGGTGCTGCACTAAAAGTTACATTAACAGTTCTACCTGCAGGTATATTGGTATAGATACTTAGACTGTTTCTAGAATTAAAAGAACTAGTATTAGCCATAGAATCTACACGATAGTTACGAATTGGAATCCATTCTTTAGTTGGACCAACAGTTTCATAGGCTAAACCTAAAACAGTTTCAACATTATTTGGTAATGCATAAGTTGTACGTGCAGGACTATAAGTAAATGTATAGTTACCAGTTACATATAGTGATGGGAATACTGCTTGAATTGTATCGTTAATTGCAGTCTTAATATCTACATTAGGATAGGTAGGAGATATAATTACTTTAGAACCATTGGTATGATTAGATACAGTAGTGCCATTATAACCACGACCATAAGGCGGAACAGATAAAGTATTTGCTATGCGATCAAATGAATCAACATAAATTAATTCATCATCAATTTGTACAATACCAGTAGATATATTTTTAGCAGAGGCTACTGGTATAGTTAAATCATTAATGCCAATAGCAGAAGTTAGATGTGTCTGACGATCTTGCCGTAATGTAAACCCTGCAAGTTTACGAGATACTTCGTCAGTCATCTGACTAAATGTAGCCATTACTTACCTTCCATTTTCTTTAAGCGATCAGCAATAACTTGTGCTTGCCGTTTAATTCTTTCTTTATCTCCAGCAGTTTTAGCGGACTTCCATTGTTCACGTAAATTACTTAATTGTTCTTTCGCTTTTTGGGGATTAAACTTTTGAGTTTTCATACCCCTAACTTCACGTATTTGTTCAGATAACTTACCTGCTTTGGCAGCATCTTCTTTAGATAAAGTTCTGCCAATAGTTTTAATTTGTTCATTCCATTTAGCAATTTCATCTGCATTAGCAGCAAACTCATCTAACTTACCAGCACGTTTTAAACTGATACCCTTACGAGTAAGTGATTCAACTTTATATAATGCTGTAGCAACAGCATCTACATCAGGAGATACACTTAATTTTTTAGGAACTAAACTTTCTTTTGGTAATCTACGTGGGTCAACAAACTCTAATTCACCAGTCTGACGATTAATAACCATAGCCTTGCCAGACTCAGGTGCTTTAACTGGTTCAGGTGGAAATTCTTCATCAAACTTTTTAAGATATTCTTTTTCCGAAGCAGTCATTTTGCTTTCTAAGGTTTCAGGAATTTCACCTTCAAGTTTAGGTTTTGCTTCAAATTTTTCTTCGGCAATTTGTTGTTTAGTCTTATCGCTACCAGTACCATAGTATTGAGTATCATCAATCTCATTACCAAATTCATCTGTACGTCTAGAATACTTTTTAGGTTCCATACCTTTTTCAGCAATTGCTTTTTCAGTAGGAATAAAACGATCTGGTACTTTAACTTTATTAGCATTATCTAAAGTTTTTTGTGCAGCATTCTTTGCTGCAACAGATGCTTTATCGCTAGCAATAACTTTTTCACTAGCACTTATAACTTTATTTAATGCTGGACCAGATAGTTTAAGTAATTTTGCTGGGGGTACAAGAAAGGTAGCAGCAGTTACACCAACATTAACTAAATCACCCCAAGAACCTTCGCCTTTAGCAATGCGTTCAATAGAGCGAACACCAAATAAAAAGTCAGCAACATCTATAAGATCAATACCATTATTTTTTTGTTGTTGCTGGTTAACTTGTGGTTCTCTAATAGGACCAGCCATTATTTTTTCTTTCTAGCAACTGCCATATTGTCAACAAGATTTGGATACTTACGACCAGCCTTTTTAGCCCTTGCTTTTGCTTGAGACTTTTGTGCTGGAGTTAACTTCTTAGATTTAGATTTAGGATTAGGTTTTTCCCAGACTGGTTTAGCCATTACCATTTAACCTTATCTGCCCAGTAAGCAGCAGACATCTTACCTTTAGAAATGTTAGATGCGTGACGTGCTTTAAATGCTTCTCTACGTTTACGGTAACTAGCAGACTCTCCAGACTTTTTAGGAGAACCACTAACACCTTGCTGACCAAAGCGAATAGTTTTAACTTGGCTACCAGACTTAGCAACAACTACGTGTGACTTAGTAGGATGACTAGGAGTACGCTTAGGTTTGTTGTAGCCAGAAACACCAGCACGTGCTAAACGTGGATCTTTCTTTGCTGCCATTACTTAGCCTTACCTTTAACCTTTTTAAGATTAGGATTTTTTTTCTTAGCAGCAGCACTAGCCTTACGTGCACCACTAGCAAGAATTGCACCAACAGATTCCATACTTAGACCTTGCTTCTTAGCAATCTGTTTCTGTGCTACTTTAAAGCCCATACCTTTTTTAGATTTTGCTGCCATATGCAACTCCTGTTTTGTTTGATACTTCAATAGCCTTTTGTATATCAGCAGTTCTTGTAGTTTCAGGTTGTATACCTTGTTTACGTGCTGATCTATATAAGGCTAATTCTTTTTCTACTGCTTTACGTGGCATTTGTAATCCACTCTTAGCATCTCCAGCATTCATAGAAATGTTAGATGCTCTTAGACAGTCACCCCAAGATTCGTGATCTTGAGTAGGACAACCAGTGCGACAAGCCATACTATCCTCCTATAGTTGCTATGGTCTTAAAGAAGATTTATTAATTCCAACTGACTGACAACAAGTAGCGTAGTCAGGGCAATCTTTTGTTGGACAACCTTCACGACAAGCCATTACAGTGCCGCAATCTCTTCTTCTGTTAAACCAAGTGCTGCTAGTTTTGCAAGTGCTGACTCACGTGCAGCAATCTTGGCTTCTTGTTCAGCCTGACGTGCTTGTGTTTCTAGTGCCATTGCTTCACGTTCTGCAATTTCTTCCGCTGTTAGTGGTCGTTCATAAGACTCACCTGTAGCAGCATCAACGATTAGTGCTTTTAGTTCTTCCATTGTTATTCCTTGGTTAATTTACTTTAGTTTTGAATACCATAAACACGGATACGCCCAGTTATTGTCTGACCGCCACCAACGTAAATAGTAAAACCATCGTAACTGCTAGTTGTATTAAAAGCACCGCCACCTTGAAAATTTCCGTGATTAACGCCACTTGAAAAATACATACAGTTAGATAATAAAGTTGTTTGAGTGCTTGCCCTCTGTGGTGAAAAGACAGTTATTTCAATATCTGACTTACTTGGTCTACCTTTGCCAATATCAATACCCGTACCGCTTGCTGCTGCACCAGTATTAAAACCTGAACCTGCTCGTTCAATGTAAGTATAATGTTGATTGGCTGTCGTGTAGTCGGTTCCGCTTGCTCTCAATCTAAATGCCAAATCACCATCGGATGAGTTAGTCACGGCGTTAAAGAATATTTTGTAGTTTTCGTATGTTGAAGTAAAGACATTATTGTAAGAGATTGATGATTGAGCAGTAAAAGTTTGAGAACTAATTAAGACTAAACCTTTAGCAGCATCAATAGCAGTGTTCATCTGCGATGTTGTGGAGTAATTAGATAGGTCAGGTAGTTGTACGGCTACATCATCCCATTGAGTGCCAGTCCAGACTCTTGCTCTTTTAGCCATAGTTAATCCCTAATCCCATAGATACGCACTGTGCCAGTTATTGTTCCTGCATTAGTAATAATTCTAATTCCTGTATAACTAGCATTAACTAAGTGACCTCCACCACCACGTCTTGAGACTATAGCGGTACCTGAATCCCAACCAATGTCTGTTGAAAAAGATGTTGAAGTGCTTTTGTTTGGTTGCTGAAATGTTACTTTAGAAAAGGTCTGTCCAATTCCACCTGAGTTGTATTCCATAAAATAAGCAGAAGCAGCATTAGAACCAGCAGCATTAAAGTTAGAAGCGCTAGATGTGTAGCCGTTGTATCCGAAGTAATAGGAACTTGTAGATGGGGTAGTTCCACTTAAGAACTGAAATAAAGAATAATTGACACCACTACTAGCAGCCGTTAAGTTTACGGTCATCTCGTAGTTTGTATAAGTAGAACTAAAACAGTTGAGAATATCTATCTGTGAAGCAGCAGTAAAGTCTTGTTTTAAAACTAAAGTTGACCCACCTTGCGTGGCTATATCTCTCGCTTTTGTCATTACGAAATCGCCTCAATTGTTAGTACTGGAATATTAAATTGGTTACTATCTCCACCATCCCAGTAATGTGTACCGTGTAAGTTATTGTAATTATTTCCACCATAACGTCTAACTTGCATCTTTAATGTTTTTGCATTAGTCCAAGTTGCTTGGCGACCAGTATTGGTATTAGTAGTACCACCGATATTAATTACCCATTCAAATGAATTTCTATCTTCTAAGTACTGAGATGAACGGCTATGACGTGCCCATAACACTTCAACACCATCAATAAAAAATTTATAGTTATTAATAGCGTGTGCATTAATCCAATAACTAGAAAACTGAAAAGTATATTTTACTTGAGTTGCACCAGTTGGTGGTACGTAAGACATAACCGAACCAGTTAAATCTGCATATGAGTCTGTTACACCTTGTTGTGTAGTAACATTTTGAAATGTATAAGTTCCAGAACGTACAGTTCTAGTTGAACCATCACAAACACTAGTTAATGTTTCAAATACAGTTCCTGGCTGAGACAGTGCTGCAATTTTAGAATCAATTTGACTTTGCGTATATGTATCGCCAATTGAATATGTAAGTATAGATTGAATCATTACTACATCGTTAGCAGAAAGTGCAATTAAACCAGTAATACTTGTACCAGTAGTTGCAACGTAATCTGAACCACGAACTTGCAGTACACCATTAATAAATACTTCTTCATATCCTGGTGTATATTTAAGAATTAAACCAGTATTATCAATACCACTTAAAGATGTTTCTCCACCAGACATTGTTTTAGTCCAGCGATAAAATATAGTATTATCAACACTTGGAACATACTCATCTGAATCAATCCAAATGTCACCTGTTGATGGTGAAGTAGGTTCTGAGTTTTGGTAACTAACAGGTGCTATAACCGTCTCTTGCCATAGCGGAACCCATTGAGTTCCATCCCAAAGATAGCCTGGTTTAGTTGTCATTTACTTCTACTTCTTCCCAAACTTTACGATTTTCATTCCACACATAAACTTTTTCATCACTTGGATATGAAACTGGTGGTTCCCATTTACAAGTATCTTCATCTAATACCCAAGAAGCAAAAGGTTTTGGTGGAATAAAAGCATCACGTTCTTCATCATAAGTAAACCCTATACCAGCATAGTTTTTGCGAATGTTTCCGTTGTATGATGTGCGAATGCATCGTTGTCCACGAAAGTTACCGTACCACTCTTCAGGAGTTAAACCATCAAGTAATTCGTTTTCATCTTTACCAGTAATTACTTCCGTAACCATATTGTTTTCATTTAAAAATGCATAATGTGCCATTATGACCAACTCACCGTTCCTGTACCAGCAGTAATTGTAGTTACTTTATTTAATCCAATTGTTGATGTTGTTCCAGTCAAACCAGCACTAAGTGAAATTGTACGTGCTACTGGATAGCGTAAAATTACAACACCAGAGCCACCGTTTCCGCCAGCACCGCCTCCGCCTCCGCCGCCTCCGCCTCCGCCGCCAGTGTTTGCTGTACCTGGATAACCAGAAGCACCACCAGAAGAAGCAATACCATTTCCACCGCCGAATACACCTATAGCAGCGCTTCCAGCACCAGAGTAAATACCTCCACCGCCTCCACCAGCACGTTGAACAGACGAACCAGTTACGGAAGAAGCAATACCATTTCCACCTTGTCCTGCGTTTCCACCTGCACTTTGTCCAGTAGCGGAAGCACCACCACCACCACCTCCACGACAGGAGTAAGCATCGCCACTACCAGCACCACCAGCATAACCTTGGTTTGCGGTACCAGCACCACCAGGACCGCCATTGGCTCCACCACCGCCAGAACCACCTGACTTACCAGGGAAACCTGACGAGTATCCACCGCCTTGTCCACCACCAACTGATGTAACACCAGAAAATGTACTATCTGAACCTTTAGTATTGTCACCGCCACCAGCACCTACCGTTACTGGTAACGAAGTATTTAAACTTAAAGTTAATGATGATTCAGCAAGTGCTCCACCACCTGATAGTTCTCCTGCAAGAGATGATCTATAACCACCTGCACCACCACCGCCAGATGAGTTGTTTCCTCCACCGCCTCCGCCAGCGATTACAAGGTATTCAACATTAAATATTTTTTGTTCGTAAAATTTCCACCAGTTTGATGATGCTCCATCATACCATTCTGGATAACCAGTATCAGTATTATATCTAAACATACCATTTACTGGACTAGATGGACGTTCTGCTGTAGTTCCAGTATTCATCAAGTAAACAGAAGAAGTTGAAAGTTCACTATCTAAATCTGATTTTAATAAATAATCATTAGAGTTTAATCCACTAACAACTGCATCCGAATCTACCCAAATATCTCCTACAGATGGGGTAGTAGGAGCAGTTGCTTGATAATAAAATGGAGTTTGAATTGCTTCTTGTCCAATAGCAACCCACTCTGTACCACTCCAAATAAATCCTGGTCTAGTTGTCATTTACCATTTTCCTAACGGGCAAGTTGCAGCCTCAAGTTGCACTTTTAATTTCATAATGCATCCACATTCTTTGCATACTCCAGCAATTAATGATGGACAATTAACGCAGATAGAAAATCTATTGTTAGCAATATCTTCAATGGTTCTTGGATGTTTTTCTTTATTCAGTAGATGCCACGGCTTACTTGTCATTAACCTATACTCACTGTTCCTGTTCCTGCTGTGAACCTATAAACCCTATATCCAGAACGGGTCGGTTCATCATAGGTTAATCCTGCACTTATTGTCAATGTTGGATAAGTATTTGGATAAGCAACTATAACTATACCAGAACCTCCACCAGCACCACCACCACTTGGTTGTCCACCACCACCATTACCAGTATTAACTGGTCCAGTTACACCACCACAACAACGACCAGCAGAACCAGTACCACCTGTAGCATAAGTAACAAATGAACCAGTTATGTTATTGGCTGAACCAGAACCACCGATACCTTGAGCATCTCCAGGAGGTACGTTACCAGGTGCACCAGCACCGCCTCCACCACCACCAGAGGCATATCCACCACCTACGGTGCCAGCACCTGAAGCGCCATTATTACCTTGACCTGGTATACCAGTACCACCAGGATTAGTACCAGAAGTACCACCACCAGAACCACCATTTTTACCTATACCATAACTACTGGCTCCACCGCCACCAGTTGATGTTATTGAACCAAAGGTAGAATCAACACCATTAGTATCTCCCCCACCACCAGCACCTACGGTAACCGTGTAAGGTGTTGCAGTTGAAAGTGTTATAGTTGAAGTACGTAAACCACCAGCGCCTCCGCCACCACCAGCAGAACCGCAGCATCCACCTGCTCCGCCGCCGCCTCCAGCAACTACAAGGTATTCAGATAGTATATTAATTTTTCTTGAAACAACGGTTTTTTTAATGGAATTATCAGAAAAAAATCTTACAGCCATTAATTAATCTCCGAACCAAATACTCCAAAAGATAGATTTGTATTTGATGCATATACGGTTAATACATCAGTAGCACCAAGTGATAACCCTAAAGTTAAAGGAGTTGTATCATTACCAGCAACCACTACATCATAAGCAATATAATGTTGATTAGCAATAGCAGCACCTAAAGGGCGAATTGCTATTCTATAACTTGCAGATGTTGTGCCACGATTAGTTACGGTAATAGTAGATACAACTGCTTGTTTACCTGCACCAACTGTATATACATCAGTATTAGTAGTTGCACTAGGCGCTGATTGACCTAATACTTTATATTCAATTGCCATTCTAGGCTCCCATCAATAAGAATGCATTTAACGGTTGTGGTGAATATGTTTCAATATAAGTTTGAATATCATTTATTGCTACATAAAGAACTTCAGCATCTGCTTTTAATAAATAATTATTTTGGTTTAAAACTCCAGTAGTAGCATCTGCATCTACCCATACTTGACCAATTGGTGGACTTGATGGTGGAGTGTCTTGGTAGACAGCACCACTAATATCAGTCCACTCTACATCGTAATTATCATTACTTGCTTTTGCAAGTACCTGACCAGTGAAGCCATCAATTGGTAGGCTAGGTGGAACTGTGCCACTTTCAGCAGCAGTGATACGACCTTGCTGGTCTACAGTTAGATTGGTAAATGTATAAGATCCAGGGGTAACAGCAGTATCATCTAAATCAAGAACGTTGCCAGTTTTGGTTAAACCAACACCTGCTTCTAACTGGGCTAGACCAGAGAACTGTGTCCAGGTCTGACCAGAGAAACTGGTTAGATAATGGTTAGACTGTAGCCAGGCTGTGTTACTATAGGTAGTACCTTCCTTGATAAAGATACTAGCACCAATTAGTTCATCATAAGTATCAGCGTCTGCAGGACGAGACAACGTATAGGTTGTACCGTTATCTGTATAGACATAGATACCATTTTCAGAATCCGTAGATTGGGATGTTAAAACGATTCTGTAGCCTGTATCAGCCTGGTCTAGTGCATCGTGCCCATCTATTACTAAAGTGTCTGTAGAGCCCGTTAAAGCCGTATTTGAGGTACTCAGGAGGTTGGCTGAGTCCTTCCAGGAAAGACCTTCAATTGCGTTATCTACATAAGCCTTGGTAGCAGCGTCATCATCAGATACTGGAGCACCTAGATTTGTAATCTTAAAGCCATTAGCATCAAGGTCTACAGATAAATTAGTAATGTCATCACCTTGAGGACCCTGGATACCTTGAGGTCCTTGAGGACCTTGCGGTCCTATAAATGAGTAGGGATTCCAGTAAACTCCGATGGCTCCACCTGTAGGTGGAATAGCATCGTTATTAGCAATACAAATAAAGTAATCGCCTAGGTATTCAACAATTTCACCAATAATATATTGATCTGTTAATACACGACGAGTATCAAATTTAAATCCAGGAAAACCAATTTCTCCCTGTATACCTTGAATTCCCTGCGGTCCTTGGTCGCCTTGGATTCCCTGTGGTCCCTGAGGACCAGTTTCTCCTTGAATACCTTGAGGTCCTTGTAAACCAGTTTCACCTTGTATACCCTGTATACCTTGGATACCTTGTATACCTTGTTCGCCCTGTATACCTTGTTCACCTTGAGGAATTTCAAAATCAAAGATGGCTTCATTAATTGTACCAGAGTTAGTAACAACAACAGGTTCACCAGGGGCAACTGTAGTAATAGTTCCAACTGTAATAGTTGCTGCTTCACCCTGAATACCTTGGATGCCCTGCTCACCTTGAATACCTTGGGCTCCTTGGGGACCAATCTCACCCTGTGGTCCTTGGTCACCTTGTGGTCCTTCAGGTCCTACTTCTCCCTGAATACCCTGAATACCCTGTGGACCTTGGGGTCCAACTGGTCCTATTTCACCTTGTATGCCTTGTGGACCAAGACCACCTTGTGGTCCTTGAAGATTAGATATTGTTACAAGAACTTCTTGAGTAGTTGGAGCACCAGTAATAACATCAATTACTGTCTCTTCAATAATTACATTAGTTGCCATTATTGTGTCACCTGTGGTCCTACAATAAATACATCTTGTAAGATCGTAGTTTTTTGACCACTAGCAGAAGTCAACTCAAAATCATAAAGCCAACGACCAGTTGGCATAGCAGCAGTTGTAGCAGCAGAAGCAGTGCAACTTACCTCTCCAAGATTATTTAATGTTATACCAGAACCTGTGGATAAATCTAAAAGTTTATTAGTGTCAAATGTAGATTGACGTACTTGCATCTTGGCTGTATAAGATGTTAAGTCCCAAGGGACACCATCAATTTCTAAACGAAAATTAAAGTTAAAGGTATCACCTTGAACTATTGAGATAGGATAACTACCAGCCATTATTTGTCCTTCAAGTGGAAGTCTATATGTTCGTTAAGACGGTCTTCAATTCTACGCACTGCAGATGCAACATCTGGTAGACTGCGACCACCATTAGCCGTTGGTTGTATAGGGTATGTTTGTTCTTTTATAAAATTCTTTAAAGGTGCTAAAACAAATACTTTAAAGATTATACCAATGATTCCCAGTAGTAGGGAGATGGCAGTTAACCATTCTACAAATGTCATTAGATTTCAATCACTTCATATCCTGCAGATTCTAGATCTGTTTTTTCTTCCAATGTAACTACGTAGTCATAACCACCAAAATAAACCTTGTCAAAGGTTTCAACTTCTTCGGTAGTAGGCATACGCATTTCGTAATACTGTCCATCAATTTTAGCAACAGTAATACCTTGTGGTGTTAAAAATCTATAGAATAATCTTCCAGGACCCATTGGGTTTTCTACTGATACTGGTGTTCTGAAAATGTACAATGGTTTCCTTTCAATACCCAACCCCACCTACAAGCCCACTATATGACTTGTAGATGAGATAGAGTATTAACTGACGTTAAACTGCTGGTGCTTCGTAAATGCTTGAAGCAGAATCTACACGGTAGATTGCATCTTGGCGATAAATTGAGTGACCAAGAATACCGTGCCATCCGATAGGCATCTTACGCTTTAGAGGATCAATGATGTTACCAATCACAACGTGTGGTTCAATTGATACAACTTCAGCAAGTGCTTGCTTACCTAAGAAGATGGTTGGATATACGCCATCAGTTGGTTCTAGACGGTTGCTTTCTACGAAGAATGCACCTTCAAATTCACCAACTTCACCAGCGTAGATACCCTTTGGATCTACATAGGTATGTGGAGCACGCCAGTCGGCGTTGTTTGCGTTTTCAGCACGTAGGTCGTGTGATACGTCTGGGTGAATACCAGCCCAGTATGCACTACCCTTACGTGGAGCAGCGTTCTTACCACGTAGTTTTGCAACTACGAAACGAACGTCAGCAGCAGTTAGAGTTTCTACTGGAGTTGCTGCAGCCTGAGCGTTGCGTACGTTAGTGCCTTCAAGAAGAGCATCAAGTACTAACTTGTCAATGCTGTCTGCCATATTGTAGGCAATCATATTGGCAAGTGCTGGGTCAACTGGAGCAAGTGAGAAAGATTGTAGGCGAATGGTGCTCATTGCAACCTTGCCACGTTCCTTCATTACAACGTTGACTAGATCAGGTGTTGCTACAGACTCAGCATCTGGATCTGTAACTTCGTTTAGTTCGTCTGTAGTGCGAGTAAGATCCTTGTAGATCTGTAGCGATACAGTTGAACCTGGCATTGCCTGGTTTCCAGGGCGTTTGTCTACTACAGCACGTAGTAGTGGGACAGAACGTAGTTCAAATTCAACTAGACGGTCATAGGCTTGCTGTACTAAACCAGCGTTACCAAATGTACCACCTAATGAACTTGCAGTAGTATCTGTATATCCATCAAGAGCGGACATTGTTTTCCTTAGGGGTTAGATTGTTTACGAATTACTCAACCCCGAATAGACGATAAATCTCTTCTGCGGATTGAGCATTTTTGATGGCACTGTTAATATCATTAACACCATCTGGAACAGATGCACTCGAAGTGATTGCATCCATCTCACGCATCAATGCCAATTCTTCAGGACTGATAGAATTGGTTGCGTTTTGTTGAGCAGGTTTTGCTCCAAAGAGTTCGCCAAACTCACTTAACCAGTTATCGATTGCTTCTTTTTCGGAAGCAACATCTGCAGGTATAAGAGCAGCGATCTTAGGATTAATTCCCTTTTCATTTAAAACAGAACTAATGACAGATTGACGCTGGAATTTGCGCAAACTTTCCAGTTCAGCCTCTAGTTCTTTGATACGCTTTGACTTTGCACGTTCGGCTTTGCGAACATTTCGCATTGCAGAATCTTGATCTTGATCATCATCTAGAAGATCTAGATCGTCATCATCTTCGTACCATTCCTTGTTGTTACTCATCGTAACTATCTCCCTTATTGTTAGTTGAATCGTGAACCACAAAGTTATTCGGGGAAATAACTTGGCTTCCACTACCAGTCTTTTACGTCAACGGGGCTGGTCGATCCGTTGAGAGTTTATATTTGACCTGACTTCTTACGGCTTAATGAGCCAGTACGAATACCAGTTTGTCCTGCAAATTCTGCACGTGCTTGTGAAGCAAGACGCTTAGACTTAACACTTTGTTGTCCAAGAATGTTTTCACGTTCAAGTTCCTGTTGAAGACTTTGAACATCTCCTTCACCAAAACGTCTGGCTTGTTCTTGAATACCTGTTTGCATAGCAGCAGTTCTAGCAAGACCTGCACGAGCAGCAGCACGATCAACACCTTGTGATACCAAGAAGTCTGCACCAAGAGCAGATCTAATTCCTGCTTCGGTTTCTGCTGCACGAACCTCAGCAATATTTATCTTGTTACGTAGGTATTGTGAACCTTCAGTTCCAAGCAATAAACTCTTTGCTAGTTCTGCATCAGTTACACCTGGATACATACGGCGTAGTTCATCAACAAGAGGTTTATCGTTTGATTGAACTGCATTTTGTACACGAGTATAAGCAGCATTAAAGCGTTGATTTAATTCATTAGGTGACACATCATTAGCAATAAACCGTGCATAGTTATCACGGCTACCTAAATCAGATGCGCCATAAGCAGCAAGTGTTTCTGCATAAGTCTTTTCTTGATATAAGTATTCTGCTTCAGAAAGAACTGGTTTACCTTGTGCTTGACGTTGAAAGTTACCAGCAAAGCGTTGACGGTAAGGTTCAGTCTTACGTAGTTCTGTGTAAATAATGTTTGTGTTTTCAGTACCATTATTCTGAATGATTTCAGTAATAATGTCTGCTAGTTCTGGTAATCCATTATCAATGAATACCTGCTTAAGATCTTCCCAACCAGCCACGTTACATCATTCCAAATTTAGATAGAAGGTCATTTGCTACATTCAAAACTTTTTCTTTATTCTTTGTTACGCCAGCCCATTCATCTGACTTACGTAATGTAGTCTTTAAAGAATCATTTGTAATTGGCTTACCATCAGGACCAGTAGCAAGCATTGCATTCTTTACATAATCATTAGATAGATCAACATTATCAAATGGCTTATCTAGTTCATCAGAAACAATCTGGCGATAACCAGCAGCAAGATCTAATACAGAAGTAGCATTATCAATCTTGTCTGCCCAAGCAGAAAATGTTTGACGTGCAATATTGTTAATGTAATCTTTAGATTTATCAACGGTAAAGTCACCAGCAACTACACCACGTACTTGTTGTAGTATCCAGTCATTACTTAATGTAACGCCATTCTTTCTAGCCCAAGTACGAATCTGGTCTTCGTAATCTCCAGCAGCACCAAATAATGAACCAATAATTTCTAGGTCAGATTGACCAGAATAATTAATGTAACTAGAAATTAAGTTTCTTAATTCAGATTCATTAAAACCATTTTGAAGACTTGCACGTGCTAATTCATTTGCTTGTGCATCTGTTAGCACAGAACCCATACTGCCAGCAACATCTTGAATAGATGCTTTGCTTTTATTAACTTGATTAGCAAACTCTGCAGCCTGTGCAGGGTCATTGGCTAGTAAATAATATTTACGTTGTGCTTCACTCTTAGTCTTGTACCAGTTAAGTGCACGTAATCTATTAGTAAACTCTGCTTGACTCCACTCCATACCTGCTTTTTGTGCAGCCCAAGCCTGATCAAATAATGATTGTAGTTCTGGGTCAGAGTTAATAATAGATAAAGGAAGACCCCAAACAGATGCTTGTTCACCTGCAGATACCCAACCTTTAGTATCATCCCAACTGTAGTCACCTGCTGGCTGTGGTGGCTTTACCCAATTGCCTTTGCCATCATCTATCCACGCAGGACCTGGACGTTCTTTTACTTTTTTCGCAGCCATATTAACCTAATTCAACTGGAGAGTTAAGTGCTTGTGTAAAGTAACTTAAGTACTTTGTTGCCTTGTTATAGTTTTCAGCATTAGGAGAAAGCAAGGCTTGTTCACGCATCATAGATGCTGCTCTTTCTCCAGTTACTCCACCAGAAGTGGTTACTGTAGTTTTGTCACCAGATGTTTTAGTTACAGTAGTCTGTGGATTTAAATCGGCATAGTTCTGTAAACGTTCTACAAAGAAATCTAATTCTTCTTTACTTGCTCCACGACCAATAGTTTGTTGGAACAACTGGTCAATGGCAATGTCATACTCTTCTGGAGTAAACTTTTGATATACAACACGAGTGCTTGTACCACTGCCATCGCCAGTTCCTGGTACTGGATTAGCACTTGCTAACCAATCATCAAATGATAAAAATGATGTAGCACCTTGATCTGCTGCTGACGCTTGTGCAGCACTACCAAGTTGTACTGCTAATAGCAAAGCGTTTCTAAAGTTAGCATCAGGTGTATCTCCTTGTGATAAAGACTGTTGTGCAGCCTTACCACTTAAAATACCTTTAGCAAATAGTTGTTGTTTTAAATTAAAGATTGCTTGTGGTGTAGAAGTCTTAGAAGTAAGAATACTATTTGCGGCTTCTTGTTGTGTTTGAGGAGAACCAGGTGCAACAATATCTGAACTTAGTTTACTACCAACAATTCTACCGTTACTATCACCAAATACTGCAATAGGTATTTGTTCTTCAAGACCAGCATTACCATTCCAAACTAATCCATTTGGATTAAAGTAATCAAATTGTCCAGCCCAAGGACCTTTAACTGCATTTGTATAAGGACCAAGTACTGCACCAGATGTAGGTGCAGGAGTAGTAATACTTACTTGATTACGTTTATTATCTTGAAGAGATAAGTCCTTTGCATAGTTTAAAGGGTCCCAAGTTCCAGTTGCTGGATTAGGTTGGTCCCACCAAAACTGACTAGTGGTCTTATTCTTATCTTTTTCCTCAGATCCGAATACCATTATTTAACCACGTTTCTTTCAATTGTTGCAGTAACATCACGAGACTTTGCGCTCATTAACTTTAAGACACCATACTTAAAGTACTGTTCAACTGCTCTAGTTGAGTCAGCATCAATAAGTTTTTGTATCTCATCAATGACTTGCTGTTTTTTAACACGCTTTAAATCAGCCTTATTAGAAAGATCCCTTAGATCTACTTCATTTGCATATGATGCAAAGTCCGTATAGAGATCGTAGACTTTATTAATCTTATCTGCCACATCTTTAGATACATCTGCATCTTTAGAGTTAACATAATTGTGTGCTGATTCAACAAAGTCTGCTGCATCAGAGTTATCTGTACCACTACGAATGTAGTTTTCTAAACCAGGAACAGCAAGGATTAAACTCTTACGTTTCTTTTCAAACTGCTTTAATACTGATCTACGTTCAGCAACCATAGAAAATGGAATGCCACGTAGTATTTCTTCTTCTTCATCAGTTAAAGCATAGTAAGCATTAGCGTGTTGCTGTAGCATAACCTTGTCATAAAAGTTATTAATGTATTCTTCAGTAGTCTGATTAGCAGGAATCTTGCTTGTAATACCTGCAGCAGTAGCCCACTTCCAAACACCAGGATTAAATTCACCAGTGTTAGGTGCAAAGATTAATGCACCTGCACCATATTGCTTAATCTCTTCTAGGTTTTTTACAGCCCAATCTTGCATATCATTTGTATATTTAATGATTGGTTTAACTGTTGCATCATTAGGAGATACTATATAAGCAACTTTACCTGGGTTATCACCCATCCAAGTAGCCAATGCTAGTTCATAATGATCTTCTACATCAGGATACTTCTGTCGAATTTGATCTAATGTATTGTAAAAACTTGAGTTAAGAGATGTAACGCCTACATTTTTTAGGTAATCTGGTACATCTTTAGAGTTAGATAACTGTAATGATGCAGGAAATATCATACCTAGAATAGAACGCATAGTAATAATATTATGTGCAGATATTCTTACATTTGCTAGATAGTCACGCTTATCTCTATCTAATCTAGCCTGATCTAGTTCACCAGTTACTGGGTCAATATAATCTTCTGGATTAATACCATAACCATTGGCTTGATAGTAAGATAATGCCTGAGTATAAGCAGATACTTCTTCTGCAGAACGCTCATCTGGACTTAATACTTTCCAAATGTTATTAACTAAACGTGGAACAACTGCACTACGTATAGTTACGTTATCACCCAATGAACCTAAGAACGCAGTATCAATATCTTCTGCAAGATTCTTTGTTGGGTCAAATTTACCTAACAAACTTTTAACTGCAAGTACAGATAATGAACCAACAGGACCAGAAAGATATGGCATACCTGCATCAGTTTGGAATGATGGGTTAGCACCAGTTAGTTTAAATGTAAAGTTATTGAACAATGGTTGGTTAACTGATACTTGTTCGCCAGTTAATATTCTTGTAGTAGTATTAACAGCACCAAAGATAACATCATCAAATGGAAGTATTGCGTATTCTTCGCCATCTTCATCACGATGTATAGCACCATTAGCAGCCATACCTTGATTCATCAAACGTAAACGATAGATAGTACCTAAACCGTGATCACGTGTTAGACGATACATACGGCGATGGAAATCTTCAACTGCACGGTAGAACCTACCGATAGTACGCATATTGTATGCAAATACAGTTCTAATTTCTGGGTTGTCACTGTACTTTAATACGTGATGAGCAGCATCATCCATTGCCTTTTGAGAAAAGAATCTAGAAGCAATACGTTTTGATTCTTCTTCAACAAATCTTGGAGATAATGTTGGGTCATTGTAACGCATTTTATCCGCAATGTTTTTAGCATAGTTATCTTCAAATGCTTTATACTGTTTACGGAATGTAAAGTAATGTGTGTGCACAACTGGTTGACGTAAAATGTCATCTGTCTGACGGCTCATTGCATCAAACAAATTATTCATACCAAACTTGCTAATCCAAGTTGGTAGATCAGTTGATAAAGTAAAATCAAGGTCACTAAAGATTCTATCTTTTGGTAGATTACCTTTAGTCAAATCCATATAGTCATCAAATGTTAAATCATTTAACGCTTTACGGTATGAGTTAGACTTACCTGTAATAAAATCCTGAAAAACATTCATTAGTTTGTCATTGTATTGATCTGCACCACCGTGAAATCTGTGATACAAATCAGCAAATGCGTCATTAATAAACCCACGTGCTTTTTCTACATCTGGCAAACCATCAAACTTACTCATATGGGTTGTAGAACTTAAAAATTCTTGTACATCGCCATACTTTTTATTAGATATCTGCCAGATTTTGCCATTAAATTCAAAACCAATAGCCTTTAAGAAACCATCAACTGCATTATTCCAGTCTTCTTTAGTCTTTAAACCATTGTTTTTAATAAACTGCCAGGCTGGGTTGGCTTGTTCTAGTTTCTTTCCACCAAAGTTAAACGTATCTGAACCAAAACCTGACCAGAAGTTACGGAACATATGCAATTGGATGTCAGCATCCATTGGATTTACTTCATCAAAAATACCTGAAGCAAACATACCACGATCTTCAAGAGCCTGGTCTAACTGACTCTTGCTTAACAAACTCTTATTGGTAGTAAATATTGCTTGTCTCTGCATTAACGAATCGACAATATTTGAAGATGAAGTATCTTTTAGAATATTTGGATTTAATTCTGCAGATTCTTTAAGCCACTGTTTGTATTCTTCTGGAAGACGTTTACCATACTTGGCTAGTGCCATATCAAACAATTCATTACGTGCAGCACGTTCTGCTTCGTATGGAGTTAAACCAGAACCAATTTTACCAGTATACTTTTTAAATACTTGTTCACGTATTTCTGGACCAAAAGCATTTACTGCACCAAACTCACGACCAGTAATCTTACCTAGTACGTGTTGCAAACCTGATTTGTAAATACCAGTAGCAGCATTGTCAGCAGTATACGCAGCAAGAACGTTACCTGCTCGCTTTGCTTGAATAAAGTCTTTTGCCATTCCGCCTTTTGCGTACATAGCAAACATAAAGCCTTCGTCAATTGCAGTACGAATACCTAATAGCGGAACAAGAGTTAATAAACTCCAAGTATCCATAAGCATACGAGTTGCTTTATGATAGTAGGCACCACCAATTAAATTTGGAATGTACTCTAATAAACTATCTGAATCTTTACGCACTTTTGTTGATGCAATAGTTTCGTGAATATCACGCCAAGGTAAAGCGGTAATACCATCTTTAAATTGGTAGGGAAGAATAGGACCAAGAATAGAACTATCTGCTGCCTGATCAATACCAGATTGTCCAGGATAAGTCATCTTTTCGGCACTACCAAAAGTATTTTCAGTACCGTAACGTTGACCTAAAATCTGATTAATTTTTTCTTGACCATTAGGTGTGCCGTGTAAACCATAGCGTCTCATAGTCATTTCATCTAGAGACTTCTTTAAAGCGATACGGCTTGACATAGAAGAAGTTTTAAAGTGTGCAACAAACATCTCTGCTAGTCGCTTATCTTCCATAGCCATATACGCTTGACGGCGAACTACATCTAAAGTCTTAGATACTTTTGCATCATCAACATAAACAACTTTGTTGCCAGGATGAATCTGTGCAAGTTTTTCTATTTTTTTACGAAAACTTTTATCTGCAGATGTACGAATAATATTATCAATATCAGTGTAATCAAAAGTACCAGAACGATCTAGTCCAGCATTTTCCATTTCTTTAAATAATTTTTGAATTGGAGTTGCATCTAGATCTTCGTACTTTACTTTACCAGTAAATACTTCTGTAATCTTTTGTTTTGCACCTAGTGTAATATTTCTAGTTTGCCTAGAAAAAGCAGCACCTTCACGTGCGTAAGTAGTATTAGAAGTTAAACCACGAATTAATTTAGAAAAGTTTGTTGCTACTTCTTCGCCAGTCTTTGGGTCAATAAACTGTGCCTTGAAAGAATCAAAATCTTTTATACCAGCACTAGACCAGAACTCAATTTCTTCATCAGTTCCGTGTTCAGCAAAATTCTTTTGAATATAACTTTTAGTTTCTGCAGCCTTTTTAAGATCACCAGAATCAATAGCATCTGTGTACTTACCAATGTTATCTGCATAACCAGTAAAGAAACGTGCTACTGCAGGGTCAGAAAGATGTTCTACAACACTTCGTCCGTTAGAAATTGCTTCTGCTAGTTTTCCTGCTTTACCAGCACCACGAATAACAGCACTACCACCAAAGGTTAAGTATGTTAATGGGTCAGCAAAAATTTGAAAAGCAAGATCCATTGAACCAGAAGTTAATTTAAACCAAATTTTATTTTCATTTGGATCTAAATCAAACTTTTTAAATAACCAACGTGCACGATCACGACCAGGTGATAACTGTGCGTTACTGAACTCATCAAGTAAATTAGAAAATGCTTCAGGCTCTTCGTATACCTGATTAATAGCCTTTAGAATTTCTGCATCGTTAGGACCCCAAGAGTCAATAATTTCTCCAGGAGTTTTACCTGCAAGTAAATGCATAGCAACAAAAGAAGTTGCTCCACCGTATTTGTCAACTAATGGTTTTACAACTGAATTGTCATATAAAAAGTTACCATCAAATGCATCATCAGCATTTTTACGTGACCAAAAATCTTCACGGTTAACTGCAGCATTTTGTGCCATTGAGTATGGAGTATTAATATAATTTCCATATTGCTCTGCTGCAGCAAATAAAAATCTAAATGGACTCTTAACAACATCGCCAAGACTTAAACCATTATCTAATCCAAGAAGTTTCCTATATGTAGGATTATCTATTCTTGTATCATTGCCTGGTTTGTTTGCGTAGTCAATGTTGTAGTAAGTTTTTAAAACTAATTGAAAATCTGGATCTAACTTTTCGTATGCAGAAGCAGCGTCTTTATTCTTCATACGCATTAATTTTTCGTGAGTATCTTTAACCTTAGACCAGTTTTCAATAAGGTTGCGTTCTTCACGAGTTAAATTCGATCGTGCTCCAGCAGCGTAAAGGGCAGGAGACACTGCAGCAACTCGTGCATCTAATGTCTTTTGTGTAGCCCTAGAAACATTTCCTGTTTCAAGAAAAGATTCAGTTTGATTTAACTGACCTTCATCTTGAGTAAGGAAAGCCTCACCCTGTGAAATTGTCACTATTCAATACCTCTAGAACGAAGATCTTGTAAAATCATTTCAATCTCACCAGTTGGGTCACTTGCGGCAAGACGAGTTAAAACATCAGTTGGATTAAAAGTACGTTGAGGTAAATTCATAACTTCTGGACCTGCACCTAATCCAAGTGGATTACCAGTTGTAACTGGTTCTTGTGGCATTTGAGTTGGTTCAAACAAACCAGTTACTTTAGGTGCTGGAACTCTAGGTTGTTCTGGAGTAGCACGATTACCTGCAGCAATTGTTTCCATAATTTCTTTGCGTTCACCGTATGCTCCACCACTAGGAATCATATCGGTACGCTGTGATAAACGACCAGGACCAGATACTGGCTTAGGTGTGCTATTAGTACGTTCTGTACGCTTTCCACCACTAGGCATAATTAATCTTCTTCCTCGTCAAAATCTTCTTGGTCATCAAGATCATTGTCTAGTGCGTGTTGCACTAAACCGCTAATGCGCCAAATAGGACTATCGCTATAAAAAGTGCTTGCCCAATATTCTCCACTACCATCAAAGAACTCTGAGGTAACAAAGTATGTTGTACAAAAAGCACCGTCTTTGTGTAATGTTTTACCATATTCATCAAAGAGTGCTTGTAGTTTATTTTTAAATTCTTCTTCACTCATTACGCTCCACCAGCAAGACGTGCAAGAATACTAGCAACATCAGGTGGAGGAGTAGCCTGACCCTGTGGTGCAGGAGCACCTTCAGGCATTGGAGGTTGACCAGGAGCCATCATTTCTTCTGGTGCTTCCATTTCGCCTGGTTCTTCAACTTCTTCTTTTTCAAATACGGACTTAACCGCATCTTCAATTTCAGAACCTTTTTTCTTAAGGTCAATAACCTTAGCAAGTTTTTCGATAATGTCAGTTGGGTCTGCACCGTTAGCAGCCATCTGTGGAATAGCCTGTGCTAATGCTGAGATAGAACCAGTTAATGCGTCACGCATAGTTTCAACTTCAATACGATCTTGTTCTACGCTAACATTCATAGCCCAAGGCAATTCGCTCATAATCATTTCACGAGAAATTAAACGAGCCTGTAATGCTTGTAGTGAAAAGATTAAAGCACGTGATGGGTCAAGACCTGACATTAAACCATAACGTACTTGTACGCTCCAGTCACCTTTAATGTCTTTTTCTGGTAGGTAAGTTACTTCGTAAGGAGCACCCTGGTAGATACCAGCCATAGTCTTCTTAACGTTAAATAACTTTTCATCCATACAGAAACAGATCTCAATAACCTTTTGGAATGTTTCTGCAAGGATTTGTTGTCCTGCTTTAACCTGTGTATCAAAGCCACCAAGTAATGCTTGTACGCCAGAACCAGTAATGATGCTTGCATCAATCTGACCTGAACGACCTTCTGGGTAACGAGCACCCATTCGCATTTCTTGTTCAAGTAATTGTTGTTCAGTAAATGCACCAGTAGGTAGTTCAAGACCTACACGGCGTACACCAACAGCGTTGTTAGTACGGATGATAGCATCTGGACCATAAGCAAAGTCTGATACGTCATTAGGTAATACAAGTGGAGCCTGGACAGATTTTTCTGCTGCTTCCATAGCCAACATACTGAAACGAGCACGAGCAATCTGTGCCCATAGTACGTCATCAAACTGACCACGTGGGTCATCCATATCAATACCAGGTCTGCGAGCAATTGCTACAGACAACTTGCCTAATGGATTTTTTAACTTGCGTAAAGGTAGGTCGTTGCGTTGTGGGAGGAACAGAAGGATTTGATCTTTATCCTCATAACGAATGAGGTCCATATCTGTATCCAGACTTCGTGGATCTCTTCCCAACGGACCAAGTATAGCCGCCTCATATTCAGGGAAATCTACGATCAACTCACGAGCGGTCTTTACATATTTCTTTGTGAATGAAACGCAACGACCAAACTTATCAAATTCAGGATAAGAACCCATTGGACTCTCAACCCTGATTCGTGGCATATCTGCCTCAAAGTCTGGCTCGACAAATATAGGCAAGAACCCATATGTCAAAAACCAATCTGCGCCAGTATACATCTGGGTTTGCAAATTGGAAAACTCAATGTAGTTATTTACAATGGTAGTGCGCTTGTCAGCAAACTTCTTTGCTGCATCTGAATTAACATTTAAAGTTGTGCAGTTAAACGAAGGAAGCGGAGCAAGAACTTCTGCAATATCACGGGCAGCAACGTCAACAAAGTTGGCGATCATTGGCTTAGCCATACCCTCAGGGAACATATCTGGGTAGACGGCTTCCATATTGCCACGGCGAACAAGAGTTATGTCAGCCATACGTTGGTCACGTTCACCATAACGAGTTATGAGTGACTGCACCTTCTGTGCAATTTGTTCACTTGTTAGCATTAATATTCCTAGTAGTGTCCTGCTAGTTGTTCCATTGCGTATTCATCAAGGTTTACTATACCTCGCTGAGCAACGTTACGCCTAGTAGCCCACTTGTTGTTTGCGTGAGATGATTGTCTAGTTGCTTGTAAAATTAATTCTTTAGCCCTGAGTTCACAGAACCATAGTGCCATAACGCAGTCAGTTGGACCTTTAGTATCTGGCTTCCAGGTAATTAACTGGTTGACCAAAGCCTTAACGTGTTCATTAGAGTTATCGGGTAACTCAATGAGATTATCGCCATTAAACTTACCGTCACGCATACTGCCAAACAGTGGTGACATAGCAGCAACACCAAAGCCAACATCCCATTTGTTCTTGCTGGTCCAATGTTCCCGTAGTGCCGTACCGTGGCTGGCAAGCCATTGACGGAAGTCTGTGTCTAATGAGAATGATTTCTGATAAGCGTTGATCTCAACCCGTAGTTCAAGCGGCTTATAGATGGTTACCCACTCTTTGATTAAAGCATCAATCTTTTGTGGAGTAGGGTCTGTCATATTGTGAACATCTAACACATAGCGTTTATGTGTAATTCGGTTCACGGCATAGATAACTGCTGCAGTCTTACCAGACATTGCAGGGTCGATGCCCATAAGAATAACCCAGGACCCCTCTGCAGACGGATGCCCTGGCGCATTAAAGTTGAGTTTACCAGCCTTACGCATACGATTGATAGAACCGTTAACAACAGGAAGTGGAAATATCGCATCTTCCTCGACATCTTGTTGCTGGTAAACTAAAGCCCACGTGGAAGGACTGACTTCGCTTCGGCGATCAAACAGCCTCTTACCGTCCCACTTAACATAGTGCCCGTTCTTATCGGGTGTAAGCAGTTCTGGATCATCAAACGAGTCAGCCCCATCCAATGGTCTGTCCGACCTAGCCCACAACGTTTCCCACTTGTCAGGCTTGTCGTCAAACTTTAACACTGCTGGCATAGCCAGATAAGTGAACGGTGATCTACCACCAGTCCAGTGATCAGGGTTCCTGATCTCTTTGTATAAATCTATAGATGAAACTCTAGTCCCAGCAATCAGCAAGGTACCAGTCGAACCCACACGGGTCACAACCATCTTCTGCAACCAGTTGAGTTGCTTCTCCCATTCGTGAGCGTTTGTCGTTGAGACAATATCGTCCATTATGATTAGATCGGCACGTGTACCGTAGATCTGTTGCCCAATACCCAATGCCTGGACAGTCGGGTCTTTCTCCCCCGAGTCCCGTTCGAGATAAATTCTGTCTGCAGTCCATTGGTCAGCCGTTTCCTTGTAGCCCCCTGGAGGACCATAAATCTGTTGCATCTTTAGCCAAGGCTCTTCAGTTAACCTCTGCTTGATAGAGTACAAGAACTCTTTGGCACGGGTCTGTGTTTGCGAGATAACCACAATGCGGATGTTGGGGTTCATCGCAATTTTGTACACTGCGTAGTTAACCGTCATAGTCGTAGACTTGGCGTGTTCGGGTGGAACGTTAATTAATAATCTACGGCGGTTACCTGGCTCGAATGTCATATTTTCGTGGAGCCACGATGGGTCCCGACCCTCTAGAACATCTATCCAGTTTTGCTGGTGAGGGAAGACCTGTGTATTTAAAAACTCTTTTGAAAAAGTGGCGAAGTCAATGTTGAACTTGCCCTCTGAAATTGACGCTGAAAGCGTCTCGGCTCCGAAAGCCATAGCCTCTTCAACTTGGGCGGCGAACTCGCCATCTTGAAGCCACGCACGTAGGCTGGTTTTTTTCTTGCCCGTTGCAGCCAGTGCGGAATCTTGATCGACCCCTTGGCGCAATAGGGATAAGAACTTCTTTTGATCTTCCACCTGCCGTTGGCGGCGATGGTGCATATCGCCAGATTTGGCAGCCATATAAAATCCTTACGGTTAAGTGGATGAGTGGGGAGTCGAACCCCGTACCATCAAGCCGATTAGTCCTCAGGACTCAACACGGTATTACTCTCCGCCCTGCTTGAATGGGCAAACCAATCTCACCCTAGCAATAGGCACAATACACCTACTATTAGTAATATAATAATAATATAATAACGAGCCCCAAAGGCTCGTAGTTATTATTAGAACAGGCGACCGAATCCCAGAGGTCGCTAGTATTATTATTTTATCCTACATATATACTAACCCTGTTACAACTGACTTGTAACGCTTTGTTATCAAATTGTGATGTAAATCACATAACTAGTTATTAGACTATGCCCCTATATAATTATTAAATAAATAACTAATATAATAACGATATAACTACATATAATTTTTTATGGAGTCTACAGTATTACACTACTACCTCCTTAATAACCGTAGGTCAAATCTAATTAGATTCTGACTAGGTAGTCCTTTATTTCTAGACTATAGTACTACAGTCTACAACTATAGACTACCCCTATGGGGGGTAATCTAGACTACCTACCCCTAGTATTATAACTTTATTTGTTAATTAATAAACTGTTTGTACGGTTGACTGTCTCCATACAGTAAACTAGGGCGTAGTTTTATTACTAGTGTTTTATTGTTATCAGTTAACTGAAAGGAGTTGACTATGCTGCAGACTATCAACGGCTTTGACCTACTGCTCATAATAATAATTGCTATTCAAGCATTTGTTATATCCACAAGATAACTCGCCGTGTCAACGTGCCACGGCTTCGTCACTCAACAGAACAGGAGAAAATGCAATGAGTGAGTCCTACCTAGACTGCAGCAAGACAGTCCAATACCAAGATGAGCCACGCTGGCTATCTTGGCTTCAAGTCCAAGAGCAAGCAGTCTATACGCTTGACCCAGAGACCGAGACCGAAGAAGAACTTTGGGCACGGTCTGTTGCCAAGAACGGCATAGACGAGTCTGTCTATTCCTACGTTGACTCTATCAGAGCACGTAATCTACTAGCATCTGACCACGGGTATTACAGTCGTTCGACTGTCGACCTCAGGGTCGAGGAGACCAACCAGCACGACTGGATATCTGGTCTCACCGTCAAGTCTGACGGCACAGAACGTAACGAGTTCAAGCCCCAGACTGTTGACTTGGCTGACCGTCCTGACGAGAACTTCTTCTTAGGTCTGCCAGGTATCAGGTTCATAGACGCAGGTCTAGAACCAACCTACTTCAAGCACAACAAGTTGTGCAAGAAGTGCTTTATCTATACACCAAAAGCATTCGCAGTCTGTCAGAATTGCGAAGCATAACAACAACCAACGGCTGTCGCCCCGCCCACGTGCGGGGGCGAACAGCCTACTATCAAACTAAGGAGCAAGAAGTGAATAAACTAACCGTATCAGGAAAGTTAAAGAATGTCCGCACATTCAACAACAACTATGGAACTCTAGTTGTTGCCCAACTAACTCAAAAGAATGGCGTAGAACGTGCGACATTCACCATTCCAGTAGCCTGTGTTTCACCAGAATTGGTGAGCACTCTACAAGGACTAGCAGAGATTGCAGATACTTCAACTGGATATACTCCAGATGTTGTTATCTCAGGTCGCTTAGACACCAAGTTCGACACTCGTAGGGACGTGCCAAATGACGAACGCCGTCAGCCCTTAACCCGAGTGATGATTGAGTCTATCGAACTCGCTCACTAACGAGCACAGGGGGGTAGTCAGGTTCGCCTGATTACTCCCCTTACGCTCGTTCAGGTAGGAGGACGTGTACCTACTAAGTTCAGGAGATCTAGTGGAAAATTGTAATCACAATTATAATTCTAATTGTGAAGTCTGTGGGCAAGATGCTACCTATAAGTGGATAACTTGTCCTAACTACAAACTAAGTTGCCCCGACTATGTTTGTGTAAATTGTGGGGAAATAACACCAATTAAAAAGGAGCAAGTCAGTGTTAGATAGTCCAATCCAAGTTGACCTAGAGTCAATTGATGATGTAAGTTTAAATAATCTTAAAGAAGTATACGCAGTTATGAGTCTGCTTCTGGAAGAAATCAATAGCCTAGAAGAAGTCAATGATCAAGACGCAGTGGAACTACTAAGTTCATTACAGTCAATCAAGATACGTGATGGAGTGCTTAAGTATTTCACCGTGCTACCTAAAGACCTACGTCTAGATGTACTAAAAAGTTATACATTCCACCTAGATTATGCTGCTCGTAACCACGTAGATGTTAACCTAGTGGCAGATGCAACAGCCTGGTTAGGTGCAATGATGGTACTTCAGGCTGGCTTTAAGGCTGAAGCAGATGAATCATATGATGCAGAAAAAGAAATCTATCTAGGTTTATTTAATGACGCAGAAAGACTAGGCAGTACGGCTAGTCTGCTACGTCTACTACAAGTAGCAACCCAACACGATGTACCACCAACAGTATTCAAAGATTCAATTGATGCTGTGTCATTAGAAGAATGTATCGAGGTATAACAATGCCAATATGGATGGCTCAACTACCTGTTGAGGTAGCAGAACAATTATCACCAGAAGAAATAGATATGTTGACAAACGACCTTGACGAAGCAGTTCAGGCTGTGTGTCAAGACTACGGAGTGGAGATATAATGGGACTAGATATGTATCTAAGCCGCCAAAAGTACATCGGGTCTATTGATTGGCAAGCCAGTCGTGGACAAGATGAACTAGTCAAGAACAAACAATACCTAGAATTAATTAAAGTTCTAGGTAATCCAGATGTAAGTGATGAAGGTATCCTTGTTGAACTACCAGTAGGTTACTGGCGCAAGGCTAACCATATTCATAACTGGTTTGTACAAAATGTACAGAACGGTGAAGATGAATGCAAACCACACCGTCTTTACAAAGATAAACTAGAAGAACTAAAGACAGTATGTAACTTAGTTCTTGATGACCCAGAACTAGCGGATAAATTATTGCCGACAGCATCTGGATTTTTCTTTGGTGGCACAGACTATGATGAGTATTACTTTAGTGACATCAAAGATACCCTTGAAATAATTGACCGTGCACTTGCATCTGATTCAGATGTATTCACCTATCAGAGTAGTTGGTAATATGAAAATACAATTAACACACACAGTTACCTATGATACACAAGACCTTGAGTTACAGACTCAGTTCTTTGACTATCAAGATGACCGTATGCTTACCCTCTCAGCATTACAAGAGTTCTTAGTTGATAGGTTTATCAACCCAAACTTTGATCTTGCTGGCACAACAACAATTGAAATCGTAGAACTATAGGAGTTCATATGTTTCTATTAAAAAATAAAAAAGAAAGAACGCTAGAAAAACTAGACTATCTAATGACACAGATGGCTAGTGATGATACCTTCGATGAATATCTTGCAGTCATTGATGAGTTTGCAAACCAAATACTAGCAACGGAAGTAGGTAAGTAAACGTGTTAACACTAAGTTCAGGCAATAAATATTATTCACAAAAAGAATATGATGATTTGCTACGGCGCAATCGTATGTTGATTGATGATATTAAAGTTATTGCTGATGCTCTATTAGAAGAAGCAATGGAGCGTGACTGGTGCTCATTGTATAATGATTTTGTTGAAGAAGTAAACTCTAAGTTACAAGTGAGCGAACTTAAATCATATATTAAAACATATGAAGTAGAAGTTAGAGTTGAACGTAAACAATATGCCACAGTAACAGTTGAAGTTGAAGCAAATGATACTGAAGGTGCAGAAGAATATATTAATACTTTATCTTTTGATGAGATCTTAGATCAATCTAAGTATGGTCAAGATTATATAGACTGGGAAGAAACAGATGAAGAGTATGAGATAGAATACGTACGAGAAGTATAAGGAGAAAACAAATTAATATTAAAGATGAACTGTGGTATAAAGACCCGTTCAAATGGTATGAAGAAAACAACAAACCAGAAATGGCTGGCGTAATATTAACTGATACTGTAGTGCTAGACTTTCTTCAAGGATTGTATGACATCTATCAAGACTTTATGGCTGACAACATAGAGTCTGCTAAACGTAACGCAGAGGTACTTGCTAAGTTGCTTATTGCTGGTGCGTTAGATGTAGGTCAAGAAGTTCTAGAAGAATTACTAGCCGAAGAGTTTGATCAGTTTGATATAGACTCAGCCTTTAAAGAGTTAATAGACAAGGAGAATAATGACTAGACGGAATCCGTTTGAGTTAGTAGGTAGTAAAAATGCTTACGAAGTAAAGTCAGCACACGACCTAATGGTACAAGCAAATCTAGATTGGCGAGTATCACTTAATGATGTGTATGCAAGTGGTATGTTTGACCCAATATTAATTGATGATAAGTTTGCCACTATCAAAACAGATAAGAACGGTAAAGAATCCGTATTGTCTGTAGTTGGTACACGATACAAAGTATTTCAAAATGATGAAATCTTTTCATCATTAGATAGTATCGTAGGTGCAGGTGATGCACGTTATGGTGCAGCAGGTGAACTTAAAGATGGCAAAGTTGTATGGGCATTACTAGAACTGCCTGACAATGTTAGTGTTGGTGATGACCCACATACAGGTTACATCTTAGCCAAGACATCTCACGATGGTAGTTCACCATTTCAATTAACACCTATTATGAATCGCATTAGTTGTACTAATCAAATTAATGCACGTATGATGCAAGGCAAAGAGAAAGGACTCTACTATTCTATCCGCCATAGTATGGGTAATGACATTGATATTAATCAAGTTAGAGCAGCATTAAATATTATTAGAAAAGATATGCAGGAATATGTACGTGTATCTACTTGGCTACGTGGTCAAGAGTTTACTAACGAACAGTTCTTTAACTTTACTAAGCGTGTATTTGCTTTGCCTACCAAGATAGAGTTTGCAGCAGATGAGTTTTTATCTATTGGTGAAAAACGTGCAAAGACTAGAGCATTACTTAACCGCAGCAATGCAGTTAAAGTATGGCTAGGTGAAACAGAAACCCAAGATAACATTAAGAATACTAAGTTCGGTGCGTTCCAAGCAATCGTAGAAGTAAGCGATCATATGCAACGCAATCAACTAAAGCAAGCAGAAAAGATTATTCTTGGTTCTGATATTAATTTAAAGTCTAAAGCATTTGAATTACTAGGAGTTTAATTAATGGTAAAGTATCCAGCCTTTGATGGGTCACAAAACTGTGCTAATCTACCTATAGATTTCTTCTATAAGGATGAGCGTCATATGAATATGAACACAGCAGAACGCAGAGAACGTGCTGAGATAACTAGGTATGCAAAGAAGTTATGCTTCACTTGTACATTCTTAAATGATTGTCAAGAGTGGGCATTACATCACGAGAACTATGGATTATGGGGAGGTACTTCAGAAGATGACAGAAAAGTTATCAGGAAAAATAGAGGAATCAAATTCAAAGATCCTTACAACGTGTTGTGAAACTAATCTTTTTGATCTAAGATATCTAGAAGAGATTTGTGAAGAGTGTGAGTATCGTATTCTTGCTGACATAGAAGACCGAGAACTATCACTTGCCAGTGATCTATACTATGAAGATAAATTCGGAAGAGATTGGTAATCAATGAGCGTAAAGATAAATGGGTATGACTTGCCAGCGCACGTATCATACTCATCATTAACCACATACTTATCTTGTGGTTGGCAATACTATTTAACTCGTGTAGTTAAAATAGTAGAACAACCAACTTGGTATCTTGCAGGTGGTAGTGCAGTACATACTGCAACTGAACTGTATGATAAAGACTTGTTTGAAAGTGAAGGCAAGTAATGAATAAGTATTGGGAAATAGCCTGGGCTGCGCAACAGAAAGAACAATTAGAAAAAACTAAAGTTCCGCAGTCCGAATGGCGAGCATCAGGTCGTGCTACCAAAGCAAATCCTAACAAGGAAGATGCTGAATGGTGGAATATAAACGGCAGTGATATGGTTGATAAGTGGATTGCTTGGCGTAATGGTAGTCATCCGTGGGTACTATGGGAACCAATACCAGGACAACCAGCAATTGAACTAGGATTAAATCCAGTATGGAATGATGTCCCAGTACAAATGCATATTGACCGTGTTATGATTAATCCTGATGGCGAATTAGTTATCATAGATATAAAGACAGGTGCACGTACTCCGTCATCTGATCTTCAGTTAGGATTCTATGCCGTTGGTATGGAAGATATGTTCGGTATACGCCCTAAGTATGGTGCATACTGGATGGCTAGGGAAGGACAAGTCAAAGAACTTGTTGACCTAGATAAATATAAATCAGAAGACATCAAAGAAATGGTGTCTATGTTTGACAAAGCACGTAAGGATTCTATATTCTTACCTAATCTAAGTCATTGCCCTATGTGTAATGTTAAACAAGATTGCAAGTGGAGCAACTAAAAAAAGAAGAGAGATATGACAGAAAAAAACTATGTAGTTAATGTCAAGAACAAAGCAGGTACTATCGTCACAGTTCGTGCAGATAGTGCAGAAGAACTAGCAGCAAACATCAGTGGTCTTGTAGCACAAGGTTTACACGATCACATCAATGGACTAGAAGAATTACTACTAGGTCCATCTGCAGTTAACATAGTCAAGGAAGCACTAGGTGCAGAAGTAATTAAGGAAACTCCTATTACATCTGCTAACAACTTCCAACCTGTACCACCACCAGTTAAAGTTATGGCAGCCACAACTGGTGGAGCAGGAACAGCAACCCGTAACTGTATTCACGGTACTATGACAAAGCGTGAAGGCAGTGGACAATGGGGACCTTACAAGGCTTTCTATTGCCCAACACCAAAGGGTACTGCTGATCAGTGCAAGCCACAGTATGTTAAAGCAGGCGACCCTGAATGGGCTACGTTCTAAATAAATAAACTTAGTGGGGTAGATTGGAGGGGAGCCAGTCTACTCCACTAACTATTACAGAAGGAGATAAATGAAAACATTAAAACGTGCAGTCGGTAAACCAGACATTGGTGGTGAACCAATGCCAACTGTATTTCGTACGTTTGAAAACAATCAAATAGTATTACGTAGAGCAGAAGTATCTATGATTGCAGGTACTCCAGGTGCAGGTAAGTCTACGTTAGCATTGGCATTAGCCTTGCGTATGCAAGTTCCAACATTATATATATCCGCAGATACTAACGCACACACTATGGCTATGCGTTTGTACTCAATGATCTCAGGAGTATCACAGAGTGAAGCCGAAAAAATTATTGCTATTGACCCCATTAATTCTCGTAGCCACCTTGCTATGGCTGATCATTTTTTCTGGTCTTTTGATTCTGCTCCTTCCTTACAGGATATTGACGATGAAGTTACTGCAATTGAAGAACTACTTGGAGAGTCACCAGCCTTAATTGTTATTGATAACTTGATGGATATATCTATGGATGGTGGCGAAGAGTTCGGTAATATGCGAGCAGCATTAAAAGAACTTAAGTTCCTAGCACGTGACACTAACGCTGCAATCTTAGTGCTACACCATACACAAGAAGGTTATCAAGGTGAACCGTGTCAACCACGTAGTTCATTACAAGGTAAAGTTGCACAGTTACCAGCACTTATTCTTACAGTAGGTCAATCAGGTAATGGATTACTTGGTGTTGCTGCAGTTAAGAATCGTTATGGTAAAGCAGATCAATCAGGTAAGTCACCAGTATGGTTACAGTTCAACCCTGAGTATATGTTTATTGCTGACTTAGAGGA
>JACCDX010599521.1_pt1 | contig 39029 bp, 51 predicted proteins | sample 7449681 | NCBI WGS metagenome assembly JACCDX01 (sample SAMN15323450, study PRJNA562643) | freshwater metagenome | isolation source: river surface water | place: USA:Blue River Watershed | collected 2017-08-18
ATTTATTTTCAAGTTGGTAACCAGTTTTACGAACAATTTCGCAAATTCGGTCGTGATCACGGGGGCACAGAAAACGAAGACTGGAATCCATTTGTTTTTGTTTTTAATTTTTGTTGTTGCTACATAAAACCTATGAGCTCTTGATACACATATTTATAATGTTCCGGTACGTGACAGGGGAACTTGATGCTCTTTCAAGTGTTCTTATGAGACTCCCGGACATTCCAGACATAAAATTTATGATTTGGGTACCAGACATTTTAGCATTTGAAATAAAAAGTAATTTAAAAATGGCTTGTAAAATTTCAAAAAAATTTAAGAGAACACGCCCGGGCCTCATAGAGTTTGTGTTGCAAGAGTTTTGTCCCAGACTTGTAAAAGTTTGGGAGCCTTATTGGGACGCCGCTGTTATTATACAGAAAAAGTGGTCACGGTGTTATTGGGACCCAAGTCACCCCGTGTGTCAAAAGAGACTTAGACGAGAGTTTGCTGAATTAAATACGAATGGAGACTCCAGTGACTATTGTGCACCACTTGGGCCTCGGTGATCACATAATGTTATGTGGTCTCGCGAGAACACTTGAGGAACAGGGCAATCGAGTGTATGTGGTCGTGTTGGAACACCAGGCTCAATCAATTCGGTACATGTATCGTGACACAACTATAAAAGTCCTGGTTAGCCCCAACAAAACTCCACAGGGTATTATGTCAGTCGTCGTGGGGCGAGTGTTACCATTGGCCACGTACTCAATACCCGATTCTGCGTGGGCCCAACTAACGTTTGAAGGTTCTATAGGCACGTGGGCTCACGTACCTTATTTACAAGCCGGTGTTAATCCGCATTTTATGCGCAAAAAGTTTATGTGCCGCAGGGATCGCAGAAGGGAACACGATTTGTACGAAAGTTTGCACTTGCCCAAAAAGTACATTTTTGTTCACAGAGACCCGGCACACACAAAACCTATAGAGGTTAAAACTGACCTCACTATAGTGTACCCGGATACCACCTCGGCGGATTACAATATATTTGATTGGCTCAAAGTCATTGAGTGTGCCGAGGAAGTTCACTGCGCAAACAGTGGACCATTCCCGTGGATGATTGAGTTGATGGAGCTAGGCACGAATGAGAAGAATTTTTTCCACCTCTTGGCGGCTCACCAGGAATATTCTGTAAAGTGTGTGAAGAATACATTTAGCAGTGATATTTGGACGTTTAAAGATTAGCCACATTGTACTTTTTAAATGTGTCCCCTTATGAATAATGCTTTTACGCAAGAGGACAAAGAAGCTCTTGTGTCCTTTATCAGGAGCACGGACCAGTACACGAATGGGCCAAAAGTTCGCGAGTTTGAAGAGGCTTGGTCAAAGTGGCTCGGGGTCCGGCACTCTCTTTATGTAAGTTCGGGGAGCACGGCAAACTTTTTACTTTTGGCAGCCGTGAAAGAACTTTATAAAATTCCAAACGGTTCTAAGGTGCTCGTGCCTGCTTGCACGTGGGTCACGAATGTTTCCCCGGTGATTCAATTGGGCCTTGAACCCGTGTTCTGCGACATTGAGTTGAACACATTTAGTTTTGATTACACGCAGTTGCCGGACCTCAGTGACATAAAAATAGTTTTCGTGACGCACTTGCTCGGAATTAACGCTCCATTTGATGAGCTTAAAAAATTGTGTCCCGAAAATACAATTTTTCTGGAGGACATCTGTGAAAGTCACGGTGTTCTTGGACCGGATGGTAAAAAGAGAGGTTCGGACTCAAGCACCGGAAGTACATTTAGTTTTTACTACGGTCACCACATGACCACTGTGGAAGGCGGTATGGTTTCAACAAATAACACGGAGCTTTACAATTTGATGCTTCTCAAAAGAAGTCACGGGATGGCGAGGAACCTTTCGTCAGAAGCGTTTAAAGAGGCAATAGAAAAGTATCCACACCTGAATCCCCAATTTTTATTTTTAACTGACGGGTACAATTTTAGAAACACTGAATTTGGCGCCGTTCTTGGTCTTGAGCAATTGAAGAGGCTTGATGAAAGTATCCGCATTCGCAGAGACAATTACAGATTATTCGTGTCCAAGTTGGATTCCACGCGATTTTACGTGCCTTGTGTGAGTGAATCAAATAGCAGTTTTTGTTTCCCTTTAATTTGCAGAAACTCGGATGATCTGCCAAAATTAAAGAAAAAGTTGGACTCTCTAAAAATTGAACACAGGCCAATTGTTGCTGGCAACTTGTTATTGCACCCATTTCTAGAAAAGTGGCGCGGAAATTTTAAAAATGCCGACACGCTCAATTATCACGGTGTCTACGTGGGAAATAATCAATTTGTCACCGAGGACCTAGTAACTCTTCTCCTCGATAATATCTGAACCTGTAAACAAATTGATTTCGCGCTTGATGCTGGCACGCTTGTCATTTAAAATGTAAACTGACCGCGCGAGTGCAATAAACTCTTCGTCAAATTCTCTGAGTTTTTCAAGGACCCTTAAGCGATCCTCAACATCCCAAAGTTCTTCATTAACTTTGCGAAGTTCAGCGACAATCTCCTTTCTTGGCTCCGGATTTAATTTAATTTCTTTGAGTAACAAGAGTTCATTGTTAACGTTTGCGAGAGACGCAATATTTGTGATGCGCGCAAGTTTAATTTCTAAAATTGTAATCTTGTCCACGAGTTCTCCAACTGACACGGGTACGAGGAGAGCCATTTAAATTTAAAATGCTTGGTATCTTTAATGGAGGAGTGTCCAATTTGTTTGGACCAGAATACAGATTTTATTGCACCGTGTTGTAAAAAACATTTTCATAAAGAATGTTTTTTAAAATGTATGCCCACGTGCCCTCTGTGTAGAGCTCATCACGTATGTTTTCCGGAACTGGAGTCACCGGGACCAAATAGGTGTTGTATATTTTTTAAAGTTTTATTTTACGGTGTTTTTGCACCTACAATAATATTTTACACGGCGGTAAAGGTGTACTTAAACACGTGAAAATATTTTTATAAAATGCGGGACCTTTTGGAAATAATTAAAAAGGTTGCGCTTCCATTGGACACGACTTTGTTGGAACTTTATAATTCGGGGCACTATCACAATTTAGTAATAATTATTCGGCCCTACTTGGAAAAGTACTCTGATGTAACACTTAGAGAAATATTGAAATTCCAGTAATCAGTGCCACAACACCGGTCCCTGGAAAAAATGAGCGAATTGCAGCCATTCTTCTTAAATATTCCTTGTCAGTGTGTAAAAAATTATTGTGGCTCCCAAAAACACCTAATGGAAAATGGTATTCTTTAACAGTCACAGGCAATTTTATATTTAAGGTGTTTGGAACAAATTGCTTTTCTGTAAATAATTCATTAAGACCGCGCTGTGAACATATTTCAGTTTTTAAAACATTTTTAAAATCAAGTGTTTTATAATTATTATACGTAAGATAGTTCCCAGTATGAAGCACAGACCCTAAAAATTTGTTGGAATCGTGATAAAACTCGTATAATTTAGTACCACTTTTATAACAATATGGTGTATGTAGATAATGATTGAGTGCCCAAAAAGAAGAACACGCAGTGTATGTTACACCGAACATTTCTAAAATATTGCGAGGGGTACCACCGGCACCTGAAACCACCGGGAAAAATATAACCGGTCCCATTTATTTTTTAATGTCCTTAACCTTTATCACTTTTGGTGGAAATGAGCTAAATGTTTGTTGAATTACTAAATTTGAGGAACTTTCCATTTTACAAAATAAATTATGTATTTTCTAAATTACTTGTGTTTACGTATAATATTTTCCAAAACTTCCCGCACGTCAATAGGGTCCCACCACGTTCCCCAAAAAACTTTGTGAAGAAACTCCGGAACTTCCGTGTAATCAATAGGAATCTCCTTAGTCTTCAACACGTGCCAAGGAACTGTTACAATTTTTTTAACATCTGCTGAAACACCTTGGTCGTGTGCAATAACCGGTTTACGAAAATAATTCGCCTCAAGCATCGGGAGTCCAACGCCTTCACCACGTGTTGCGGTGACCACATAATCACACATATTGTAAAGTGCCGCGAGACCTTGGTTGGTGACCCTGTTCGTAATAACTTTTATATTTGGCGACTTGAGTGGTAACCCGTCAACTTTATTCGTTTTACAAATAAGCAAGTGGTTCCCAGGCAACTTTACAAATTCATTCGCGAGGTGCACTAAATTTTTTCGGGAATCATTTGTGCCCACGTACAAAAAAATAATTTTTTCGGGATCCAACTGTTTTGGCACGATCCGGTGATTTTCGCGAATAAGATCGCTAGTGTAAAAGTTTATTGACACCACCTGATGAACACCGCGTTTTACCAAAATTTCGCAAAGGTAATCAAAGGGCACGATGACTTTGTGAAACTTTTTAATTTCGGCGATTATATCCGGGTGAACATCGCTCGTTTCAAACATTGTAAACAATTGAATGCACTTGAAAGACTGCGAAAGTTCTTTTATTGCCGCGTCCCACAGTGGGTATGTTTCCACGAGCTCCGACAAAGTAACTTTGTTTGAGTCACCATCATTTGTAATTCCGAGGTGTGGACCAAGAAAAAATCTTCCAACAACTTGCCCAAACATTTAGTTAAAAGAATGTGTCTTTTTTAACTAAATGAAGATTACGTATGCCATTGGGGTTTGCACCGAACACCTGGAACTCAGTTCACTTTTGCACTTTTTAGTAAAAGTTATTGAGCCTGGTGATGACATCAATGTTCTCGTAGATTCTTCAAAGGTCACCGAGAGGGTCCGCACGGTTCTAAAGCAGTTTGAGCCTAAGATTACCACGTGTTTCAGAGCATTTGATGGAAACTTTGCGGACCACAGGAATTATCACATTTCACAGTGCCAAGGTGACTACATATTTATGATTGATGCCGATGAGATGCCACAGGAACACTTGATTAAAAATATCAAACAAATAATTTCAGAGTCTGGTGCTGACTTGTTATACGTTCCCAGAATGAACCTGTGTCCCGGGTACACCGATGCGTGGCTCAAAAAAAGTAATTTTGTTGTTAATGAGGCTGGTTTTATAAACTGGCCTGATTATCAAGGAAGAATATTTAAAAGATCACCGGAAATTCGGTGGGGTCGACACCTTCACGAAAAGATTGAAGGTGCCCAAAATACTATAGGCTTACAAGCTTATATAAAATTTGGACTCTGGCACGTGAAAACCGTGGAGAAACAAGACTCACAAGGAGCCTTCTATGACACCTTGCCACCAATTTAGAGGCAAGTCCGGAAAGTCTGGTGAATTTGGAAAGTCAAGACCTTTTATAGGGTACAGTGTATCGTGATCTGGTTCCGCACTCGTCACAAGGTCCTTTCTCACGTACGTGCACTCAAAAGCCACCGGTAAATTTATGTCAAACCACGGTTGAAGAGGGCAGTTATTCCCGTGAATGTGCACCAACACAAAGTGTTCATTCATAAATTTCAAAGTCTCAAGTTTAATTTCTGATGGAACACCGCAATTCATGTGAAATTCGACGATGACTTGCGCAAACTCTTTAATTTTTTCGGAAAATTGTAAAGTTATCCACTCGTACCCCTCGACATCCATCTGGACCATCATTGTGGAACAATCGTGATCAGGGCTAATTTGATTGTCAATTCGGTCAAGATTTTCCTCCTTGTTGGGGCCGACGCCCTCTTTAATAAATGTTATGTAATCCGGGCAATCCGTGATACCGTTTATTGTGTGATCGAACACCCAGCAGTGACCACCGTACTTTTCGTGGTACGCTTTTTCAAATTTTATATTGTCATCACATCCGTAGCTGTAAAGGCCTGTGCTGGGACCCGTGTCACAGATAACGTAACCACCGTCACCTTTTTCGCCAATACGAATTTTTGGCAAGTTTGTCTTTTTAGGCACGAGTTCTTTTTTAAGGTCCCTGCAAAATTGTATAAACTTTTGTTCAATAAAGCGTTGTTCCTCCATAACTTAATTAAAGACAAGTCGTTCCTTTAATACAATGAGTCCCGCTGCAGTTGTTACTGGTGTCACTGGCCAAGATGGATCTTACCTCGTGGAACTTTTGTTGGAAAAGGGATACGATGTGTACGGAATAGTTAGGCGTTCCACGTACCCAATTAAAAACAGCAATTTAACACAGGAATCTCTTATGCACCCAAATTTTAAAATTTGTATTGCGGACCTCACTGATCAACCGAGTCTCATAAAAGTTTTTTGGGAAGTTGCTTTGGAGCACAATAAAATTGAAGTTTACAACTTGGCCGCGCAGAGTCACGTGGGAGTATCCTTTGATTGCCCCGTGAGCACCGTGGAAGCAAACCTTATAGGGACCTTAAATTTACTCGAGACTATTCGGCAATTGGGCATCGTTGATAAAACAAAATTTTATCAGGCGTCCACCTCTGAAATGTTTGGTCAAGTTCAACAAATTCCACAGACTGAGAGGACTCCGTTTTATCCAAGGTCCCCATACGGTGTCGCAAAGTTGGCCGCTCACTGGATGGTGAAAAATTATCGCGAAACGTATAATTTATACGCGTGTTGCGGAATTTTATTCAACCACGAGAGTCCTAGGCGCGGTGCTCAATTCGTGACGCAAAAAATTGTAAAAAGTTTCAAGGAGCACGGAAGGGTATCGCTCGGAAACTTGAATGCCAAGCGAGACTGGGGACACGCTAAGGATTACGTGCGGGCCATGTGGCTTATGATGCAGCAGTACCACCCGGATGATTACGTAGTGGCTACTGGAGAGCAGCACAGCGTCCGTGAATTTTGCGAACTCGCGTACAAGGGCAAAATTGTGTGGTCTGGCACGGGTGCCGAAGAAACCGGTCACGATGCGGAAACTGGACAACTCGTTGTGGAAGTTGATCCAAAGTTTTATAGACCATGTGAAGTTGAGACGCTTATAGGAGACGCTTCAAAGGTGCGGGAAATTGGGTGGTCCCCAGAGTACACCTTTGAAGAGCTCGTAAAAAATATGTGTGAAGAGTAATGAGAAAAACACCAGAGTGGCTTAAAAATTTTAATTGGTCAAATTGGAAGCGTGGTTCACGCGTGGTCCTTAAAAAGGCGGCGAGTCCCACGAAATTAACAAATAATTATATTAAAGCCACAGTGGCCCGTGTTGGTCACGCGGCTCGTAAAAAAATTCGCACAACATCAATGGATTCACAGGTTATGTCACCGAGGGCACTTAAAGCTCGAAAGAATGCTGCTAAAAATATTGCCAGAAGTCTGTACAATTTCGTGAAAAATTCGTACCCACATCTACCTAAGAGTCGCGTGGCTCGTGTTGATGCCCGGATGAAAAAATACATTTCTCGTCAAGGATCATTATAAGCTCTTCTCTGTGTAACGCGTGCGACGACCACTTGAGGTCCCTTAGTGACACTGCAGCCTTTTCCAACACGAGTTCTGTAATTTCATCCGTTGATAAACCGTTCATAAATTCCCTTTTGGATTGAATATCCGTTATTTGCGAGCGTTCTTTGAGTGATTGACACACGGGCCACGTATTAAAGCGAAGCATTCTCAATTGATACTCAAGTTCTGAAATTCGCGGAAGTATATTGTCTTTTAAGAGCTCCCTGACAGATTTAAGCACCTCACACACATCTTCAGGAGCGACAGTTAAATCCATTAAAAATAAAGTGCAACTTATCTTTAATGGATGAACTCTTGTGGGCTGGATTTCAGCTCCTTTTAATAGTTTTTAAACGAGGTGCAACACTTACACACGAAGAGCGTGTTAAAGTTCTTCAAGCCGCGTGGCGCCTAACAATTGCCGTGAGAGATTTTAGCTCCTGGGAAAGTTCTATGTGCCACGGGTACAACACAAACACCTGGAATATAAATGCACACAGCGAAATAAATAATGCGACACGTGGTATCCACTTTGCAACACGGGACTCTCTGGGTGATGATTCCATTTTATAGTGTCATAAGAAAATAATTCTCTTTCAAAATAAAATGTGCATACTTCTTCACGGTGTTGAAGACATTGGTGACACTAAAATATTTGTAGCTCCTAATGCAAAACAAACCAAACAAATCACTGTGTTTAAAAATTTTATAAAAAATGGAGCCCCAAATAACGCTATAATTTTACCGTGTCCTTACCCAGAGACTATTGAATTTATAAGTTTGGAAAATTTTAAAAAATTTTTTACAACATGTGAAAAATTATTTTTAATGGCACCAGAAACTTTATTCGTGCAACAATTAGGATCGTATATTGCAACAGTGGTGCCATCAATTTCAGATTTTTCAAAACTTGATGAAAAATTTGTGGTCACACAGGATTGTTTAAACCTTTTACGGGATGAGTACTTTGGAAAAAATATGGGATTTATTGTTTGTCAATTGATGGAAGGTGCCCAGAATTATCACCCTTTTGGGTACTCTCACAAGTTGCCACCAAAATTATTTTTACCCACCAAGCATTATAACGGTGAAAGAAAGGCTTTTGAAAAATTTAACCACAATATTTACGTGTACAACGGTATTTGTATGAGTGACTTGAATTATAAAATTTCTTTGTATACACGAACGGCTGAAAACTATTTAGAATTATTTGAAATTGGAAAGTGTCACACGTTTTACAAGTACAGAATTTCCGGTGTTTTTAGAAACACTGATATAGAGGTGCCTATTTTTAAACCGTGTGAGGAAACCAAAAAATCTTCGTGGTGGTGGTGCTTTTAAATAATTTAGTAATTTTGGTAAATTATTAAATTATTTTTTGGGGTTTTGACCCCTTCACTTTTTGTATTTTTTTAAACAACTGTTTAGTTGCTGAATGCGACACCAGCCATACCGGACTGGAAGCGAAGAACGTTGTAGTTGACGGCGAACATCCACTGGGAGCTGTTGGCGTTGGTGTCAGCGTTAGACTTCATTGTCACCTGCACCTGGGCGTTGTCAATTCGGGAGAAGTTGCAGGTTCCGGTGGGCTGGTGCTCCTCCGGCTTAAGGGCGAAGGAGTACGAGTAAATGCCCGGGTACGGGTTACCGCTGTGGTGCATAAAGGGTTCAACCTGGTTGAAGTACTTACCAGACTGCTCCTTGAAGCGATCCTGACCGTTGAGGATGAGCTTGAAGCTAGACAGAGGTCCGACGGACAGTGTTCCGGAAGGAGTTCCTTCCTCGACCCACTGGCACTTAGAGGGCTGAATAACAGAACTAGCCTGAGCCTTTCCAGCAAGAACCATAGGGACTCCCATGTTTCCAGAGGACACCAGAGACAAGCAGTTAGAGTTGGTGGCATCAATGTTATTCATATTGCACTCAAGGACCACGGCATTGCTGGTGAGAGCGTTGGAAGTAAAGTTCCACATCTGGGCATTGGAGGTCTGCGCACCAGTGTAGCACCACACGAGCTCCTTAATAGGGTGGTTGTACGAGAGGCGGATCTGCTTGGTGGCTCCCTGAGTAACGGAATCAGCACCGGTGTGCTGCACCTGGGTGATGAGGTACTCGTGTCCCTTCTGGGCAAAGCGCCTTCGCTCCTCGGTGTCAAGGTACACGTAGTTACCCCACACGTTGAAGACGGAAGAGTCAAGGTACGAAGAAAAGTTGGAAGCAAGGTCAAAGTCAAGGCGAACCTCGTGATACTGAAGAGCAATCAGAGGCAAGTAAAGTCCCGGGTTGGTGTTGAAGAAGAACAAGAGAGGCAGAAACACTGAGCTGGCGGTAGTTCCAAGAGGAGAAGTTGTGAGCTTGGCATAGTTGGCCTTCTTGTCAGCCGACATGTAAAGCTCAGAGTACAAACGCCACCAAAGCTGGTAGTGCTTGTCAATGCGCTGACCACCGATGGACAGCTCAATGTCCTTGATGGCACGCTCAGCAACCCAAGCGGAACCAACTAAAGCGTTGTCACCCTCACGAGTGCTAAGAACTCCAGCCTTGGTCTTGAGCTCAACAAACATGTCTCCGATCAAGTCTCCGTTGCGGGCAATGGTGACAGACACGCGACCGTCGTTTCCGGCAGTTCCGTTGACAGTCTGCTGAATCATCTCAAGTGCAAAGTTGGTGTGGCGCTTGTAAACCGCCTGAAAGAAGGTAACCTTGGGGTTACCAGTAAGATACACATCCTGTGCTCCGTAAGCAACTAATTGCATAAGTCCTCCAGCCATTTGTACTGTACACCAAGATTTTTTTTTGGCGCGGCAAAATGCGCAGTAAAATTCCAGAGCGTACTGTATAATGGCTGATAAAGAGGAACCTGAGGAACTTGACGATGAAGAGATGGGTGAGTTTGAGGACGATGAGTTTGAGGAAGGAATAGATATGGGAGAGCTCCTGACATCTTTGTTAACCACCGAGGATGGCGACAACGTGTGCACAGCCCTGGTGACCATCGGCAAACAGCTTGAGACTCAAAATAAAATTCTCGTGAAAATGCTGTCAAAAATGTCGGCGCCCCCAACGGCTTAAAAAAATCCCACCCTATATTATAAAAATGGCGGCGGTACATTATATTGACCCAGAGTCGGCTGATACTATGGCTGCCCGAATGGAACAAATAAAAAATCAGGTTCAAATTGCTGACCAAGAGGACATTCTCTTTCTCATAGAACAACTTGAACGTGATTGGAAAATTAACAAAAAAGGAGACACCCATTTACCATTTTCAATTGGGTTTGAAAAATTTTGTACACCAGATGAACTCAATGATCACGGTGTCCCTATAAGCATTGACGTTGAAAGAATTTCAGATCAATACAAGAGACAGAATGAGTACTTTGCTCAGCTGTACCACCGTGCCGCAGCCCTCTTAATTTTAGAACTTTCTACAGAGGACATTGCCCAAAACGAATTCACGGTGGGAGCCAGAATTAACCGAATTATTCATTACGCATACGACTCCGTGCGAATTGTCGTGTCTTACGCGAGAATGCTTGAAACTGTAAACAACCCTATGTGCGTTCCACTGAACCCCGACTGCGATCCCATACTTTTCAGGACTTCAACAATTGCCGTGGATGATTTGTCACCGTATCAAAAGTTGATCCTCGTGGCTCTCAACAAAACATACGAAAGCAACTACCGAAGATACCGCGGCCAGTGTTACAAGGAAATTGAAGTCAATAAATTTCGCACAAAGGCTTGGAAACCAGTGATGGGCATTGCCGAGTTCGTGTACAGTATCGCACAAAAGGAAAAGGATTTTGATGTCTGGAAAAATTTGACAACACGTGGTGCGACTGCCCGTGAAACTATTAAACATTTAACCGATTGCACTGACGCACAGTTTCCAGAAATTAAAAAGAATCGCCACGTGTGGTCATTCAACAACGGCCTCTTTGTGGGAAAGGAATGGTCAACTGCTCAGGGCAAGTACATTTCTCGTTTTTACCCGTATGACAGTCCAGAGTTTGGGTGCCTTGATCCAACAATTGTAAGCGCCAAGTACTTTGATAAACATTTTCAAAATTTTGACCACGTTGAGGACTGGTACGATATTCCGACACCGCACTTTCAATCAATTCTGGATTACCAGCAGTTTGAACCGGATGTTTCACGGTGGATGTACGTTATGTGCGGTAAAATGTGCTTTGACACTGGTGATATTGATAGCTGGCAAGTAATTCCTTTCCTCAAAGGTATTGCAGGTTCGGGTAAATCCACAATTATCACCAAGGTTTGTAAAAAGTTTTACGACGCAGAGGACGTGCGAACACTCTCAAACAACATTGAGAAAAAGTTTGGTCTCTCAAGTCTCTACGACGGATTCATGTTCATTGCACCAGAAGTCAAGGGAGACTTGTGTCTTGAGCAGGCTGAATTTCAGTCCATGGTTTCTGGTGAAGACGTGTCAATTGCGCAAAAGTACGAAAAGGCTAAATCTGTGGAGTGGAAAACACCTGGTATTTTGGGCGGTAACGAGATACCAAACTGGAGGGACAACTCTGGAAGTATGCTTCGGCGCTTAATGACATTTAATTTTGGAAAGCAGGTGAAGAACACGGATCCGCACCTTGACGTAAAGTTGGACCAGGAGATTCCGGCAATTTTAAACAAGTGCGTTAAAGCGTACCTGGATTTTGCACAAAGGTACTCGGACCAAAATATTTGGAACATTGTTCCCAAGTATTTCAAGGGTGTTCAGACACAGGTTGCAATGGTTACAAACAGTCTGCAAAACTTTCTGGCTTCAGAAAAGGTTCGGTACGGAGAAGACTTGTTCGTGCCTCAAAAGATTTTCACACAGGTGTTCAACCAGCACTGCCAAGAAAACAATTTGGGAAGATTCAAATTCAACCCAGACTTTTACGGCGGTCCATTCAGTTCAAGAGACATCGAGGTGGTCACGTGCGCTAAAACGTACAGAGGAAAAGTTTATCCGAACCAGCCAATGGTTATGGGAATTGACGTGGTTGAGGACAGTCTTCAGTTTTCAAATGACTACTAAAAATATTACCCTAATGTATAATGGCACTGACTGCCGCAAAGTCCGCGGCTATAGCAACCCTACTAGCACTCGCACCTACTAAAATTGCAAACACGAAGAAACAAACAATTCAAAACAAATTTAACAAACTTCCAAATAAAATAAAAACGCAACTCGCACACAATCCAAATGCAATCTTTAATATACCCGTAAAACCTGGTCAAGTCACAAGTACACGTGCAAACGTTTTACGACGCGTGGCTCTTGCGCGCACTTTAAGCCCACAAGCTCTTGCGACACTCCAAAGGCTCAACAGAAACACCGCTAAGAACACGGAGGCTCATTTTATGAAATATAAAGCTCCGGCCCTTATGAACCGTGTTGAGAAAACACGCGCGCACTTAAAGAATCAAGAAAATAAGGTTGCCGTGAATCTGAAAAATTTAATGACGCACGTGAATCAAAACAAAAATATTTTAAAATTTTTAGACGCTTCAAAACTTTCTCCCGGAAAGACTGCATCGGTGGTTCCCGCGGAAATTTCTTCAAGCGTGTTGGCACTTGAGGCTACCGGAATTGTAAACACGCTCAACAAGTACGATGGGACTATGAAAAAGGAACTCGCAAAAACACTGGGGCGTGTAGAAAAGGGCATTGAGGCTCTGGCGGAAAGTGCAAAGTTTCAAAATCAGGCTCTTAAAAATAATTTTGAATCAAAGCTGGAAGGGTCCCTTCAAACAATTCTCGCAGACTCCATTGAGTCCGGGGACCTCGCTTTAACACAGCGTGATGTGAGGATGCTTCGTCACATTGTTTCAAAAACACGGACATTTGGGGAACTCTGGAAGTACCTGAGTCCCGGTGTTTTTACACGGGACGTGAACGGAAACTCCGCTTTAATACTGGGTGTTTTTGCAAAATTTGCCAATAAATCGCTTGCAGAAAAACTTTGGCGAATGGCTGCGGTGCTCGCCCAAAAGTGCGCCAAGTCACCGACGGGCCGAAAGGTGATCATTGCACTCGTGTCCATTAAAATTTTAAAACGCGACAGCTTTCCATCAATTGTGCGAAAAATTGCAAAAATTTTAGACGTTACTTCCACGGTTACCAAGGCGGTTTCAGTAGGGGCTGTTGCATTTTTAATGAGTAATTTACTTTCACTCGTGTTAATTGCGAAAGCCACGTCGGCCCAAAACGTTCTCTTGTTAATTGTGGAATTTATAGCCACCGTTAGTCACCCGCAATAGAGCTCAGGTACAAATCGATTTCCCCAGCCATCTCAGGACACTGTTTCAAAACTTTTTTGGTTACACCTGACTGCATATTTATGATGTGCTCTTCAAACTTTTGTGGATCAACACCGGCCTCCCGTGAGATGTCACCGGGTCTGGCTATATCCTTTAGCGCCCAAAGGTACCCCACCGCATAATTGGCATGTAACATTGCAATTATTGGTGATTCGTCTTGTTGCGCCATAGTAGCCCATTTAGCCGCCTGTTGCACAAGCTTTTTAACAGGGTTCCTTCTTGAACTAAACAAGAGGTACCCGACTATCAACACAGCCACGATGTAAAATAAAAACATTCTATATTTTGTGCGTAAAAAAATCTAAGGCAAAAGTAGTGAAAGATGTCAATAAACTTCAACAGGCTACTAGCAAATAGTAATAATGAGAACGAAAACGAGAACAATGAGTTTGTGCGAAATTTAGAGAATGGCGCAAACCTCTTTATTGAAAATAAATTTAATTCAAACAAAAATCTTTTGAACAAGACTATCAAGGTGACGAAACCCAGTCTTATCATGTACAATGTCACGGTGAATAACGACACTCAGATTGACTTGAGTGCCCTCGCAAATAAAATTAAATTGCCTTTTGAGAAACACGTGTTTGATAACAATGGTATCGAAATTCAAGTCACAAAGGTCACCGGACTTACAGGTAGATTTCAGAGAGCTTTTACAATTACAAATGCGTATTCCCAGAAGGGTTCTGACTCCCGCGTGTTCGCATTGGATTTTTATATCAAAGTTAAACTCGGAAGGGAATCCGTGAACGCCACATTCACCTTGTTTAAAAATGGAAAAATTAAACTTTCCGGTGGATACCTGAGTCAAAACAAGGAAAATGTTGATAATGATTTTTACTTTGAGGCCCAACCCGAAATGATTCGTGAGTACATTGTTGACACGTACACCGGTGGTCAAGAATTTCTCCGAAAAAAATTTATTTTCAACAATGTTGTTGGGGAGTTCCGTGTTAACAAGTCTTTCAACCCTGACACGGTTCTTGAATTTACAAAAAATAATTACAACGTGGTGTATCAACCGGAAACTTCTAGACTTTTTAAATTAAAAACTGGTGGTTACAATTTCACAATTTCGCCCAAAGGTGTCATTCAAATAAGGGGTCTTCGAGAACAGGATTCACTTGATAAAGCCTACAAAGTTGGAATAAAATTTTTAAATAAATTGACAGAGTTTGAGCGTTCCACTGGTGGTCGCCGAAAACTTTATAAAAATATGGTTCCTCAAAACAGGGTCTCTAAAAAACACAACTTTAATCCGAATGCACCGGCACCAGAGGTGACCCGACGAGGAACATCGTGTCCCAAGAGCAGGTGCCCGGACCCTTATAGCTTTCAAGGTAAGTGCCCCAAGGATGGGTACTACGTTCGTCCCAACCCACAGGGTCAGCCGTGTTGCTACAGAATTCCAAAAAATGTAAAATATTCTAGGAAGCGCGTCATTGAAGCGTATGAACACTCAAACGTAAAAGTTCCAAATAATGTTCAGAGGCAATTTCGTTTTGGTGGAAACACGAATAACAAGTTGAATAATACGACGCACGCAAATTTGGAAAATCTTAAAATTAAAATGAATTCAAAAGTTGGTCTCAAGATTGGTTCTCGTCAGTGTTCCAGGTACTCCAAGGTGGCACTGGTGGACATAGCACACAGGTTGGGACTCCCCGTGTCACCGCTCATAACAAAACCGAAATTGTGTGAACTTATTGCGACTCGCGCCGAAAACGTGACAAACACGAATAATGTAAAGGGGTCCCGTGCAGTCGTGTTTTCAAATATGGGAAAAAATTATGCAGTCACCGGTAATAGCCCCACCACCTTGAAAATTGGAAACAGGTTTGCAAAAACTTTTAAAAAGGAGGTCCTGTTTCGTTTTGCGACAAAATTGGGAGTACGCGGAATCCCCCAAGGTGTTACAACTGCGCAGCTCTGTGTTCTCATCTTTCAAAGGATGAATGAGCTTAGACCGGCGACACCGAGCCCGAGCACCGCCAACTCATTTGAGCGAGAACTCTCTGTAACTTCTTCGAGCCCCGAGGACCCCGTGAACAAGCTTAAAGTCAAATTCCGCCTGACTTCACCGTTACTCCGCGAAGACATTCAAAAGTTTTATGGGAACAACAATGTGCCAAATTTAAACAACAAGGTTACACAGTTGCTCAATATGATTAACAAGGCTATGATGAATAATTCTTTACCAAAATCAAAATCTGGAATGCCATTAAAGAGCGGAATTCAGCAGTTAAAGAAGAGGGCCGTGGCTGCTTGGAAGAAAGGAAAGGCACCGAAGCCCACGAAGGCTGCGAAAGCGCCTGGTAAAAAGGTTCAAAATCTCATGGACAAATTGCGTTTACGTTCACCACAGCTTCGCGAGGACATCGTGAAGATTTGGGGAGGTTTTCCGGCAAATTTAGAGAGCAAGGTCGCGGCTCTTAAGAATCACGTGAGCGCTGAAATGGGCAAGATGGGTGGCATTCCCACGGCTGAAAATATTAACCGAATTAAGAGGCAGTACGTGACACGAATGAGGTTAAATGCAAAGTCACCGTCTCCTAAACGTCTCGCTCAAGGTGTCGTTCGCGAAGAGCTTTAGTGAGCGGCCATATAAATTGAGTGCCAAATGAGCACGGGAATTGTGGTGCAAAATATAAAAATTCTACAGGGCCACTTTACAATTGTGTCAATCCACGACTCAGATTTCATAACTTTTGAACCGCACGTGACACAGTAATATCTTCGCTCACGTGATTGTAAAAGTTCAATGGGAGTTTCATTGTACGAGAGTGATTTTACTGTGTGCGGACACCCGGCAGACATTTATATTAAATTAAATTGAATTTTTTAAGTTCTTCATTAGTTATGTACCGCCAACTAAAATAATCGTCATCATTTGAATAAGATTCTTCGTATTGAATATAAATATATTGTTTTGTGGTAGCTCTTTGAACTATAAGACAACTAACATTATGAAATGAACTTAAATATTTCACGTGTAAAAGTTGATCACCAAAACTTTGAGCAAGATCATTGAAATGTGTGTTATATGTTTTACCCATTTATTCTAATAACACGTGAGTTCTTTATTTATTGCACGGTCGGGTGAATCCATTTGTTTCAGGTGTACATCGTCGTGATAAGAAAAGTCGTATCCCTGAAAACGGTCTTTTATTTGTCTACTTAAAGCGGCCGCATTTCTAATTCTAGAAACTTTGTGACAAACGGTTTCACGTTCATATGATAAAAATTGATCCTCCATTATCAAAAACTCTTTTAAAGAGCTTGTGGAGAGGCCGTCATTTTTCATCATATTGTATTGGGCCCTAGACCTCTCACCGAAAAACTTGGCTTGATAACCATCTACCGTGGGCTGTGTACTAGTATCATTTAAAAATAAAAGGAACAAAATGAAAATAATAACTGGTATCCACATTACATTATACTAACAATTTTAAAACATCTAAAACCTTGTGCAAAATATTAGCTACTATCACGTCATCCTTCACCGCCTTTGCGTCCACAATCTCAAACTCCACCTCATAGCGCTCAGCATCTTCAGAATCAGGATCATCGGGATTTCCAGTAACGTGTGTCACGTCAATTGACAAGTTTTTGCGCAAAAATGATTTACGGTGTTTAACACGCATATCATCAAACTCTGCGGGCGCCGTCTTAACAGCAACTTCTGTTGACACCGAAAGTCTCACATCAAATGGCTGTTCCTTGAGTGACAAGTCCATCTTTTTAATGCGAGTCTTCTTTTGGCACCGTGACTTGCCAGTTTTCTCATCATCAATAACACGCGTGTCCCCTTTGATGTACACCGTCTCGTGGGACTCAGTAACCTTTTCCCAGCCAGTGTACTTTTCAAGACCGTGTAAGATTCGGGTGTAACTTTCACGACCGACATTTGTATCAAATGTACCTCGTGAAACCTTTCCAAGTCTCAGCTCAATCTCTACATTGGGTGTCGTCTTGTATTGCTGAATAATCGGAATAAACTCTGCATTCATTTTTAGTATAATATAGTCTACTGTGTTTATATGAGGAATTACGGTAACACGTGTTACTTTAACAGTGCTCTCCAGTGTCTCAAAAAAATACGTGATATAAACGAGGACCACTGGGAACTCCTATGCAGGTTCCGTACACGTTTTTCACAGTTCACACCGGGACAACCGCACGACGCCCAAGAAGCCCTTGTGTGTCTCATAGACTTATTGGGAGTCACCGAAGTTGAGGGGAAAATGCTTCAAGAAGTTGTTTGTAAAACTGGCACCGTAAAAACAGAGGTGCTCACCACTGTGCTCTCTGTGACAGCTGTGGCTGAAACACTGGGGGAGTGTCTAACTAGATCACAGTCTTGGACAACGGTGCTAGGGTACACGGACACAGGTGGAACGACGCACAATGTGGCGGCAATTCGCACAACTTTTCACAGGGTGCCAAAATTTTTGGTACTTTCTTTGAATCAAAAAACATTCATCACAGTTTCAGAACTTTTAAATATAAATAAGACTTACGAGTACCAACTTGTAGCTTCATGTGTTCACATGGGCTCTGAACACGGTGGTCACTATATTGCACTAGTTAAAGAGGACTCTGAGTGGGTACTAAAAGACGACGAAGCTAGTTTTAAACTTGAAAGTTTTCCGTGTAGACACACACATTATATTCTCGTTTACAAATTGCTAAATTCACTTGGCTGAATATTCTCAGAGATATTCACCATAGTTCTATAAAAAGTTCTACGATTATTGGGATACGTTTTATCCGTGCGTATTCCTATAGGCTTCCACCACCTCGGCATCTCCCAGTGAACATACTGACATTCCACAATTGAACCTTCAACAGTTCCCGGAAGTTCCTGTCCCACGTCCAGCTCAGACTCAAAAATCATCTTGCCCCTTTCTTGAACGTAGAGGCCCCACTTGGCGGGACCCCTCTTTGAAAATAAAAAGTCCACCGTGTTACTGTCACGGGGTTTCCACTTAAACATAGTTTCGTGGGTCCCGGTACGCACAGGTTCATTCACAGGTGTAAACACGTACCCATCAGTCTTGTACGGAAACTCGTGTTTCAAAAGTTTTTTAAATTCTTTCAAGGACCACATAGTTTTCAGCTGAATCAACACGGGGTCTTTTGCAAGTTTCATAATCCCTTTGCAAAATGTATCCGCACCTTCCAAGCGTGTTGTTAAATTTTTAGACAACAGTGAGAGACCCTCAGCCATAACACAGTCATAAATCATAAATCGCCAGCGTCCTTCCGAATCCTTTACGAGCTCTCCATCCATTATAGCCCCTTGGTACATTGTTCGTAAAAAGTTCATGGGCATCAGGTGCACCTCTTGGGACCTGTTTATAATTGCCGCAATCTTCTTTTCACCGTGCATTAAACACACAAGCACGTGTCTAGAGCCATCCGTTTTTTCACATACAAGGTAGGGTTGCTTTGAAAAATGAACAAAGTGATGACGCTCAATAGAAATTGGTTGAGGGCCAGGAAACTTTGTCAGATTTGTGCTTTGCCACGTTGTATGTAAAAGTTCAATAATACTTTTATAGAGGTCCGTGTCAGGTTTGACCCTCCACAAGACTAATTCACCGAGATACGTGTTGCGTTCCATTACGCTGTTTTAACGCCCGCACTCTCTAATATATTGCTGATACACTCATATGGGTACGTAACAGTCAACCTAGATGCTGTCCAGACATATATTTTGAGGCCCCTTTCAATGAGTTTGTCAAACATTTCAGAATTTTTGGCTGGTAATTTAATTCCTTCACCCTTTCGGTCCCTGAGAGCTTTTATCACGGGCTTGCTCTCAAGGACCCAGCACTTGGGATTTGTTTTTTGCAATTTATACAGAGACTCTGAAACCTTTGCGCCAACAACCGTGTCAAACTCCAGGGCTCTCTGGTCAAATGGCTCACCAGTGCGCTTCTTAAAGGCTTCCCAGTCAACACCATCCTTGACACAGGGGAAGATGAGACCGCTGTACCCCTCAAACTTTGAAAAAACTTTGTCGCACGTGGGGTGATCAATAAACACGCTGTAATCAATGAACAAAATTCGTTCACTCGTTTTTAGGTGCTTCATAATTGCATCGGCTCTATCAAAGGGGTCATCATTTACAAAATGAATATTATGGTGGTGACCCCCGTGCATACATATAAGATTCAGGCGAAGGACCGTGTGAAGAGTCTTGACGTGGCACGCTTTATTACGGGTAACGATAATGGTTGTCAAGTTCATTATACAGTTACAGGAGTCTTAGCCTTAAGCCGGTCATCCATACACCCAGTAAAAGGTAAATTTCCAACGTGTCCCAAAGTTGTCTGAACATCCGCAAAGATTCTGCCCCCCATTTGCTGCCACCTGCGACAGAATGCATAGTCCTCCGAAAGATACCTGCGGGACACGGGGTCAATCATACAATCAAATGCCGCGTGGTACGTGTCAAAATCGCGATTCTGGTGGTCGTTTACACACATAAGTTCTGGAAAATGTTTCTCCATCCGTGTAAACACGTCTCTTTTAATCATCATAAATCCGGTGGGTCCATCGAGAATTTCAACAAAACCATTTTCAATAGGTCTCGTACTGGCTCCAAAATTAACCACCAGAGAGGATGCGAGCATAGCGGGATTTCCCTTGTCACCTTCGCCAAACTTTTGTGAAGCCTGCTCCCACATCACAATCTTTTTGGGATAACACGCGACTGAAATATCGTGTCCGGATTTTATGAGGCGCACAACAGATTCGGGGTCAAAGTGAATATCGGCATCAACAAACATAAAGTAGTCCGCGTCAGTCTTTTGCATAAAGCGGCCTACGGAGACATTTCGCGCGCGGTGGACGAGACTTTCATTTTCAGTGGTGTCCAAAAGCAACTCAATCTTCTCTTGCATCAAGAGAATCTGAAGCCTAAGGATACTGGTTAAATACGACTCAAGACAAAGACCTCCATAACACGGTGTACTTAAAAATAATTTAACCATTTACATTCTATTGGGTGTTCTCCTCTAAGTATGTTTTAATTAATTTTTCTATTTTCGCCATCGTGGGTAGTGACACTCCACATTTTTCAGAAACTTCCTGCCTAGGTAAACCAAGAACCATCTGAATAACCACGGCTGCTATGCTATTCGGTGTCTTCGCCATCAACGGCACACAATCATCCAAGCGCTTTGACAACTTTATACATTTTATGCGAGCTTCACCCTGTCCCTTTGCTTCAAATAAATTTAGCAACCTGTGCAAAATATCCGCCGGCCTCGTGACACTCGGGGCACACTTTTGTGTATCTGTTAATATAGTGTCACGGAATTGATCATTTGTACGATTCATATCCTTTGTCGGAATGCCAAACGCCGCCGCAATCTCCTTTGTCGTCCTAGGAATTCTCGCCAACTTGCACGCGTACATAACACAGTTCGCCTTGATTCCCAAACGCACCGCACCTCGTGTTAAATTTTCAGAGTTAAACTTCTTGTACATAACCTTTGCATCCTTCACCACAGCATCCGGCAACTGTAAAATAGTTTTAGCAGCGTCATCAATATCCTTGTACGCGTGAAAAAGTGCGCGATCCTTGTGATTCATAGAACTGTGAAAATTTACACGAGCCATTCTACGCGCTGCATAAGAAGCCTTATAAGAAGCACTGATAACAGTACCTGTTCCCCATGCATCGGAAAAAAGTTCAGTGTCAGAGGCCAAGTTTCCACATCTTGATGCATCTTTTGAGACACCAGATTCTGATACTCCATTTGTCCACTCTGGTGTCTCATCAATGTAAGACCTGTCAAGTAAACCACATGAAGAACACACAGGCATATTATCTGGCCCAATAACTTTTTGAGAACCACATGCACATTCAAAAACATTAAAGATGATCTCGGTTACTTCTGGAACTTGTTTAAAAGTCTCTCTTGAATTTTCAAAGTCACCCCAGATATCGTCAATGTCACACATTTTCTTAATTTATGTTGTGGGACCCTTGGACCTATGTGTTATTTGTACACGTTTTTAATCGCGACTAACACGGCTCCAAAAATTGCGTCAATAATTATAGGAATCCATGCGTACTGCGTGAGACCCTGAAAGGAGTACACTGCTGCCGCGAGGTACAAAAGTCCAATAATTAAACGATACTGCGCCCACCACGTGAGACCACCTGCCTCAAATGCGTACTTACGACCACCTGTAAAGTACAACCACAGAAATCCAAGAGACATTGCAAGTAACAGTGTTCCAAAAAGTTTTCCGGAAAATTTTGTGCTCAACCAAGCCAACAAAATTCTAGCTGGTAAACACGCTAATAAAAAGAGAGTCACGGAGTTCATTTATTATTAAACCATTTTATAATTTTCCCAAAGTTTGCTGGTCCTTCTGGAAAGTTCTGAAAATTCGTCAATCGTGTAATCGTCACCCATAGACTTGTTGCACTTTGAGCAAATTGGACGCAAATTGTCCAAGTCGTTGGTGCCTCCTTTACTTTTAGGCACGTTGTGTCCAACTTCAAAAGTAAAGGGTGTTATAATTGTTTCGCACCACTCCACAAGGCACTTGTGTTTGAAAAATTTATCACCGCAATAAAGAAGCCACGCTTGCTCCCGTATAGCAGCAGGAAGTTTTTTGGCAGCCATTATGTATTAAGTAAATAAAACTTTTATATATAAATGCACGTTATTTTGTATTCCAAAGATGGTTGTCACGGGTGCCAAGAGTACAAAAAACTTTTGGAAAAACACGATGTTCCTCACGAAATTGTCAAGGTTACTAGAGAACAGCTGATAAAGGACACAGGGCGTGGGTACTTTCCACAGGTGTTCGTAAACGGTGATCTTTTAGACGACGGTATTCTTGAAGAGGTTCTCACGGACCCTTTAACTATGAAGAACCCCAACAGATTCACGATGTTTCCTATAAAGTTCCCGGACCTGTGGTCACTTTATAAAAAGGCGCAAATGTCCAATTGGACTGCCGAAGAAATTGATTTAAGCAAGGATCTTGATGACTGGGAGAAGATGACACCGGATGAAAAACATTTTATTAAAATGATTTTGGCATTTTTTGCAGCCAGTGACGGAATCGTGTTTGAAAATATTAGTCTAAACTTTGGTACCGAGATTCAGATTCCTGAGGCTCGCGCTTTTTATGGGTACCAGCAACACAATGAGATGGTCCACGGTGAAACGTACAGCCTTTTGATTGAAAAATACATCCGAGATCACGCAGAAAAAGATAAAACTTTTCGGGCAATTGAAACTTTCCCATGTATTTCTAGAAAGGCGGCGTGGGCTCTTAAGTGGCTTAGTAGCTCCCGGCCACTGGGTGAAAGACTTTTTGCTTTTGCGTGCGTGGAGGGTGTCTTCTTCTCCGGAAGTTTTTGTGCAATTTTTTGGCTCAAGAAGAGGGGTCTCCTACCAGGTCTCTCTTTCAGCAACGAACTCATCAGTCGTGACGAGGGACTTCACATGGAGTTTGCGGTGGCCCTTTTGAGTATGCTTAGACACCGTCCAAAACCGGATGTTGTCCGCGATATTATTAAAGATGCCGTGGCACTTGAAAAAGAATTCATCTTGGAAGCACTCCCGTGTAAACTCATAGGAATGGATTCCGAAAAAATGTCACAGTACATAGAGTACGTCGCGGATCGTTTGTTAAAACAGTGTGGTTTGTGTGCACCCGTGTGGAATTCTAAAAATCCTTTTGACTTTATGGAAAACATATCGTTAGAAGGAAAAACAAATTTTTTTGAGAAACGTGTCGGAGACTACTCAAAATTTAGTGGTGACACTGTCACGTTTGATGAAGATTTTTAAGTCCGAGTTGTCCACGGGCACGGCATATTATCACCCACGGTTTCGCACACATTTTTACCACCATCATAATCCATCATTTTACAAGATCCAGAACTTTGCACAGCCATGTACGCCTGACAATCACTGCAATCAACAGACTTTGTGTCACTTATAGGGTGTCCCTGATAATCCGTGATGGATGTTCCGAGGCTCGTCACGTCACACGTGTGTTTTGTTTTTTTAGGAAGTTCTGTGGGCACTACCACGGTACCGGTGTTCCAATTGTAAAGAATGTTATAAATTGCAACAATGGCCGAGGCAAGTGCTAAAATTATTAAAATTATTTGAATTGGTGTCATCGTTGTAATTATTGTGGAAAATTAATTCATCACCATGACTTGTTTTCCATTTGCACAAGAACACGATTGCCAATTGCCGGACATTGTGCCCTTGGGGTTCACCACGGCTCCGAGAACAGCTTGTTGGTCCCACTCGGCATAAGGCTGTTCCATTGCCGGAATTGCGGGAAGTGTCTTGGGGTTCGGCACGGGTTCACCTGGAACTGCCGCTGGGGGTTTTCCACCCAACGTGTCTGTGGGTGTCCAATTGGTGGGTCCCACGGCATCGGGTGAAACGTTTGAGGTTTGCGAAGCCCAACCCTCCATCTTCTCTGAAGAGGACCCTTTAATATTCATAAGACCCCAAGACACGAGAACGAACACGAGGCCATGCAAGAGTAAACCAATAGTTTGGCTTCTGTATCTAAAAATTCGTCGTGTAATTGTAAAAGTTTCTGGGTTTGCGATGATGAAAAAGAGAACACCTAGAATGAGTGCCCTCAAAAATTTCTTCTCCTGCTCTTTTCCGCCACATCCACAGCCACAATCCGGAAATATACTCATTTACACTGTGTCAAGAAAAAAACCTACTTAAAGTGAAGTCGCCATATATTAGTAGAAAAAGAATAAAGATGTCTGCTCCTAAAATTATTAATGCTTCCAACTTTGATGCCAACTCTCTCACTTTCAGCAAACTTTCCAAAAATCCTCGTGGTGCAGGCCAAATATTTATTAATGGACAAAATAAGAGCAAAGTTTATATCCGAATGCCATATATGCGTGCCCCGTTCGCCCTGAGCGAATACACCGATGAAACCAGTAAAAGGACTTCGTACTCCATCAACTTGTCCTTCAACAATGAAGACCCCGAGCTCTGCAAGATTCAGCAGGTTCTTGAGGATTTCGACACCAAGGTTATCAAAATGATTGCCGAGAACTCTGTTGAAATTCTTGGTCAAGAAGCCGAGGAGGCTGAGATTCGCAAGTTTCTGTACCGCCCTCTGATTCGCAAGGCTAAGAAGGGTGACTACGCCCCGACTATGAAGCTCAAGGTTTACTACAACAGTGACACCAAGCAGTTTGGTCCCGAGATTTACAACCAAGCAAGGCAGCAAGTCCCTGTTGATTCCATTGAAAAGGGTCAGCGTATGGCGGTCATCTTTGACCTGTGCCGCGTCTGGATCATTGATGGAAAGATTAGCATTGACGCGTCTCTCCATCAGGCAATGCTTGAGCCCGGCAAGAAACTTCCTCCTTGTGCCTTTGATTTTCCAGAGGCCTCATCAGCAACTGAGCCCGATGAGGAGGTTGCCAACTACGAAGATTAATTTGTTACATAATAGTAATGAACCGCGAAAAATTGGGGAAAAATCTACAAAATTTATTAAAAAATGCGTCGTGCAGTCCAGACAAAATGTTGTACGCATTAAAAAATAACTCTGGGTACGGTGGTTTCCACCTTATGAACATTTATAGAAATGACAAAAACCGAATGTTAAAAGTTCATGCCCGCGCAACTAAAAGAAGTCATCTCGTAAGAGGTCTCGCCAAACTCGGTGAAGGTGCCGAGGGCAAGGCGTACATTGGGTGCGTTGATAAAAATTGCACACAGTCTGTAGCCATTAAAGTGGCTCGCGAAGGCCTTGACAGAGAATTTGAAATGCTTTCTAAAATTTTTAGAACCTCTAAACACATTGTGCACCCTTATATGTTTAGCTTGTGCAAAACTGATCAGATGCTTTATACCCAATATTCAAATGGGGGTGACGTCGCAAATTTGTTTGAAAACTATGGAAACCTTATTCGTCCGCGCCACATAAAGACTATTGTGACACAAGTTCTCACGACTCTTTATATCCTTCATAAAAAGTTTCCATCTTGGCGCCACAATGACTTGCACACAAAAAATGTTTTGCTCAACTTTGGCGGAAAATTGACTGGACGCTCCACAATTCACGTGGGTCGCCTTCGTCTCTTGGTTCCAAATATAGGGATGACGTGTTTAATATCGGATTTTGGATTTTCGTCAATGAATGAACTTCCGAACCCCAAGGTTGTACACGGTGGCTACAGAGACATTGGTATTTACCCAAATAACACCGTGCTCTACGATGTTCACTTTTTCTTAAACAGCCTTTTATACGAAATGCGAAATCTTCACCCGGATATAACAACTGAATTTAGGAGGTTCGTGGCATCTCTCTTTAAGCCAGGGTACCTTGGTCGCGTAGGATTCGGTGTAAAAGACAATCGTCTTCGAGGCACTGTGCGCGACAGGGATTTGCCTGATTTTGATTCAATCTTTAGGAACAGATACTTTACAGAATTTATGTCAACTTCACCGAATAACACGCCTTCTCCTAATATTCGGTTTTCAACACCCAAGTTTTTTAGGCGCCCCGCGACACCAAAACCTAGCCCCACCCAAAATAACATTCGAGCAATTATTGCAAAGGCAAAGGCTGCCGGGGGTAAACCCGTGAGTCCAGTTAAGCCCAGTGGAGTTAAAAATATTTTAAAACAAATTGTGGCTAATTCAAAACCCGGAAGTAAGTCACCTGTTAAAATACGCAAGCTCGTGACCAAGGTGAAACTACCGAGTCCCCCTAAAAAGTTGAGTCCTCCAAAGAAATTAAAAACACCGAGTCCACCGAAAAAGTTGAAAACACCCAGTCCTCCGAAAAAAGTTCCAAAAAAGAAAAAGACACCTACCGGACCAATGTCAGATGAATGTGGAAAGCGTGCAAAGCCCAAGGGAGGTGTTGGAGCCGAGCGCCTTACCACAGAGGAGATGATTAAACTTATTAAAGACGCTGGGCACAAAGTACCCTCCGATAAGAGTCGTGAGAGTCTTTGTGGTTTTATAAAATTACACAAGTTGGACGTTGAGAAGCCCGTGCAGGCACCAGCACCGGCACCAGCACCCGTTGTTGCACCGTCTCAGGCGCCCCCTTCAATTCAAGCTTTTATCAAGGCTCAAAATGTAGAAGTTATAAAGGCTCCCCCTGTGGTTGAACGAAAACCCGTGCCAGGTCTCACGGATAAAAAGTTATGGCAGCTCCAGTGGCAAAAACTCCGAAATAAATTTTACAATAATATGCCCAAGGACGGTGAGTATCAAAACAGAATGAACAAGGCTGGTGATCTTGCATCAAAAGTTATTGACGAAAAGAAAAGGGCTGGTGAAAAGCCAGAGTCGTATTATATGCCAAAATAATTTACCAGCAGTACTATAAATGAACGGTCACTTTATTGCATACGCCATTCTCGTGTTAATTATTTTATTTTTGCTGAACGATATTCTTACAAAGAGTTCCTCAGCGCCTTCTCAGGTAACAACAGGCAAGTGGACTGTATTCGGGACCAACGATTGTGGTTGGACACGAAAGCAGCTTCAACTTATGGATGAAAAGAAAATTCCTTACACCTTTGTAAACTGTGACGAAGAAGATTGTAAAGGAGCCACTGCATTTCCCACATTAGTGGATCCTAGTGGCAAAAAACTTGTTGGATTTAATAACCTCTAACCACCGAGATGGCGAGCGTCAACAAGAATGCGTCAAGAAGCGTGTTGATGGGCCTCAAAATTGTAACGTAAGGCACGAGAGCCTTGTTCCACAAAAATCGTAAGATGAATGCGCTGATAATAATGATGAGCAGAACAACTGCGAGCTTGTAAAAAAAGTCGGTGGCACTTGTGCTTCTGAGTAATCCGGCAAACATTTTACTATACCAAGTGATTTTTTTATGACAATAATACAAAGAAGATGCCTGTCATAAAAAAATTACCAACAAACGGAAGTGAGATTGTGTTCTCACTGCAGCCCTGGGTTTCCCTGGGAAAGAAATCAAATAATTGTTATGCGTACGCCGTAAATGACTTTGAATTGTACCGTGTTCAAAAAAGCACTCCAGGTGACCGTACTAAAAAGAATAACAGTAGGTTGCCGCCTTATAGCACGGTTGCTGGACTCACAAAACGAATGCTTTTAGACAATCCCCGAAAAATTTATAAAACACGTGCCTGTACAAAGTGCCGTAAAAATTATTATAAAATTATGATGTTTGTTTCTCTTGACAACGGGATCCCAGGAACGTTTGGGGATTTTCACTATTACAAACAACACTCAGAGGTGCAGTACCGTGTTCAACCCGGTGACACGTATGCTAAAATTGCAAAGTTTTTTGCGATACCTGTGAAGCGTGTCCAGGCTGCGGGAAAATTAATTCCCGGAAAAACTTTGCAATTCAAGGCGAACTGTTGGAGTCACAAGCAAGGGTACGGCACCGGTCCTCTTCTTAAGGATGCGAGTGGTAAACCCATACGAGATCCTAGGTACGCTGACAAAAAGTACCCGGGGTTAAATTACAATATTTACGGAGGTTCATTCTGTGTCAAAAACAAGGGGGTCGATGTCGGTAAAACGTATTCCTAAATCATTTAAAAAATGTGTAAGATCATTAGGTTCCACGTGTACATCTAAATTTCCTGAAAATTCTGTGACACCCATTCCTATAAATAAATTTATAATTTGCATTTCATCCAAAAGTCCCTGATGTTCTGCACCCGTGCTTAAATTTTCAATTTTAAAACTAACACGGTATTTTGAAGGGCAGATGTTCGCTCGGCACAGTGGACACGTCTTTGCGCCAGTTTCTTGCCACTCATTTAAGCAATTAACATGAAACACGTGATTACATTTTAATTTCTTAGAGGACCGTGTTTTAAAAGTGGGATTAAGACATATGGGGCACTCGGTACCTGGTGTGTGCACTGGGCAATCTGTACCATTCTTACACCGATGCCCTGCTCTTGTTATGACTGAGCACATTTGTATTTTAAAATTTAATAAATATTAGGAATTTTCAACAAGGGTCCGTTGCAGGTGGTGCATGCATCAGGCTTAAGACCGCCTTGAAAGAGTTCGGGACCCTTTGTCTGTAAAAGTTTTCGAAAAGAATAATTATCCTCATACGTGATACCATTCTGTGTCATCACGTAATCGTTAAAAAGTTGTGAAGAATTATGAATTGTGAAACACCTGCCATCGGCCATTCCCATTCGCGTCGACATTTATAAGTACGCTAGAGAATATTTACGTGTAAAATCCAAATGAACCACCGCCTGCAGTTGTTTTAGCAGGATTCTCCGTGTATCCAGACTTCATCTTCATAAAGTGCATCACAATCAAAATTAAGAGGAGAGCAATAATTATCATGTGTTCTGTTTTCATTTTGTATTCTTCTGAGAAATTATCTCACTTGACGAAGGGCATACAGAATGAATAGTAGGACGGCTGAAATTGCGACGAGTTGAGTGTTATCAATCTTCATTTAATTATTGCAAAGAGAACTTTGTAGGGCGTCTGATAAAAATTTGCTCCTAGGGTGATCCTGAGCAATCAACTCCGACACTGGGTACTGAGAGTCTGACTGAACCGGTGCGTACCCCAAACTTTTTGAAAAAATCACGAGCAAAATAAAAATTATAATAGCTGCAAACAGATACTTCATAGTAGTAATACTAATAAAGATTTGATTTTGTGTAATCTCCGGTGCCTTCATCAAGCTCCCTGTGGATAAACACGAGTACTAAAAATAAAAGTAAGGCTGGTAAAAGGTACTTCATCTTACTTGTTATCAGGATTTTTATAAGTTGGGTACCCTGAAGTTTGGTAAAATGCAGCAACCATTAAAAGGACGACGACGGACGCAAACAACATTTTCTGGTGAACTGGTTTCATTTGTTACACTGTTACTAGAAATTAATTTTACAATTCTCTCTATCAAATATCCAAGGCCTCGCTCCAAGCTTCTTCAGTACCGGCACCCAATCCTCAAAGCGGTACCCCATAAACACGTCAAAGACACCAGACTCCTGTGATGGTCCCACCTTCAAGTCGGGCCTGCTCGCCATGTGGTGGTTGATGATGTTATACGCAAAGGCAATCTCCTTTAGTGTTTCAGCACCCGTGATTATAACCTTACCAGTCGCGAAAATACTCACAGTCACCGTCTTCATATCAGCGGCCGGCTTAAACTTTATCTTGACTGCGCTGTAGAGATCAGGTTTAAACTCAGCCTCAAAGAGAGAGTGTCCCGAAAAGTGCTCAAGAACCTTCATAGGGTTGATGCTGTAATTGAGGCTAAAGTTGGTGTTAATCATCACAATGTGGTAACTATCAACGGGTACATCAACATCTGAAATTTCAAGTTCGCGATAAAGACACTCAAGTTGTGCTATAAGTCTAAGGCAGTCAAACAAGTCCGAGCATCCAGCCGTTTGAATGGAACCATTTGGAAAAATTTTTACAGACTTGGTGCTGTACTTGTCACGGTACTGAATAGTAATCTGGTTCATAAAATTATTAGTCTTACGAAACCACGCAAACCCTTCAGAGTCTGGTTTATCAGACTGCACCAGCCTAATTGGACACGTGGGTTCAACAACTTTTTTTGAACCGTCGGCAAGTGTCACCTCAGTCTGTGATGCACCAAGTTTTATAAATTTTTCACGAAGTTGTTCAATGTTAATTTCACGCTTAATTGTTGACACCATGGTTATAGTTGACATGCGAATCCAAGAAGGGTTGTGACCCTCGGGCATATTTCTACGGAATTCATCAAGAGTAAGGACATAACTAAATGTTTTGTGAGCTATAGGGCTAAAGTACTCCATTTGTAAAAGACTTAAAAAAGGGTACACTTTTTGCAACCTATGTTGTCTTTGTACATATTTTTGTTGAGTAACTGTATGGAGGACTTTGACCTCGTGTTTTCGTATTGGCTTTTTGCGTGGTACCTTTTGTACGTGGCCGGAACACCGTGGGTACCAAACCCAAAACTTTTTTTAATTTTGGGACTCGTGTACAATATTTTAATGATACCACTGGGACTCGTGAAAAAACTTTCAACTTTCGTGATCATACAGACTTTTATAAAAATTTTACCAATTTTGACACTTTGGAACGTCCCGATAAAATGTGAAGACGTTACAAAAAGTTTTTTAATTTTATTCGTGTACACTGTTCACGTAACCGTGTTTAGACGCGAGAGTATTTTTAGGCACAGAACACCCCTCACAAATCTCCTAATAAAGAAACGGCTCATTGAATAATAAAATGTGGGTCTCAAACGCTCAGTACACAAACGGTCACGTTGTCATTGATTACACCACTTGGGCTCCCGGAACAGGGTATGAGTACCATGTAATGGAACTTAAAACTGAGCCCGAAGGAGACTGGGCCAGAATTAAATTTGAACCACACAACGTGTCGTTGACGCATTTTCTAAATGTGATGGTGGTTAAAAATTTGGAAGTTTCTCGTAAAATTGCCACAATTTCTCTTGAGAAACGTGTTCAAGAGTTTTGTGACAACAATGAAAAACTTACAAAGCTTATGCACGCCATCACAATTCTTGATGACACATTTACGCCTCCAATTTTCAACGACAATTGCAGGTGGCAAATGGAGCTTTTGTACGACATTGTTAATGACACGAGTTACAGAGTCATAACAACGTGTCGTAATCAAAGGCGCTTAGACAACTACTTTAAAAATCTTGAGATGCTATAAAAAGCACGAGAATTAACAATAATAAAACAATAAACAAAGGAACATTCCTTTTTTGCTCAACTTTTTGAGGCTTAACGAGCCCCGGGTCCTCTGGGTACTCGATGTCTTTATCTACGCGTTGCGTGGGTTCAATGTTTCTGTGCAAAGGACAATTAGGCACTCTTGAATTCTCTGTGCACCACGCAATTTGATTGTCACCAGCTGTAGCCGCAACTGCGCACGAGTCTTTATTAGTCTCCTCTTCCCACATTGGCTTTTCTTCCACTCCCTCTGTACTTAAAGCGAATGTGTAAGGCTTGGACCAAGTTCCAGAAGGTTCTTCCAGAAATGGATTAACTTGATCAATTATGTCACTGTCACTAATCATTTATTTTACTAAATATAATTTTTGTGGTCTATTTTCATCTTGTGTTTTAACCACATATCATTTAAATCAATCTCCATCATTGACGCCAATTGAAAAAGATAACTAAACACGTCCCCCATCTCCATTTGAACGTCAATACCACGTTCCTTTTTTAGGTGGTTCTTTTTGTACACTTTTGTGTGTTGCCTGATGGCCGATGCGAGCTCTCCTATCTCTTCAGTCAGAAGAAGCCAAACTGTGTTTATGTTTGCTCGGTCCCACCCCTTGTGTATACACATGAGCCTTGTTTCATCACGATATTCATTGAGATTCATTTTTCTTACTCAATTATTGGCTCTTATTTTTAATATCAGTGTACAATAAATGGACCCACTTGTAATTGGACTCGCCGTTCTTGTACTCATCTTGACAACAGCCCTCGTGTTACTGTATCTGTTCCCTCAATCTTGTCCCGAGTGTGAGAGCAACACGTGCCCCGAGTGTGAAACGACCGAGTGCCCCACCAGTAATGTTGAACCCGCCGGGGAATCTTCTTGTAAATTGCTGGGATACACGAAACTCGCAGCCACAGACATCGCCATTTCAAAGTCAAATTATTGTGAAACGCAACTTGCACAAATTGAAACAAAAGTAAAAGAAATTATTAATTTAACATCTAGAACAACATTTATTAAAAAAGGTCCAACAGTTTATGGTGGTCAAAATTTAATAGATACTAAAAAGGCTACAATTGATGCATGGATTTCCACTGCTAAAAATACAAATGATGGTTCTCCCTTGAGTGACGAAGTTAGAAAAATAATTGCACGGCTCGGGTTACTTCCAGGTGATTCTACGGCTGATAGTACAATGTGGCTGACATTGGATGACACGAATGGCGGTGTTACAACAGGTACTGGAACATATCAGATGTTTGATTCATCAAAAGTTGGAGACGTTGTTAGAAAATTTTTGAAAGAGGACCCAGCCGGTGACTACAAGAAATATTGTTAATTAGACACCTGGTGTTGTGAGACCAACCTTTTTACCGTACGTGCTCGTGTTAATGGGTTGAGCCAAAGGAATCAGCGGTGATTGGGCGTCACGAATGTACCCAATGTACTGGCTGACACCGGTGTTAATTTGTGCAATTGCCACGTCAATAACTTTTGCATTCATGTCACGGACTTGGTCACATGTGTTCTTGTAAGGGTCGGCGGCATTGTTTATAAACACGACCCTCATAATTGAAAAAAGATCACCAGAGTTTTGGTAATCAATCGCAATTCCCGTTTTATTTTTAAAAGTTTGACGAATTGCTTTTTGAACCAAGTTTACATTGTAGTCTGAAAAAAACAACTGATTCAGAGGTGTCGCACACTGCTTGAGTGATTGCATGTTACAGTACGCTAGGAAAAAAAATAGGTTAAAAGTAAATGGAGTATGCAGATTTTGATGAAGCGTTTCAGATTCCCCTTTGCAATCAGCCCAAGCCCCCTGTAACAGGTTTTATCGGATCTTATCCACCGGTGACACCCTGTGGTAAGGTTGGACCTTTTTTCGTAAACACGAGATTTCTTCAGCCCAACAGGTACGCGGAGACAGTTGGACCCGTGCCTATTCGTTCAGAAGACCTCAAGTGTACTTTTTAAAGAATAAAATTGTTTTAAAACTAAAATGAAGGTTATCAAGCGTTCCGGACAAGAGGTGCCTATGAAATTTGATGCAGTTACAGCAAGAATTAGAAATTTAACAGTCGGACTTTCACCGAATGTTGACGCTACAAAGGTGGCCCAACAAGTATTTTCGTCCATGCGGGACGGAATCTCAACGCAAGAAATTGACTCCCTGGCAGCTGAGATTTCCATTGGAATGAGTACAGAAGAAACCGACTACGAGGTGTTGGCGACGCGCATAACAGCCAGCAACATTCAAAAAACAGCCCCCAAAACATTTTTGCAGTGTGCTAAAATTTTAAATGACACCGGAATTTTAAGCAACGATATTTACAACATAATCAAAGAAAACCCTGAAGCCTACGTGATTGAACAGAGCCGCGATTTTAACATTGGTTACTTTGGCCTCAAGACTCTGGAAAAGGGGTACCTCGTGAAAAATGTTGAAACACCGCAGTACATGTTTATGCGCGTAGCCCTCGGCATTCACCACGGTGATACCCCACGTGTTCTTGAAACCTACGATTACATGTCACGGGGCTACTTTATTCACGCTACTCCGACACTTTTCAATGCGGGCACTAAAAATCCACAAATGTCCAGTTGTTTCTTGTTAGCCACAAAGGATGACAGCATTGACGGAATTTATGACACGATAAAAAGGTGCGCCCACATAAGCAAGTGGGCAGGTGGAATTGGAATTCACATAAGTAATGTCCGTGCTAACAAGGCGCCCATAAAAGGAACAAACGGTTTCTCCGACGGAATTGTTCCAATGCTCCGTGTCTTCAACGCGACTGCCAGGTACGTCAATCAAGCTGGAAAAAGAAAGGGTTCAATAGCCGTGTATCTTGAGCCTTGGCACGCGGACGTTATGGAGTTTTTAGAACTTCGTTTGAATCAGGGTGACGAAGAGGCGAGAACACGTGATCTTTTCACGGCCCTTTGGATTCCGGATATTTTTATGAGACGCGTGCGAGAACACGGTAATTGGTCACTGATGTGCCCATCAAAGTGCCCGGGACTCAACAATGTGTACGGGAAAGAGTTTGATGCTTTGTACGAAAAGTACGAGGCACAGGGTCTCGCAAACAAAGTTTTGCCAGCAATGGATGTTTGGTCAGCCATTCTTAAATCTCAAACTGAAACAGGGACGCCTTACATGCTTTACAAAGACGCGTGCAATGAAAAGTCAAACCAGAAACACCTCGGAGTTATTAAAAGTTCAAATTTGTGCACCGAAATCATAGAGTACACCGACCCCGACGAAATTGCCGTGTGCAACTTGGGTTCCATAGCTTTACCGAAATTTGTAAAGAACCAACAATTTGATTACAAAAAACTTCACGAGATTTCAAGAATTCTCACGCGCAACTTAAACAAGGTTATTGACAGAAATTATTACCCCGTTGAAGAGGCTCGAAAATCCAATATGAGGCACAGGCCTATTGGAATCGGTGTTCAGGGTCTCGCGGACGCATTTTTACTTTGTGGGTACGCCTTTGACAGTGATGAAGCGGCTTCCATGAACATTGCCATATTTGAAACAATTTATCACGGAGCCCTAACAGAAAGTTGCAATTTGGCGCGTGAAGATGGCACCTATGAAACGTACGAAGGTTCGCCGGTTAGCAACGGAATTTTGCAATTTGATATGTGGGGCCACGGTGTAAAACACAGCGGTCTCTACGATTGGGAGCCTCTCAGAACAATGATTCACAAGTACGGCATTCGTAACAGCCTCTTGGTGGCCCCTATGCCCACCGCCAGCACGTCACAGATTCTCGGAAATAACGAGGCAATTGAGCCTTATACCACGAATATTTATTTGAGACGCACACTGGCCGGTGAGTTTGTGGTGACGAATAAACATCTCGTGTCAAAATTGCAGGAACTTGGGCTTTGGTCACGCGAAATGAAAGATCAAATTATTCGCAACGGTGGTTCAGTCCAAGGAATCAAAGAAATTCCGGAAAATGTGAGACACCTGTTCCGTACAGTCTGGGAGCTAAAACAAAAAACGTTGATTGATATGGCACGGGATCGCGGGTGCTACATTGATCAAAGTCAAAGTCTGAATCTCTTTGTGGAAAATCCCACAGCCTCTAAACTTTCTAGTATGCACATGTACGCGTGGTCACAGGGTCTCAAGACTGGAATGTATTACCTTAGGAGCAAAGCAAAGGCACGCCCGGTACAATTCTCTCTGGAACCCGAGTGTCAAATGTGTTCAGCGTAAAATATTGCGTAAATATTAGAATGAACCAGAATTGGAATAAAAATTTACGATTAATTGGGCGCGGAAGTTTTGGATCCGTGTATGAAATTGGAGATTCCAAAAAATTTGTTTTGAAAACTATGAAAATAGAAAACCAAAAAGATTTGAATATTTTTATGAATGAAGTTGAGACGGGGCACAATGAAAAAATTCGACCCTTTGGACCTTATATTTACAAGTGGCGCATAATTAAAGACGGTACAGAGGGACAATATATAATGGACAACGTGTTGCTCGGTGAAAAAGAACACAGGTCTGTAACTTTACACGCCTTTTTACGCGGCGCGTGTCCCGATGAACAACTTTCCAAAAAAATTCTTAGCACCGTGGAAGGGTTCTGGAGAGCCACTGGAAGAAGACACGGTGACCTTCACTCTGGAAATATTATGGTTATTAAAGACAAAAATGGAGAAATAGTTCGTTTAATGGTTGTAGATTACGGTGCTTCTAAAAAACTTTCAAAAAATTACGAGTGTATAAACACGGTTATCCGAAATAATTTTGAAAACTTTGTGAACAGTTACAAAAAGGGTCGTCACAATTACAATTACAATACGAAGACCCAAAAATTCACAAATGTTGCGAGGTTTCACGGTGACCAAATACGTCGCTCAAACATAGGAATGTTAAGACATTATTTAGGTGTAAAACCCGGTGGCGGGCCCCCAAAAAATTTATTGAACCGTGTTAAACACCTTCCAAATAAAGTCGCCGCCGCAAGTCTTGGCGTGTCTCTAGCAGAGTACCAAAAGTTGGTTCCCCCGAAACCACGGGGTCAAGTTAATAACGCGTTACTTTCACAGGTTGTCGGTGGGTTTTTATTCAATTAAAGTTTGGAGACTATATATGAAAAATGAAGTTTACGGAAGTTTCTGATTTTACACTCGGGCCTTACAAGTCTCGCAAGATTGAACTCTTAGAACCGTGGCAGTTTCAGACACCAAAGATGTACGTGCCCTTTGGAATTTCCGGGTTTGAGCCGGACTTTGGTCCCAAAAAGTGGAACATTGATTTTGCCCTCAAAGGGTACGATACACCCAGTTCGTATATGAAAAAATTTTACGAGTTTCTTAAAGGTATTGAAAACAAGGTTATAGAACACGTCCACCAAAATTCCTTTGAAATATTTGGATCCGAACAAAGTCTGGAAGAGGTTCGTGAAATGTTTCAAAGTAATATTAAGGAGGACCGAAGGGGCCAGCATCCACCCAATTTTCGTCTCAAGGTGGATGTTGATGCGGATGAAAATATTGTGCCACAGATTTTTGATGCGAATAATAACGATGTCACCGGTCCCGTGGCGACGAGTTTGTATTCGCGACAAATGTGTACGGCTGTTGCCGAGTTTTGCAGCGTGTATTTTATGAATAAAAAGTTTGGTATTGTGTGGAAATTACACCAACTCAAGGTTCATCCCCCGGCTCAACAAAAACTCACTGGGTTTCTGTTTACATAGCCTTGGCAGCCCTGGGTCCACGTTTCATTCCCTTGTTCTTTCGCACCTTGCGGACACCGGCCCCGAGAGGGTTCCTGCGTCCACCAAAAATCATCTGAAATCCACGAGCCTCATTCATCATCTCGTGCATTCCGCCCTTGTTTGAGCGAACCTTGCGCCTGACACCGGCTCCTCGACGAATAGGTGTAGGCACGCTGGCGTTGGCTTTATCTGTGAGAACCTTGCGAGCTCCTGTACGTCCGGTGGTTCGGTACATAGCCTTGACACCGTAAATCTTTTTGCCTTCAGCAGTCTTGGCAAAAAACTTACCCTTGGAGCTCTGGAAGATTCGGCGCATCTTGGAGTTCATGTATGTTGTAGCTGTAGCTGACATTTTATAGAGTATTCCTAGAAAATATTTTTACACCGACATACTGCATAGGCATTTTCGCGCATCTGTCAAAACCTTGCCAGTCACGAAGCCGTAGCTGTCCTGACTTTTTCCATTAGCCTTTTTGGCTTGTTTAACGCACTGTGTCCAAACCTTTGTCGTTTGCTGAGGCATTCTTCTTTAATAGTAACGTACATTTACTTTTTAAAAGCCTTGCGGGCCTCTGTTAAAAGCTTACCTGTAATCGGTGTAAACTCACCCTTTTTAGGGATATCAAGTTTCTTCTTAGCCTTGTTAACAGCTGTGCGCCACTTTTTAAGACCAGGGTTAGCCTTACCAGCAGCCACCTGAGCCTTGCTCTTTATACGACCGTCAGCACCCCTAACTAAATCACTAGCACGAAGACCGCCTGATGTATGATCGGCAGTTCCGGATAAAACTTGAGCACGAGAACCAATTGCTTGAGACATATTTAATTTACACTTGGAAAATATTTAACACATCACTAATACTTGTACCCTTTTTTCTACTATTAGGAATCTGCGCCATCATCCTCTGGTCATTCAGCACCTCTGCACACACCTGTGACTTGTGACCCTGCAAGTTTACTATAGCCTCTTCTACACTCAGCACCTCCTCGTCACTTATAACGCATATCAGCTTTCGCACAATTACCCGTCCAGTCTGTCCAGTCCTGTGACTCCTTGCAATAGCCTGAAGCTCCGTGGCCGGATTCCAAGCAGGGCTCGTAATATACACACGTGTAGCCTCTTGCAAGTTTAATCCGACACCGCCAGATTTAATCTGAATTAAAAACACCGCTCCACTTGTACACCTTTTGAACCCTTCAATCTGCTCAACACGCTCCTCCTTTGACACTGACCCGTCAATACGGAAAATGTTCCCACCAAGTTCCTCCTCAATGTAATCCATCTCCTTGATGAATTGGCAAAAAATTAATGTTTTTTCATCAGGGTGCTCACGAACCATCTGAAACAGTGTGTCCATCTTTTTTGATCTGTGCGTCCACACGTCAGGCTTGTGTCCATTCTTCTTGGCTATACCATCCAGGTACAACTGTGGTAAAACCATAACTTGACGAATGCGAAGAAGACACTCCAAGAGCTCCATCTGATGCATACCTATATTTTCGGCATTTTTCGCAATGTACCGGACCCTCTTTTGATTGTACACAAACACCTCGCGATACAACTCAAATTCCTCGGGATTCATATCAATTTCAACATTTGCAAAGTCGCATTCTGGTAAAGCCAAGCGCTCATTAAAACGAGCAACATCATCCTTGGTTCTGCGAAGTACATACTGAGCTCGCACATCATCCGTCTTAGCTTGGACATACGACTTGGAGAGCCCAAGAAATAAACACAGGTTTACAAAGTCCTTCATAGAATTGTATATGGGTGTTCCAGACACAATCCACCGGATATCCGTGTTCAATCTG
>JACCDX011236345.1_pt1 | contig 38982 bp, 39 predicted proteins | sample 7449681 | NCBI WGS metagenome assembly JACCDX01 (sample SAMN15323450, study PRJNA562643) | freshwater metagenome | isolation source: river surface water | place: USA:Blue River Watershed | collected 2017-08-18
AGAGAGGGGGATTTGATCCGCTTTTCACTCTCAATCACACCTGTGCAATGCTTCGAGCGGATATCAATCGCTTGTTCCGAAGAACTTGGTGCACCACCAAGAAAATCGAAAGACTCAATGATCATCTTTCCATTTATGTGGAGTTTCATAATCAGAGAATGGAAGAAAAAAGAAAAGCCAAAGAGAACAAAGCTTAAAAAAGTGGGATTCTTAAAAAGACAAAACCCACTTTGAGGCTTGATCCCGGCTGACTGAAAGGCAGCCTTGGGATCAACAGCAAAGTGGGCCAGTTTCAGAGTTTCAACAGGTAGCGGATTTCCTTCATCATAAACTGCATCCGCCCTTGAAGATCCGCCAACTGAGCCAAATTCGCATTCAATTGCTCAATCACGTCTGTTGCCTGCACCGGCACATCGGCCATTTCATGATAAGAAAGCTGAGCAGAGTACACCACTTCTTTTTCAGAGACTTCAGCCATTGCACGAGTTTGCTCACCTGTCTGTGTGTTTGGTGTTCCCATTGTCTCACTCCCTTATTTTTCTCGTTTGCCCAGTATTAAAGTCTAGGCTCGCGTGTTTTAGACTCTCAACTTAAATTGCCTTACATAGAAAAATTACATAAGCGCGTAAACTAGAGCGAATACTCACATCTCACATTCTCTTTATCGACTTCGGAAATCTGTGTTCTGGAAGTGTTGTTGGCAAGATACGTGGCCATCACACTTTGATTGTCATCTTTGTGTTTCAGACCCAGAACATGACCCAACTCGTGAACCAACAAACTTTCCAGATGAATACTTTGAGAATAAACAGTGACATCGACATAAAAAGTAAAGTTCTTGGCGTTGATTCGAATATCCGCTTCGCGAATCTGATCTCCCAACCAATAAATAGACGTTCGCGCTTGCTCAGCAGACTTCTCTGCTTCCCATGTCGTGAGCCAATAGATCACATTGACACCATCTTGGCGCGGCCCGGAGCTCTGATAGCCCGTCTGAACGATGCGGAATACAGGTCGTCCCAACACTTCTTCCCAGCGATCCATGGCTCTTTGCAGCCCCGGAAGCATGTGAGCAGGGAAAGATTCATGCACATACAGCGGAATCGGAGAGGAGTCTTTCCAGGAAATCCTCTCTCCATAAACGTTTTGAACGAAACCACATTCTTCTTGGTTTCTGTTCTTAGGGCCACAGCCCCCGAGCATTAAAAGAGGAAGGAAAACCAAAGCCATTGCTTTGTTCTTCAAACGCATGATCTTCATGCCTGAACACCAGTACAAGTTCAGGACCAGCCGCCAAAATCATCTTAAATGATTGTATTGATTGGATTTTTCATCATAGGAACTGAAACGCCCTGAGCTCAAAAAAGCAGGAATTGGCTGAAAAGGCGCTGCACAGATCCCCCACTTTAACGATAAGTCCCTGAAATAACAGAGGAAGTATACTGTCAATCCTGTGGACAGCCTCAGGCCGAGCGGTGTCACTCTGGACCCAATTTGATTGGCAAGACCTTTGCTATAAGACATTGGCAAGTGACCTGGCTCCACCGCAGTCGCGGAATTCCACCAGAGCCAAACGATCCCATCACCCATCCCACCTTTGAGGAAGGGGAGCCGAAAAAGCTCCATCCTTCCCGCCCGCGGAAAATCAGCGACTTAGGGAATGTATTAGATTTTCTTATCTTGAATTAGAGGGCCATGCGGTAACCCACACCGCGCACAGTTTCAATGGAGTCGCCCATGTCTTCCAACTTTTTGCGAAGTGAAGCCATGTGCACGTCAATCGTTCTGTCTGTGACATTCAGATTTCCCAGAGCCCTTTCACGAAGCTTATCGCGGGTCAGCACTTGTCCGCTCTGACGAAGCAATTCACAAAGAATTTTAAACTCCGTCAATGTGAGTGGGATCTCAGTTCCACGCAACAAGACTCGATGAGCAGAAAAATCAACTGTCAGCTCTTTCATCACCAGATTCTTTTGCTGCGAACGATGAGTGCTCTGCGCGCGACGAACGAGAGCATTGGCTCGAGCAATCAATTCCTTCACAGAGAAAGGCTTAGTGACATAATCATCAGCTCCCATTTCCAGAGCTTGAATTTTCTCAGCCTCGCCATCCAATCCCGTCACCATCATGATCGGAGTCTCACTGAAGCGCGCATGGCTGCGAATTTCGCGAATAATATCTCGGCCTGATTTTCCAGGCATCATTTGGTCCAATAGAACCACATTGGGTTGAAAGCTCTCCAAAGACATCAAAATTCGTTCACCAGAAGGCAGACCATGAGCCGAAGCACCAGCTTCATTGAATTGCGATACTAAAAAATCACGGATTTCATTTTCATCTTCAACAATCAGAACTTTCAGGTTCATCTCAGACATAGTATTCCCGCCGCTTCCGTAGTTTGACACAAAGTATTTGAGTCAGAAGGCACCTTTTATTAAGTTAAGAGATTATCTGTAAAATGAATTTTTCCTTAATTTCGCTTTACAGGCTTCTGATTTCAACTCTTTGGATTGTAAAAGTCTTAAAGCGAAGAATCAACGAACGAAGCTAGAATTGCGGCGATTGTCGAGAGGGAGGGGCCTATGTTGAAATTAACAGTGATTCCAGGAGACGGAATTGGTCCTGAAATCATGACGCAAGTTGTTCGCGTCCTGAAACACACTCAAGCACCGTTTGTTTACGACCAGCAAGATGCGGGATTGGTCGCCCTGGAAAAGGCTGGCAGCCTTCTTCCTGACTCCACACTCCAATCCATCACGGAGAGCAAATTGGCCATCAAAGGCCCCACGACCACACCCGTCGGAGGCGGACACAAGAGCATCAATGTCACGCTTCGCCAGCACTTTGACCTTTACGCCAACGTCCGCCCCGTGCGCTCGCTCCCCGGCGTCCCCTGCCTTTTTCAGGACATCGATTTGGTCATTGTGCGTGAAAACACGGAAGATCTTTATATGGGAATTGAACGCATGGTCGACGACGACACGGCGGAGAGCATCAAACGTATCACTCGCAAAGGCTCCGAGAGAATTGCTCGCTACGCTCTGGATTTGGCGCAAAAAACTGGACGCCGCCAAGTCGCCGCTGTTCACAAAGCCAATATCATGAAACTTTCTGACGGCCTCTTTCTGAGTAGCTGTCAGAAAATGGCTACACAGTTTCCACAAATCGAATTCAAAGACGTGATCGTGGACAATATGTGCATGCAATTGGTTCGCAAACCTCAACAGTTTCAAGTGGTGGTCACAGAAAATTTATATGGCGATATTCTCAGTGATTTGTGCGCAGGCTTGGTTGGCGGACTCGGCGTTGTCCCAGGATCGAACATTGGCGAAAAGGCCGCCATTTTCGAAGCCGTTCATGGCTCTGCTCCCGATATTGCTGGCCAGAACAAAGCCAACCCCACAGCCCTTCTGCAAAGTGCCGTCATGATGCTGCAACATATCGGCGAAAATCACAAAGCCGATCAAATCATGAAAGCCCTGATTGCAGTTCTGGGAGACTCGGCCGCTCGCACCGGAGACTTGGGCGGAAAAGGCAGCACCAGCAGTTTCACCGATGCCCTGATTCAAAAATTGGGTTGAGAAGCCGACTTATTTTCGCGATTTTTTATTGGCAAGAGCGGGCGCTGGCAGCGGAGTCCGCAAGGCCCGCACGGCCAAATAAATTCCCACAGCAACAAAAGGAAGACTGAGCCACTGACCCATATTCAAGCTCATGTCGTTTTCAAAGGCGCTTTGATTTTCCTTCACAAATTCAATGAAAAAGCGGCAAGTGAAAACAGCGGCCGTCACAAATCCAAAAATCAAACCGCGTGGAGTTTTTTCTTTGAATTTCAAATACACTGATAAAGCCACTGCAAAAATCGCAAAATAAGCGAGACTTTCATAGACCATGGCAGGATGGCGCGGGACTTGATCGACTCGCAAAAAGACAACTCCCCAGTTGGAGAAAGTGGGGCGCCCCAAAATTTCTGAGTTCATCAGATTTCCCAAGCGAATAAATCCACCCGTCATGACCGTGAAAATCACCAAACGATCGTAAAGCCACAACAGTGAAAACTCGGGATTCTTCCGCAAAAAGATCCAAATTGCCAGCAGCACCCCAATCACGCCCCCGTGACTGGCCAACCCGCCTTCCCAAATTTTAAAAATCTCAATGGGATTGGAAAGATAATAAACCGGATCGTAAAACAGACAGTGTCCCAAGCGAGCACCAATCGTCGTTCCCAAAACCAAATGCACCAGCAAAGAGTCCAATTTTTCAATCGGCTTGCCTTCCCAAAGACAAATTTTCTTCATTCCCATGAAGCCGAGAGTGAATCCCGTGAGAAACATCAGCCCATACCACCTCAGATGCAATGGTCCGAGGGAGAAAATTTCCGGACTGGCATTCCACTCAATGATCATTTCAATCTCCTTTGACGGGTTCAGTGCATGGAGTTTCGGTGCAAAAGATCGCGAAGCTCCTGCAACTCTTCGACGGAAATCGTATAGCGGCGACCGCACATCTGACAGGTGATCTCAGTGACTTCCTGCTGGCTGATCATTTCATCCAGATCTGTCATTCCCAAAGTTCCCAGAGCTCTTTTCACACGGTCCTGAGTGCAGGGACAGAAATATTCCAATGGAAAATCATGAGGCAATTCCTGATAATCCATTCCCTTCAGATAAGGAGCCACGAGTTCCTGCGCACTTCGGCCCAAGAAAATTTCTTGAGACACCGAGCCTTTATGCAAATCAGCGTTTTCCTGAATTTTTTCGACCACAGCCTCTTCAACTCCCGGCATGACTTCCAGCAAAACACCGCCGGCGGATTTCACTTTGCCGTTTTCATCCAAAAGCACCCCCAGAGAAACCAGAGAGCGGATTTGATGCGATTGATGCAAGTAGTGAGCAATGTCATCACCGACTTCGCCCGTGACCATTTCCACAGTCCCAAAAAATGGTTGTCTTTGGAAAGGCTGCTGGCGAGAGACCGTCAAATGACCAAAACCAATGGCTTTGCGCAAATTCAGAGCATCTTCCACTGTCGGGGGAAAATATCCGGGATGAGGACAGTAGCCACGCACATGCCCTTCATAACTCGCCTGCCCATAAACACTCCCCAGTGGACCATTGCCCTTAAGAAGAATTCCGACCTCTTGGCCGTCTTTGAGTTGGCTGGCCATTAAAATGGCACCAACCATGGCTCGTCCCACTCCTATCGTCGCCAAAGGAGCCGAGTTCTGGATATTTTGCATCTCAGCAACGACAGCTGTGGCATCGACCGCCGCGACTCGAACGGTGAGATCATTGGTGACAAAACGATGAACTTTATTTTTGAGGTTTTTCACGTCTCGACCATAGCATTTCTGGTTGGCCCGAGCAAACTCTTAAAGCTATCCTTGGGAGAATGAAAGTCTTGATGTTTCGACATGCCGAAAGAGAAAATTCCGGGAGTAGCAATCCTCCCTTGAATCGTCGCGGCCTCGATCAAGCGCAAAAAATTTTGCAGGAAATCGATTTGACCCATTTGCCGCGGCCAACGAAACTTTTCAGCTCACCGAAACTGCGAGCGCAGCAAACTTTTCACCCTCTGCAAGACAAATTGGGCGTTCCATTGCAATTGCATCCGGAACTTGATGAACGTCACAACTTTGAATCGGCGGCCGTTTTTTCTCGACGAGTTCAGCACTTCCTGAACTCTCTCGAAAATATGCCTGGAGTGATTTATTTTGTCTCTCATTTGGACTGGCTCGAGGAAGCTGTTCACTTGATACACGCCGACACGGATATGACGCACTCTAAGTTTCAAACCTGGATGCCGGCGCAATGCTTGGAGTTCGATGTCCAGGAACGCCTTTGGCATTTTCAAACTTTAAGACAATTTCAAGTGTGAGGTTTTTATGGTGATTCGAAATATTTGGGCCGTGGGCCGCAATTACTCTGACCATGCCAAAGAACTGGGAAATGATGTTCCCTCTCAGCCCATGGTTTTTCTTAAAGCTGGCAGCTGTGCCACCGTGAATTCTCCCGAAATTTGGCTCCCCCATTGGGCCCATGACGTCCATCATGAAGTCGAATTGGCTCTGAAATTTGGCTCGCATCTGCAAGTGATTGAAGCGGCTGTGGCTTTGGATTTGACTGAGCGCAAATACCAAACTGAAGCCAAAAAAGCCGGCCACCCTTGGACATTGGCAAAATCCTTTCACAACGCCGCTGCGGTTTCGGCATTTTTTATGGTGCGCAAACTCGAGGACCTCAAAGATCTCCGCTTGCGCTTGTGGGTCAATGATGAGCTCCGCCAGGATGGTCGAACTTCACAGATGATTTTCCCACCCGAGCAGGTGATTTCCTACATTCAAGAGCGCTTTCCCGTTTGCCCCGGGGATCTGCTGCTGACTGGCACTCCCGCTGGCGTCGGCCCTTTGCGCGCGGGAGATCGCGTCAAAGCTGAAATAGAAGGCGAAATCACTCACACGTGGGTGGTTCATCAGGAAAAACCGCCAGCGCCCAAAGAATAAACCGGAAGTTTCCCTTCCCGGCGCTTTTGAGCCGCTTTCACCTTGAATTTCCGCCCTGAAAGAGCGAAAACTTTCGCACTCTCAAGGAGATTTCAAATGAGTGATTTGCAGGCTCAAATCAAAGCCCGCGGCGAAGACATTCTGAGCCGCATGGAAAACGCTTCCAAAGTGTCCCTGTTCAGCAAAGATTTCTGGTACGGCTCCATCATGGACTGGTCCATGAAGAACGAGCATTTCAAAACTCAAATGTTCCGCTTCGTTGACGTCCTCCCCGCCCTCAACTCGGGCTCCGAAGTCGCTCGTCACTTGAAAGAGTACTTCTCGGAAAGCGGCGAAGAACTCCCATCTGTTTTCAACGTCGGCTTAGGACTGGGCTCTCTCGCTCCGTCTCTGATGGCAGGCGCGATCCGCAAGAACGTCACGCAAATGGCGAAAATGTTCATCACCGGAGAAAATCCGGATGAAGCTCTGCCGGTGCTGAAAAAAGCCCGCAAAAATAAAATCACTTTCACTGTCGACATTTTGGGTGAAGCGACTTTGTCCGAAAAAGAAGCTCTCGAGTATCAATCCAAATATCTCGAGCTCATCAACTGGATCGCCAAAGATTCTGAAAAGTGGGACGAAGTTGCGCAAATCGATCGCGATCATGAAGGACCGATCCCAAAAGTGAATGTGTCTGTGAAGCTGACAGCTCTTTACTCTCAGATCAACGACAAGGCCTGGGATGAAACGAAGAACAAACTCAAAGAGCGCCTGCGTCCGGTTCTCAAAGCCGGGATGGAAAAAAATATTTTCATCAATCTGGACATGGAACAGTACTCAGTGAAGCACTTGACTCTGGAAGTTTGGAAAGAGCTGATGATGGAACCCGAGTTCCGCTCTTACAAACACTTTGGCTGCGTGATCCAAGCTTATCTGCGCGACTCTTTGCAAGACATCAAAGACATGGTCCGCTTCGCTCAGGAGCGCGGCACTCCAGTGACTGTGCGTCTGGTGAAGGGCGCTTACTGGGATTATGAAACCATCGAAGCCGAACAGCGCCGTTGGCCGATCCCTGTTTACACCAACAAACAAGAATCCGACGCCAACTACGAAGTCTGCGCTGATTATCTGCTGCAAAACTTCAAATACATCCGCGCCGCTTTCGGTTCGCACAATGTGCGCTCCATCTCGGCTGCTTTGGTCGCGGCCGAAAAGTACGGCGTACCTGCCAACGGCTTTGAAATCCAAATGCTCTATGGAATGGCCGATCCGATCAAAAAATCATTGGTCGATATGGGCTACCGCGTTCGCGAGTATGCTCCGGTCGGTGAATTGATTCCAGGAATGGCCTACTTGGTTCGCCGTCTTTTGGAAAACACGTCCAACGAATCTTGGCTGCGCGGAAAATTCGCCGAAGGCCAGACTTCGGACTTCTTGCTGCGCGATCCAAAAGAGAATCTCAAAGTCACCAGTGGCGAGTTGAAAACAGAAGATCGTTTCTACAACGATGCTCTGAAAGATTTTGCTTTTGAAGAAAATCGCAATGCCATCAAAATGGCGATCGAAGAAGCCAAAAGAAATTTTGGCAAAACTTATCCTTTGCACATCAATGGTCGCGACATCACCACTTCAAAAACCTTGGCGCGAGTCAATCCGTCCAAATCCGATCAAGTGGTGGGTCATGTCTGCATGGCAAGCATTGCTGAAGCGGATCAAGCTTTCCAAGCAGCTTCCAACGCTTACAAAACTTGGAAAAAAACTGCCGCGGAAGAAAGAGCTCGCTTGGTCGACCGAGTGGCCGACCTCATGGTTCGAGACCGCTTCAAATTGACCGCCACTCAAGTTCTCGAAGTCGGCAAACCTTGGGCGGAAGCGGATGCCGATGTATCCGAGGCCATTGATTTCTGCCGCTACTATGCTCGCCACATGCGCGAACTGGCGACGCCTCAAAAAGTCGGCAATGTCCCTGGTGAATTGTCTTTGTACGAATACCAGCCTCGTGGAGTTGCTTTGGCAATTGCTCCTTGGAACTTCCCTCTGGCAATTCTCTGCGGCCAAGTGATGGCAGCCGCGGTGACTGGCAACACGGTCATCATGAAGCCAGCAGAACAATCATCAATTGTCGCTCATGGCTTGATGGAATTGATCAAAGAAGCCGGCTTCCCAACAGGAGTTGTGAACTTCTTGCCAGGTTACGGTGAAGAAGTGGGCGAGCACTTGGTTCAACATCCGCACATCACCACCATTGCTTTCACAGGCTCGAAAGCCGTGGGCTTGCACATTCTCAAAGCGGCGGCTGATCACAAACCCGGCCAGCAGAATGTCAAACGCTGCATTATCGAAATGGGCGGTAAGAATGCTGTGATCGTCGACAATGATGCCGATCTCGACGAAGCGGTGGATGGAGTTCTTTATTCGGCCTTCGGATTCTCCGGACAAAAATGCTCGGCCTGCTCGCGATTGATCGTGCTCGATGAAGTCTTCGACAAATTCGAGTCTCGCTTGCTGGAAGCCACTCGCAGCATCACTCAAGCCGCTGCAGAGAATCCTTCGGCATACTTGGGGCCCGTGGTGGATGAAGAAGCTTACCAGCGCATCTTGAACACCATTGAAGAGGCCAAGAAACACCACAAGCTTCTCTATCAAGGTGAAGCTCCTCGTGGTGGGTACTATGTGCCTCCAACCATTTTCACCAATGTCGATCCCAATTCGTCTTTGGCGCAGAATGAAATTTTCGGCCCCGTTTTGGCCATCATCAAAGCCAAGGATCTCGATCACGCTTTGGAAATTGCCAATGGCACCGAGTACGCTTTGACTGGCGGCCTGTTCTCCCGAAGCCCGGCCAACATCAGCAAAGTCAAAGCCGAGTTTGAAGTTGGAAACCTGTACATCAACCGCGGCATCACAGGTGCCATGGTGGATCGCCATCCATTTGGCGGATTCAAAATGTCAGGAATCGGCTCCAAAACTGGCGGACCGGATTACTTGAAACAATTCACTGAGCCCCGCTGCGTGACAGAGAATACTTTGCGCCGTGGTTTTGCTCCGGCTGAATTGCAAGGCGAATAATCAATGTTGTGAAATCCAGCGCAGCCACAAGCTGCGCCGGAAATATCGCAGAGAAAATCCCAGGAGCGCTCCGAACAGAGCGCCTCCAATGTGGGCCGTGTAAGCGATTCCCGCTCCCAACTCTTCCGAAGTCCCCAAATATCCGGCGAGATCGGATAAAAACCAAAGCGGGAAAATCATCAAGGTCGGAAGGTAAATCAATCCGTAAAAGCCAGGCACTGGTGACAGGAAGTAGACAAAGGGAACTCGTCTTTTCTTTTCATAGGCTGCATAGAAGGCCATCACTCCACTGACAGCTCCACTGGCACCGATGACCGAGGCCAAAGAGCTTTTTCCCAAAAGCAAAAACATCCCAGCGCCAGCAAAGCCACTGAAAAAGAAAATCGCGGCGAATCCCAAACTGCCAATTGTGACTTCGACAGCTGCGCCGAAAATCAGGAGCATGGCCATGTTAGACACCAAATGCATCCAGCCTCCATGCATGAATTGGTAAGTGACCCAGTCCAAAGGAGACGAGTCTTGAATTCGCAATCCAAAAACAGTGGAAGATTTGAGTTTGAGTTCATTGTGGTAAGCTTTGATTTTCTTTTTCCAGTCAGCGACGGCAATTTCATCACCACTGACATTCAAAGTGCCAGCCCTCTCGACAAAATAAGGATCTTTCAAGGCCTGCGCCCCCAAAAGTCCCCATTCGCTTTCACTTCGCTGCTTCAAAGGCTCAGTTTGTCGAAATTGATCATAGATTCGTCCCGACAAAATAAGCATTTCAACCGTGTAGAGATCTTGTCCGGCGCCAGAGGAATCCAAATCTTTGGTTTGAAGAAAAATAAAAAAATTCAATAAAACCAGAGTCCATGTAACTGGGGCTTTGTGCCAGCTCATGAAGCCTTTGATCCAAGGAAGAATCATGGCTCCAATCCTTTGCCTTTGAGCTTTCTCTGCAACTCCTGACGAATGCGGGTCAAACTGAGCTCTTCTCCATTGGCTGATGCGGGAGCGCGGGAACTGGAAGAGTAGCGAGCCAGTTCATTCTGGGCTTTTTCGAAGTTGCCCGCTAAATATTGGCCTTGAATTTGCGCTGTCTGCAATTGGTAAGTTTGAATGATCTCTGCACTGGGAAGGTCCACAATTTCAGCCAGAGCTTTCTCGGCCTTCCAATGTATGAAAGTCTTCAGGGATTTTTCATAAATTTTAACCCAGCTGAGATCGCGGTTTTTTTTGTCTTTCAAAAAACGAGAGATCTTTTGAAACTCTTCATTGCTGTCAGCGTAATCCAACCATTCCAATAGTGCCAATCTTCTGAGAAACATGGGTCGAACCGGTTCCTTGCGAAGGGCGAGATCTTGAAGAATCAAAGCTCTTTGGTCGTTGGTGAGAGGATTGTCTTTGGAGATAGCTTGAGCAAATCGGTAAACATCCTTTTTCTCTCGAAATAAAGACTCAAAATTGGAGAGCGAAACGGAGGCCGACTGCCGGCACTCTTTTTCTCGTATCAACGCCACAGCCACAAAAGTTTCACTGCTAAAGGATTTGGAATCCTTGGTGCGATTCTTCACGTCCTCACAAGCATCAATGGCCTCTTGAGTGCAAGACCGGTCCAATTCTTCATGGCAAATCCATGCCGACAATTCCAAACTGTGATCCTGATCCATTTGATGAACCACGTTGTGGTAGGCACCTTTGGCTCTCTCAATTTTATTTTGCGCCCAGTAAGCTTTGACCAGGCCTTGTTGAGCAAAAGTCTCCAGCCCCGACCTCTGGGCCATCTCAAGAAATGACTTTTCTGCTTGCGCGTAGAGACCTTTTTCAAAATCAGAAGTGACTTTTAAAACTGCCGCTGTCAGCGAAGTGTTGTTCAATAGGTGATTTTCAGGATCAGCTTGAAACTTCGCCACATCGCAAGCCTCACTTTCCTCATTCAAATCACAAACTTTATTGAGATAAGCTTCAAATTGGGCCGTGTCCTGCTTCTTCAACATGCCTTTGGCCAAATAAGCCCAAGGCTTTTCTGTCTCCTCGGTTGTCCAAAGAACAAAATCAGCTTCTGCCGACAAGCACTCTTCAGAAATTTCATCCGCCAGAAACATGGCCAAAGATTTATCCAGGCGAATTTCTCCGGCTTCCAAATTGTCTCCCACCGTAGCACACAAATAATTTTCCGATTCCAATTCCGATTTTTTAAAATCGCCCCGAACAGCCAAACGATACAGATTGCCTGCCGAAAAAATTGAGATGGTGAAAACTCCCAGCCCCATCATCAGAAGGAACTGCCGGATAAATTGGGTTTCAATATGATGAGGTCCCGAATCTCCAGAGGCTTTCAAAGTGACAACAATAGTTCCAGCCGCCCGGTCATGCAGTGGGCGGCGACGAACTTCACTGAGAATTTCCAAAAAGGGGAAGAACAAACAAAGACATTCCAAAACCCACAAAAAGCTGCGCAAGAGGGCCTGGCTAAAGCGAAGAGGCTTCTCAGGATCTTCCGCGGAGATCACTCGCATTTTCAAAAAATACTTTCCGGGGGTGGCCCCCAGGATCAAAAGAAATAAAGTTTGAAACAAAATGGTGAGAAAACCAATGAACAGACCTGAAACCAGCAACAAAATGAGAAATTCAATTGAGTTGCGTGAGACATAGTAAAGAATTTCTAATTTCTGAAATAGTTTGGCGAGCACGATGCTAAAAACCGGCGCAAACAAAACGAGATCAATAAAAAATGCCAACATTCGATCGGCCAATGAGGCCAAAGGAAATTGGTTTTGATTTTCAATTTGAGAGTTTGTCCAATCCTGATAAACCATTCATGAATTTATCGGATTTTTAGCTCTTCAAGTTGAATGAATACGAGATTTATTTTTACTGAGGATTTTCTTCAGAAGATCGAATTTTCAAGGAAATAAAACGGCCTTCATCGTCCATGATAAATGCAGCCATACCAACGACTTGCTTTTGCTCATCCATCAGACGGAACTCACGGATTTGAACTTGGCTCGGATTGTTGGCGCGGTCAAAGTAAGCAAAAGGAATCGCCAGCAAAGCTCCGTAGTCTCGGAGAAATTCTTGAGGCTCCAGGAATACTGGTCTGTCGTTCACGTCTGAGGACTCGACATAGCTGATTTCCTGGACTTTGGCCTCTCCCGAACCAGCCTGATCGACCACGCGATACTTGCCGGCGAGAGGACCAAATCGCAATTGATCGACTGTCGAAAGAGCTCTTCCGACGCTCGCTGGAGTGCGGTCTTCCAAGCGGTTTTGCCCCAAGCGATCCGCCATTTTCTTTTCCCACTCCAAATCACGGAAAGGGTTCATGGGATGAGCGCTGGCAATGGCACGATTGAGATTATTGATATCAGAAGAGCTGGTATTGTCGGAAACCATGTACTGGGGCGCTTGTGCGCGATTGATGGAGTCATTGATGAACAAGGCTCCAAGCATCAAAGAAACCAAAGAAAGTGCCAATACGGCATTATAGGCGCGGGCTTTTTTTTGTTTTTTCATTTCCACTCCCCGCTTTCCGATTGCAAAAATCTGAGAAAGACTTCGTCAACTCAGCGCCAGTCAAGGCTCACGACTCTTCTATCGTCTCAAAAGGAAACGGGCTGGGAAAGTCCAGCCCGTCAAAAGTCAGATTCAATTTTGCCAATTCGAATTAAGCTGCGCGCTTCTTACGGGCAACAGCTGGGTCGATTTGGTATTGCTTCACTTTGCGGTACAAAGTGGCGCGACCAATTCCAAGAGCTTTCGCCGCTTCTGTCAGGTTTCCGCGGAATTGAAGAATGGCATTTTCAATGGCTTTGCTCTCAAGCTCATTCATAGTGGAAACTTTGCTGGCATCGTAAGTTCCAGCATTGGCATTTGCAGTCACTCCAGGAAAAGGCAAAACGTTGCCACGGGTTTCCAAGGGATTGCTACCACCGGCCAAAGATGGAAGACCAATGGCCAACTGAGAACGGAAATAGGAATTCTCAAGTCCTTCTTTCCACTGTCCGGGTCCATAAGTGTTCAAAGTGACCCCGTATGGAGCCAGTGCGGATTTTACTTTCTCAGCTGTCTCAGCATCGTCCGAAACGATGAAGACCATTGTACGTGCCATTGCTACCTCCTAATGATTGAAATCCCAAAACTTGGTCGCTGGCGAATCCTCCCCGAAACAAGACTGTCTCAGAGGGACGCTGTCGCGACTCACTTTGTATCTATCGGCGATTCAAGTTGAGAATTAAGGGCCAAGAGAAAAATATTTTTATTTCATTCTGAGATCAATTTTAGGGGCCTTGGAGGAAAATTCGACCATGGTCCAATCCGTAGAACGTCTCGCTCTGAGACAGATTCATTTTCAATTTGCCATGAATTTGGAAATTTTATTAGAAGCTGAAGTTCAATTGCAGGCCAGTGCCGTATCCGTCGAAGCCCGCCCAAGGCGCAACCCACATCGTTGTAGACCCCACAGGAGAGACAGTCTCATAGGAACTGGCTCGCCCCATCCACATGCCGATAAAAGCTCCGGCGACCACATCACTGAACCAATGCACATCATCCGCCATTCGCGACAGTGCCACCGTCAGAGCCACAGGATAGGCCACCACTGCTGCCTTGAAACCATAGGCATAAGTCAAAGACGTGGCTGTCGCAAACGCCGTGGAACTGTGACCCGAGGGCATCGATTGATGATTCTCGCTCCCCGGCCGGTCCCGCCGAATGGTTTCTTTAAGAAAGACTGTGAGCAGTCCCGTGGAGATCAATGCGCGAGCGTGCGAAACCCCGTTGTCGTGATCCCAATAGAGTTGGCCGAGCGCAATGATTGGTCCCACGGCATCCTTGGAAAAACGATCTCCCGCTTCTGCGACCTGCGGAGACATCATTCCATAATTTCGGTGTTGGTCACGAATTTCATTGTCAATTGTGGAGGCCAGCCACACCGAGAGAATTCCCGCCGTGAGGATTTCCTTCGATGTGGAATCCAGCGCTCTATCTTTGAGAGGCTCAATTTGCTCCTCACGAAAGGAGGCTTGAGCCCAGTGCGGAGAGCTCGAAGCGGAAAGAAGGGCGAAAAAGAAAAAAGCCCAACAAATGTTGGGCTTTTTGAAAGACACATTCTTGAGCATCGAAATTAACGACGACCAGATTTGATTTTCAGCTGCAATTTGGAAATCAAATGCACAGCCATTTTTTCTTGAACTCGGCACATCTTCAATTCGTCTTTGCGATAAGAACGCTGAGACGGAGTCAAAGTGCCCGTTTCCAATTCCATTTCATAATCCAATTTGCTGGAGCGAATGCCTTCCAGTTCCTTGGTTTGCTGCTTGAAGAGCTTCGTCACTGCAGAAAGTGGAGCGACTTCGATCCACTCTTCTTTAGCGCGATACCAGCTCACCATGCGCAAGAAACGAGCTTTGTTTTTTGCCAAAGTGAATTTAGGGTACTGAGCTTCTGGAAGATCCAAAATATTGTCGATTTCATCCAGATCGAGGTTGTCTTCGACTTCTTCGCCGATCACCAATTTATCGAGGTTCTTGTCCATGTCCCCGCCGCCACCAAACATATCCAGTTTGTCTTCGTCGCGGTCCATATCTTCATCATCATAATCGTCGTCAGCTTCTTTCGCTGGCGCCCGCACCGGAGTGGTAGATGATGTATTTTCCATTTCATCAGAATCGAAGTCGTAATGAGACAAACGGCCCTCCCAATTTTTGAATGTCGGAGCGAAGATATACACCAACTGAAGCGATAACACAATAGGTCAAATGCGACTTAAAGCGCTAGAATTTCAAGAATTTGGCTATTTTACAGTGTTGAAAAGAAGACTTTATTTTCGAGAAACTTTCGATTGGCAGATCATTTCCACGTATTGCGCAGCTTCGCTGCTAACAGTCTTTTGGCAGAGAAAGACTCGGGTTTCAGAAGAATTCAGAGCTAAATCTTGAAAAGCCGCAGAGCCGCCAATGCAAATCGGCACTTTCAATTGTTTCAAGACACTCAGATCCCGGAGCAAATTTTCAGGAGAAGAGTAAGTCAGACACACGACATCCGGCTTCAATTCTTGGACAAGGCCCGCCAGCTCTTCAGGCGGCAAATCGGAGCCCAAATAGTAAACTGGGTAACCCAAAAACTTTAAATGAGCGATCACCAACATCAGGCCACCCTCATGTCTCTCCCCCGACATGGTCGTCGCCAAAATCCGGGGTGTTTGCGTGGGTGGAAAATCCAGACAAAGAAAAGTGCTCAGCTTCAGTCGCACAAACGAAGAAGCATAATGCTCTTGAGCGATGGTGATCAATCCTCGGGACCAATCTTCCCCCACTCGCCGCAAGATTTTTTCAAACACTCGGTCAAACAGCTGCTCAACACTGAGCTTGGCACTGAGAGTGGCATAGTGCTGTAGAGTCGCCATTGAATCAAATTTCAAAAGAGCTTCGTAGATCAACTCAACTCGGTAAGTGACGTCATCAACAAATTCAGAGGGAGCTTTCTGCACTCGAGGCGCGGTCGTCGCATTACCTTGATCTTGATAGGCTTTGGCGATTTCTTGCAGGCTCTGCCCTTCTTCAATCCAAAGGACAGCTTTTTTGAGAAACTCAACATCCCGGGCGGTATAAAAGCGATGCCCTCCGGCTGAACGCTCCGGACAAGGGAATCCATAACGCTTTTCCCAATTGCGCAATGAGGGGGCCGGAATGCCTGTCATTTTGGAGACGGTTTCGATTGAAAATTTCATAGGGCTTCCAAATTCATATAACTGGAGCGGTTCAGCCTCAATCTCTGTATTTTGAGGGATGTCAATTAACAGCGGCAACAACTGTTTTTGCCAATAAAAAAACCCGGCCTTTCTGTGAAGGCCGGGGCTGGTTTGCAAATCTCTAGTCCTGTCTCGATTTAGACGGAAGCCGGGTTAGATCCCTGCTGGCAAAATTGAAACGTCATCTTTGATCAACACGCCATTTCGCATACCGATCGATTTGATTTCACTGTGGTAAACTTCCAATCGGCCTTTTTTGATATCCAATCTGTCGACTTTGCAGCCGCAAAGAATTGTTCTTCCGACTGCTGCATTGATAGCCAGTGACTTCAAAGAAACTTCGGGATTGGACGAGTAAAGAAGCGTCTTTCCCTGCAACAAATCCAAACTGACTTCTTGGCCCTCAAACTGCGCCAAATCCACCGAATTGTGAATCGTCTTCGTGTCCAAACCACAGGCCGAAGTCATGTCATTTTCCGCAGGAACTTCGACAGCAATGTGATTCTCAGGTTCGGGAGCTGGCTCTGGCTCCGAGGCCACTGGAGGCGGAGCTTGTGGTTCATGATGTCCAGGAACAGCTGGAATGATTTCTTCATTAGGCGGAATGACTTGCTCGGGCCCACTGACTTCGACTGGCAGGATATTGCCTTGGTCATCAGTCGCTAAGACCACACTCTTGCCGAGAGCTGGAGCGCCCGAAATATCCTCAACTCCGACTTTAGCGCAATTCTGGAACAGGCCCAAAACCAAGCCGCCCGCGAACAGCACCGAAAATAAAGACAAATTCTTTGGTTTCATAATCCCCCCCCCGGGAAAACGTTCTCGTGATGAAATAAGAGTAGAGCAAAAGCCGGGCTCAGCTGATCGGGGGGTTATTTGCAGGATAGCGCTGCTCTGACGTCGAACTCAACAAATCTGCCTAACAGTTCCACGTCTCGGCTTGAGAATTTGCTGAAGAATTGAGGGTCGCCGGAGAGTGTTTCATTTTGAGAATTTAAATTTGAAATGAAAAATGGTGCACCCGTCAGGACTCGAACCTGAAACCCTCTGATCCGAAGTCAGATACTCTATCCAATTGAGCTACGGGTGCATCGATGGAGGCACACAGACTGCCAATTTATTCTTTCAGAATCAACAGATTGCTGAGCTCGTTGATATTTTCTCCGGGCCCGTGCGGGAAATGCTCAGCCAGCAACTCCCCGCTTCTCTCAATTGCATGAAGCAGAGCTTCAGCTGTTTTGTCCTGGCGAATCAGCTCCACCATGGATTGGCAGATTTGAGCCCAGGTTTCCTTTGGCAATCGATCCGATATCGCCTGATCCGCCAAAATGACAGCTTTTCTCTCCATCAAGGAAATGAAAATCAAAATTCCCGTCTTGGCTTTGGTTCCCGTCACTCCCGATGCGTAAAATTCAATCAACGCTCTTTCTTCGACCTGAAAAGATTGGTCCGCTCGAGGCACGAGCAAGCGTTGAACCCATTTCCAACGTGACAGAGGGATTGAAATCAGGAAGCAGAGCGCCGAAAGGAGAAACAACAGCCAAGTGGCATTCATTTCCGCAAAAAAATCCCAGTGCGGAACTTCAAAAACCAAAATGATCACGAGCAAAATCAAAGTCAAAAGCCAAGGCACATGGCCAATAGCGGACGACCTGCGAACGATCATCGGAACCACTTCGCCGGAAGTGCGAGTTTCGATCTGGGCCACAGCAGCACTGATTCGCTCGCCCTCTTCAGGAGTGATAAAGCCATGAATCCATTGAGGCCAATTTTTACCAGTCGCCACTGGCACCTCCTCCACTGAAGCCGCCGCCACCACCGGACCAGCCGCCTCCGCCGCCGAAACCTCCTCCAAATCCACCGCCGCCCCAGCCGCCCATGGAGCGACCGCCCCAGAAGGAGCGTCGAGGCCGGAAAATATTGGAGAGAATCATCAAAATCACAAACAGCAGGATGAAAAGACCTTCAAAGCGCTCCCCCAAACTCTGCTTTTTTTGCGCGTAAGTTCCACCGCCCAAGTCACTGCCGCTTTCAAACTCGGGATCGATGGTTTTCATCACTTGGTAAGTCCCGAGCAAAATCCCCTGAGAAGGCGAAGCCTGCCGGAAAAGTGGCGCCATCACGTCCGAAATGATTCTCTTGGCTTTGATGTCGGGAAGCACTCCTTCAAGTCCCTGTCCAACTTCGATGCGAATTTTTCGTTCTTGAGCCGCCACGAGAATCAGAACTCCGTCGTCTCGCTGGGCATTTCCCAATTTCCACTGATCGGTGATTTGAATCGAGGCTTGCTCAATTGGCAGACCTCCCAAATCTTTCAAAGTGAGAACTTGTATTTGCCCTTTCTGCCGCGAGTGAAAATTCAAAATCAGCTCTCGCAGAAATCTCTGGTCCTTCGCCGAAATCAAACCCGCCTGGTCCATGACTGGATCCGAAAGACTCGGGACTTTCAGCTCAGCATGAGCTCCCCAGGACAAAATCAGGAAAAGCAGAGACAGTGAAAAGAATCGCATTAAAACTTCACTTCAGGTGCTTTTTCGTTTTTCGCCTTTTCCTCGGCTGCCACATCCCACTGAGGCATCGCCGCATGGTGATAGAGAAGTGAGTTCGTCCAGCTCGTTGGTGGAACTGTCACGAGATTGTTAAAATCCCGAATGGCTTCGATATATCTCTGGCGAGCCACCGTGATTCGGTTCTCAGTGCCCTCCAACTGAGCCTGCAAATCGCGGAATTGAGTGTCCGCTTTTAAGTTCGGATAGTTCTCAGATACCGCCAGCAAGCGTCCCAGGGCCTGCGACAATTGTCCTTGTGCTGCTTGAAATTTAGCCAACTGCTCCGGAGTGACTTTGCTGGGGTCAATGGTCACAGCAGTGGCCTGAGCACGAGCCTCAGTCACTTGTGTGAGAGTTTGCTGTTCGTGCTGAGCATAGCCTTTCACCACATTGACCAAATTGGGAACCAAATCAGCTCGGCGCTTGTATTGATTGGTGGTTTCAGCCAAAGCCGCATCCACTTGGTTTTTCTGCTGCGGAATGGATTGAATCCCGCAAGCAGAAAGAAAGAAAAGAGTGGCCAAGATCAAGCTCGTTTTCATTGCTTTTTTCAGTGTCATTTTCATGGACGGAAACTCCTTTATCAGATGAACGCAATTTACTTGATCTTTCCCCAAAAAAACAGTTCATCTGGATTGACGCATGAAGCTTCAATTCAAGATATCAGATAACCTCATATTTATTGATAAACCGGCAGGTTTTTCAACTCATGCCCCCGATATTGGCAAGCAGGGGATTTGTGAAATTTATGAAGCCGAATTGCAATGCAAATTGTATGTCGCTCACCGCTTGGACAAAACCACCACGGGCTGTTTGGCCTTGGCGAAATCACCCGAAGCTGCCGCTGAGCTCACCGAACTTTTCCAAAGCCGAAAAGTTCAAAAAAAATATCTCTTCCTGACTCAAAGTGTGTCCTCTGAAAGTGAAATCGACTGCTCCTCGCCGATCGGCGGCAAACCGGCGCAAACGTCTTTGAAGCGATTAAAGCGAACTCCCTTTTTTGAACTCTGGGAAGCGCGTCCTTCAACAGGCCGAGCCCACCAAATCCGCATCCACGCAGCGCAAGCGGGTCTCCCCATTTTGGGCGACGAAGAGTATGGTGGCGCGAGATTTCCGCATCTCTGTTTGCACGCACAAGAACTGAAGATCCCGGGCCACCCCGTCTTTTCGTGTCCGCCACCAGTGTTCATGGAGCGCTTGGGTTTGCTCAAAGACGAAACTCTGGTTCATTGGCTTTCCGAAATCGACCGCCGACAGCGTCTTTTTGGCTTTTTACAACAACCTGACGAGTGTTTGCGCCTGGTTCACCAACCAGAGATTCGTTTAGACCTTTATGGATCGCAACTGTGGTTTTACTGGTACCAGGATCGAGAACCCAGCCCTCAAGATCTCAAGCGCTGCCACTTCTTGGGCGGATTGATGCAAAAGCAGTGGCTGCTGCGAAAAATGCAAAACCGCGGCGAAGACCCAAATGCTCGCACTCTTTGGCACTCGGACCAATGGCAGAACTCATGGCAAGCTCAAGAAAATGGCCTGCGCTACCAGTTGCATTCGGACCAAGGACAGTCCCCTGGCCTTTTCTTGGATCAAAGCCGTAACCGTTTGAAGCTGCGCCAATTGAGCCAAGGAAAAACTGTCTTAAACCTCTTTTCGTATACTTGCGGATTTTCCCTGAATGCGGCTGTCGGGGGCGCAAGTGAAATTTCTTCAGTGGATTTAAGCCGCAGCTTTCTCGATTGGGGACAAAACATTTTTTTCTTGAATGGCCTCAATCCCGCACTGTATCAGTTTGTGAAGCAAGAAAGTTTACTTTTCCTGAAAGGTGCGCAAAAAAGAAATCGCACTTTTGACCGGATTGTCTGCGATCCTCCATCGTTTGGCCGCCATAAAGACGGCGTCTTTCGCTTGGACCGGGAACTCCCCAACCTGCTCAAAGCGTGTTGGGAGTGCTTGGCGCCAGGGGGAATTTTGCTCCTGAGCTGCAATTTGGAAAAGTGGACTTTGCAAGAACTCCGGGCCTTGATTGGAAAGCACTTGCCCAAGTCCAAGCTTGAAGAGGGACTTCAAGCTTGGGATTTTGAAGCTCCTAACGAAGAACCTCTGATGAAGAGTTTTTGGATTTATAAAAAATGATGAATTTGACAAGTCCGACAGAACATTCCGAAAGCATCCCCGCTCGATTGATTCAAAATCTTTTGTCTGTTTCTGACATTGGACAATTGTTAAAGACTCTTACTGACTATGTGGAGTCCAACTTCAACGGAATGCAATCTTTGATTCTCATATACGATCCTGTAAGGCACCAGTTAGTTCCTGGCGAGAACGTGATCATTCCTTTGGATGATCACGTCCTGCAATCGATTCCAGTTCATTTGAAATCCTCCACCAGCGGTCGAGCGGCTGCCACGAAATGCATCGTCATGACTCCCGATATTATGCTGGAAGAGGCTTGGATTCCATACCGACAAGAGGCCTTGAATCGCAACGTTCGCTCGGCACTTGCTATTCCCATGCTCTCTCCCAAACAAGAACTCTTGGGTGTGTTCACATTTTACTTTTCACAACCACAAGTCGACTTGCCGCCGGAAACAAATTTCCTGAAAACTTTATCGAGCATCGTGGCGGTCTCTTTGGAGCGCTACTTTCAGGAGAAAAAAACTCAAAATATTCTCGGTGAATTGAAAGCTTCTCAAGAGCGCTTGGGATTGGCTCTGATGTCGCAGAAAATGGGAGTTTGGGATTGGTATTTGGAAACCGATCAAGTGATTTGGGACAAAACAGTCTTTGAAATTTTCGGCACGAACCCTCACGAATTCTCGGGCACTCTCAAAGATTGGGAATCGAAACTACATCCAGATGACCATGCCGAAAAAATGCAAACTCTTGCGGACATCATCCAAAACAAAACCACCTTCCTCGAGTCCTTCCGAATTGTTCGCGACGGAGTCACTCGGCATATTTCCTGCGCCGGATCTGTCGTGCGAGATTCGCAAGGAAAACCAGTCCGAATGACGGGCCTGCACTGGGATGTCACTGACAAAAAGGAAGAATCCCAAAGATCAGAACAAGAACGAGCCAAAGCCATTGCCAACGCCAAAATGGCCTCTCTGGGCGAGATGGCAAGCGGCGTGGCTCATGAGATCAACAATCCCCTGACCATCATTCTCAATCGAGCCAATCAATTAAAAGCCCGCCTGGAAATGGATCAGCTTGAGAAGACCTGGGCGCTTCGCGAATTGGAGCGAATTGAGAACACGGTCGAGCGTATTGCCAAAATCATCCGTGGCCTGCGAGCTTTTTCTCGCAATGCGGATTCAGATCCCATGATTTCCTGCGAATTCAATTCAATCATGGATGAAACTTTGGAATTGTGCCGGGAACGATTCAAGCGCTTTGGAGTGAGTTTTAGCATTCGTGGACTGCAAAACTCGTTTACTCTCAAGTGCCGACCTTCGCAAATTTCTCAGGTTCTCTTGAACCTTTTCAACAACTCATTCGATGCCATCGTCAACACTCCCAACCCTTGGATGGAAATTGACATCACTCTGGTGAAAGAAATGATTCAGTTGCGAATCACGGACAGTGGAAACGGCATCCCCATCCACTTGGTCGATAAAATCATGGATCCCTTTTTCTCAACGAAAGAAGTCGGCCGAGGAACTGGGCTGGGACTTTCAATTTCCAAAGGAATCATTGAGGATCATGGCGGACGCCTTTGGTATGACAAAGAAAACCGCAACACCTGCTTCGTCATCGATTTGCCAGCTGAATTGATTCAACAATCGATTCCGGAGACTCAAGTGACGAGCTCTTTGGCCATTATTTTCAATAGCCCGCAGCTTTAGTGCTTTTAATACAGCTTAGAAAGCTCCATCGAGTATTTTCCCGGAGCATAATTGAGCATTCTCTGCTCTTTCATTTGCTGGAAAAACTTTTCGCTGCAAGCAGCACTTGCAAATGGGAAAATCGCAATTCCGCCGCGTGGAGTGAACTCACCCATCACTTCAATGTATTTGGGTTTCATCAATCGCACCAAATCATTGCAAATGGTTTGCACACAGTCTTCGTGAAAATCGCCATGATTGCGAAAGCTGAACAAATACAATTTCAGTGATTTGCTTTCGACCATTTTTTCGCCTGCAATGTAATTGATAAAGATTTTGGCGAAATCGGGCTGGCCTGTTTTGGGGCACAGAGATGTGAACTCCGTGCAAATGAAACTGGTCCAAGCAATGTCTTTTGGGTTTTTATTTTGAAAGGCCTCGAGAACTTCCGGAGCATAAGTCGAGGGGACTTCCGTCTGCTGACCGAGAGAAAATTTTTGCAGTTCTTGATTTCTTTGAGATTTTGTTTTTTTAGCCATGATGGCGTTTTAACACATCTTCGCTGGAATCCAAAGTTCGAGTTGCATAAACAGCTTTGAGAATCTCTTGTTGTTCAAGAGTCAAATCCCCGCTTTTTCCCAGTCGGTCTTGCCGGCTCAAATACATTTGATAAAAGCACAAAGCTCCGGCCACAGAAATATTGTAGGACTGAACGAACCCTTCCATCGGAATGATCACGCGGTGGTCGGCTGCTTCAATCATTTCCCGAGAGACTCCATCTTTTTCATTCCCCAATACCAAAGCTGTGGGCTTGGAAAAATCAATTTGCGAAATCGGTCGCGAAGTCGAATCCAAATGCGTGACGACAATTTGCTTGCCTTGAGCCTTGAGCTCTCGCACGCAGTCAGCAGTGCTTTTCCATTTTTTAATTTCGACCCATTTGTCAGCGCCGGCGGTGGTCCTTTGACTTTCTTTGAACTTTTCTCCCAGTTCAATCAAATGAACTTGCGAAAACCCCAAAGCCTCCGCAGATCGCATGACCGCACTGATGTTCCCACGGTCGTAGATATTCTCCATCACCACGACATTGGAAAAGCATCTCCCCTGCACAACCCGCTCAATTTTTTTGCGCCGATCTTCCGTGAGCAGCGGCCAAACGCTTTCCATCACGGCCTGAACCGAAAAACTCAGGCCGGGTTTGATCTGCAGGGGATTTGAAAACGGGAACATCAGCTCAAAATCGCTTTGGGATTACGAGCCAGATCTCGAGCCATATTCTTCTGGTGAGCTTCCAATGTTCCGCCACCAATTTCCAAAAGCTTGGCATCTCGCCACATTCTTTCAACCACGTATTCGCCCACATAACCGTATCCACCCAAAACTTGGATAGCGCGATCAGCAACATTTTTAGCCATGGTTGTCGCAACCAATTTGACGCCGTCCGAGTCCAATCGATTGCCTTCATGATCCAGCTTCATTTTGCGAGCTGTATCGTAGACATAGGCACGGGCAGCTTTGTATTCGGCATAACTTTCAGCAATGTATTTTTGAATTTGTCCATAAGCCGCCAAGGGCTTGCCGAATGCTTCGCGCTCAGAAGCGTAACGATTCATGATTTCCAAAGAGCGCTTGGCAATCCCCAAAGCCATCGCCGCCAAGGTCAGGCGTTCAATTTCCAAATTGCGCATCATGTGCAGCATGGAATCGCCTTCTTTGCCGAGCAAGGCGCTCGCAGGCACTTGGCAATTGTCAAAAACCAGCTCGGCTGTATTCGAAGCTCGCATTCCGAGTTTGTCCATAATTTTCTGTCCAACAACATATCCAGGATTGTTTTTCTCCACCAAGAACGTGGAAATCAAAGGACGGCCATTTTTCTCGCCGGTTTTAGCATAAACCAAAACGCAATCCGCCGGGGTGCGATTGTCATCAAGTGTGCCATTGGTGATCCACATTTTTCGGCCATTGATCACATAGTGATCGCCTTTTTTCTCTGCAGTTGTCTGCATGCCGAGAACATCCGTACCGACTGCCGGTTCCGACATGGCCATGGCTCCCACCCATTCACCACTGCAAATTTTTGGCAGGATTCGCTGCTTTTGTTCTTCAGAAGCATTCACAGCAAAATTGTTCACCATCAACATCGAGTGCGCCAGATAAGCCAAGCAAAAACCTGGATCGGAATAAGAGAGCTCTTCATGAACAATGGTCGCCGCCAAAGCATCCATTCCAGCACCGCCGTAGGTATCCGGAACTGTGATCCCCAAAAGGCCCAACTCTCCAAGTTTGCGGAAAAGTGGCAAATTGAATTTTTCTTTTTTGTCGTGTTCATGAGCTTGCGGCTCGACTTCGCTTTCAACGAAGGAGCGAACTGTTTCACGCAACATGGAATGTTCTTGAGTCGGATTGAAAAGATCATATTCGGTAAATTCGACCGTCATCGACATAGTGTCCCCCAGGGTTTTTGAGTAATGCAGTCTGCCATCCCGTGCTTGCTTTGGCAATCCTCGCTACTTTGAATTCCTATGAAAATCAGCGTACTCGGCATTGGCACCGAATTGACCACAGGACAGATTCTCAATCGAAATGGACAATGGATTTCCACTCAGTTGTGGAATCTGGGGGTGGCCACTGCTGCGCAGCTTGTCGTGCCCGATGATCGAGATCTTATTCTCAGCGCCTTGGAGTATTGTTCCCAGCACTCGGATATTGTGTTTGTCACAGGCGGACTGGGGCCCACCAGTGACGACTTCACTCGGGAAGTGATTGCCCAGTGGACAGGCACAAAACTGGTTTGGGACGAAGCTTCTTGGACCCATCTGAGCGATCGCCTGAGCAGTCGCGGCTACGCCGTCCGCGATATTCAAAAACAGCAATGCTACTTCCCCGAAGGCAGCTTGGTTTTGAAAAACCGCCTAGGAACCGCCAATGCCTTCTCCCTGACTTATCAGGGAAAAGAAATCTTTGTGCTTCCAGGCCCTCCCGGTGAAATCCAAGCTGTTTGGGAAGACCACCTGGCTCCCCTTTTCCAAAAGAAAACTCAGAGTTTGGATGCGCTTCTCACACGCTCCTGGGACACGATTGGCTTGGGCGAGTCCGAGGTGGCCGATCGGATTGAAAAAAATCTCAGCGACTGTCCCTTCGAAAAAGGCTACCGAGTGCATCTTCCCTATGTGGAATTTAAAATCACTCATTTGAAATCTCAAAGTGAGGAAGCCAAAAAGTGGATCGCTCAAATTGAAAACACTTTGATGTCTTCTACCGTTTTGCGCGACGGCGAGGATGCCGCTCAGAAACTTTCTCAAAGCCTTCGTGTCTTTGCAAAAATCGTCGTTTGCGATGAGATTCCCGGCTCCTTTTTGATGCAAAGACTTTTTCCTTTTTGCAAAACTCTTTTGAAAGAACGCAAATTGAATTTTGTCACTTCTCTGCCGGCCGCAGCGAAATTGGAGCCGCAGACTTTGCTTTTGCATTTAAAGGAAGATTCTCCCGGAATGGCTCGAGTGTCTTTGACAGTACAAGGACAAAAACGCTCACAGTTTTTGAAGTCGCCTTACAAGGCCCAATTGCTCAAAGAGCGAGAACAGCAGTATTTTGCTGAAATGGCCATGATCTTTTGGATGAAAGAAACCCAGTCGCGACTTTAACTCACACAACCCGTGGTGAATCCACAATTGGTGCAGCGGTAGCATCCGCCAGAGACTTCCGTCTTTCCTCCGCATTCCGGGCAAATGGGACCGCCTTCTTTCACGGACAAGGGCTGACTCATTTTTGAACTGTCGCGGTAAATGGCAATCGCTTTTAATCCCATTTTCCAAGCGGAAAAATAAATTTCGGAAATGTCTTCGCTGGTGGCCTCAGAAGGCATATTAACCGTTTTAGAAATCGCACCACTGAGAAAAGGCTGAATAGCTTTCATCATTTCTAAATGCGCTCGCGCTGGCAAAAATCTTTGTCCATGAGTTCCATTTTTATTGGCACAATCAAAGACAGCCAAATGCTCACTTTTCAATTCGGGAGCGCCTTCAATCGCTCCCGTTTCTTGAATGTGAATTTCAATTTTTGAGATTGCGGCATTGGAATATCCCAAGCGGCGCAAAGCCGGGCCTACGGATTGGCAGACGATTTTGACTTTGCCACCGCCGACCATTTTTTTGAATTTAACCAATGAGAACTCGGGCTCGACTCCTGTGGTGTCACAGTCCATCACCAAGCCGATCGTGCCTGTTGGCGCCATCACGGTGGCTTGCGAATTGCGGAATCCATATTTGGAACCCGTGAGCAAAAGTTCAGAGTAAATCTCAAAGGCCCGTTGCTGAACCGCGAAGGGCAAATGATTCCATCGCACCTTTTGCAAAGCTCGATGATGATTTTTCATCACTTTGAGCATGGGGGTTTTGTTTTTTTGAAAACCGGGAAACGCTTTGAGTTTTTTCGCCAACAGAGCGCTGGTCTCGAAAGCTGTTCCATGCAAAATCGCTGTCAGGGCTGAGGCCCAGGCTCTTCCAGCTTCCGAATCATAGGAAATTCCCAATCGCATCAGCAGGGCTCCGAGGCCCGCAAATCCCAAACCCAAAGGCCGAAAGCTGTGACTGTTTTCCGCAATTCGTGCTGTCGGGTAACTGGCAAAATCGACCAAAATATCTTGTGCCAAAAAAACAATTCGAGCTGTGTGCTCAAAAGATTTCCAATCAAAGCTGCCATCCACATCTTGAAAGGCCAAAAGGTTCAAACTGGCGAGATTGCAAGCCGAGTCGTCCAAAAACATGTACTCGCTGCAGGGATTGCTGGCGCGAATTTCACCTGACTGCGGACAGGTGTGCCACTTTTGAATGGTGTCGTGGTACTGCAGTCCGGGATCGGCGCAAAACCAGGCACTGGTCACAATGTGTTTCCAAATTTCTCGAGCAGGAATTTCTTTGATGACCTTGCGGCTTTGGCGAGACAACAATTTCCAATTCTGATTTTTCTCCACGGCCTTCATGAATCGATCGGGCACTCGGACAGAATTGTTGGCATTTTGCCCTGAAATCGTTCGATAAGCTTCACCCTCAAAATCGGCATCGTAGCCGGCTCGGATCAAGGCCTGGGCTTTTCTCTCCTCTTTGGCTTTCCACTCGATAAACTCTAAAATTTCGGGATGATCCACATCCAAACAAACCATTTTAGCCGCTCGGCGCGTGACTCCACCGGATTTGATCGAACCAGCTCCTCGGTCCAAAACCTCCAGAAAAGACAAAAGGCCCGAACTGGTGCCGCCACCGGAAAGAACTTCGTACTTGCTACGCAAGTTGGAAAAATTAGTGCCGCTCCCTGAGCCAAATTTAAAAAGCTTGGCTTCATTTTTGAGCAAATCAAAAATGCTTTCCAGATCATCTTCAACTTTTTGAATGAAACAAGCCGAGACCTGCGGATTTTTGTATGCGCCTCTGACTTGCACTGCTTTTTTCTTTTTGCTGTCCCAAACAAAATGAGATGAGTCCGATTCAATTCCGTAAGATTGATAAAGACCACAGTTGAACCAAACAGGGCTGTTGAAAGAAGCTTTTTGCGAAAGAAGAATGTAAGTCAGCTCTTCCGAAAAAACTCGAGTTTCTTTGGCCGAGGCAAAATACTTTTGCGATTTTCCAGACTGAGCAATGGCCTGCACCACTCTTCTTACCAACTGCCGAATGGAGGTTTCCGAACCTGACTTTCCCGGCACTCCTTTTTTGCGGAAATATTTGCTGGCAGCAATTTCAATCGCCAGCTGCGACCAGGCTTCTGGAGCTTCGACATTTTTCATTGTGAAAACCGCCTGCCCTTCGGCATTTTGAATTTCACAATTGGTTTTCTTCCACTGGAAGAGTTTTTCAGCCGACTGGCCGGGGGGCACAAAATGAGGTTTCAGAAAACTCAGGGATTGGCTCATAGATTTTAAGCTTTCCACGAAAATTAAGTCATTTCAATAATTTGTAATGGCTTCTATGGACGGAAGTTTTATGATACACTGGCCGTTCACGAGGAAAAAACAATGATTCAAATTTCAGAAACCGCAGCAGCCAAATTGAAATCCCTGAAAGCCGAAGAGGGCAAAGACAACTCTTATTTTCTTCGAGTGGAAGTCAAAAAAGGTGGTTGTTCAGGCCTTTCCTACAAAATGGATTTCGACAATCAATCTCGCCAAACTGACAAAACTTTTGAAGCGCATGGTGAGAAAATCGCTGTCGACTCTCAAAGCTTTCTTTACCTGATAGGAATGGTTTTGGATTACTCGGGCGGCTTGAACGGAAAAGGATTTGTGTTCAACAATCCGAACGCCACCAAATCATGCGGCTGTGGTGCTTCTTTCAACGTTTAAAAATTCCGCCATCATCTGCGCAATTTCATCGGGCTGGCTCTGAATCGCAATGTGCCCAGCCTTGTGCAGTTCCTGTGTGATATCGCATCCGATCAGATCCTGAAATCTTTGGTAGGTTTTGGGTTCAAACAAAGGATCTTCACAGTCGTAAATCAACAAGGACATATGAGTCCAGACTTCGAGACGGACTTTCCAAGCGTGCCAATTTTCTTTTTTAAGAATGTAGGCAAAGTTGTAAATGACATGACTGACGAATTTCAGCTTTTGCCCTTTGAGTTCGCGAAATCTTTCCCAAAAGTCCGCTCTTTCCAATCGAAAAACCTGAGCCGCTCGGCGCAGGAAATGCCGGCCAAACCCCGTGCTCAAAATCCAGTAGATCAAACGAGGATTCAGGGGCAGTCGGAAAATCCATTTGAGAATCGGAACATGAAATGAACCGACGGGCGCTGGTGGCATCGGATTGATGAAGATCGTTTTATCCACCATTTCTGGATAGCGCAAAGTCAGTCCCCAAACCAGAGCTCCGCCGTAACTGATTCCTCCCAAGTGAACTTTTTGTTTGGGAAAATAATGGCGAATGAAACGCGCCACTTCTTCTATTTGCTGCGAGAAAGTCAGTGGCTCACGCCCCATGTACAAATGTGAAAGATTTGGAATGACTATGCGAAATTGGCCGCGGAGCTTTTCGACAATAGCATCCCAGTGCAGAACACTTCCGGCATAACCATGAAATAAGATAAGAACGGGCCCTTCGCCCACTTGGCGATAAGCAATTTTCGTCGCTGGCATTTGACTTCACTATCGGAGCCTTTGACGGATTTTGTCAGGGTTGTTTTCCAGAACTGGACTTAGGCCAGCTGAAACCAGGACGTTTCTTGAACAGATAGTCGCTGAATTTTCTGAATAAGCAGTTTGCGATTGATCGGTTTCGTCAAGTGCCCGTCACATCCCACTCGCAAACACTTCTCCCTTTCATCTTTCAGAGCATGAGCCGTCAGGGCAATGATCGGCCGGCGATACCCAGCTCGACGCAAACGAGTCGTGGCCTCATAACCATCGAGAACAGGCATTTGAATATCCATGAGAACCAAATGATAATTCGTCGACAGAGCCTTTTCCACTCCTTCACTGCCATTGGAAGCCATTTCGATTTCGGCACCTTCGCGAGCCAAAAAATGTTGAATCAAAATCTGATTGTCTTCAACGTCGTCGACCAACAGAATTTTAATTCCTTTTAAAGCCTGTTCTGTATCGAAAACCTGATTTCGTCGGCCCAAAGAGCGAACAGAATCTAAATTGGCAAAAAGAATGGAACCTTCGCAAATCTCGATCGGCACATTGAAAGCAAACGTGCTTCCCAAGCCTAAGGAACTTTCGACGAGCCATGCGTCGCCGCCCAGTGCCTGAGAAATCTTTTTTGCATAGGCCAGTCCGAGGCCTGTTCCTCCATGCCTGCGAGTGCTCGAAGCATCAGCTTGCAAAAAAGGAGTGAATAGTTTTTTGGCGGCCAAAGGACTGATTCCCGTCCCAGTGTCATGAACTTCAAAATGCAAGCCGCCACTCTTGCCACGGCCCTTGGAGAACCGCACGGCCACTCGAATTTCACCGAAATCCGTAAATTTGATCGCATTGCTGATGAGATTCGAAAGGATTTGCTGAATTCTCGCTCCGTCAGTGCGAATGCGATTGGGAATTCGCCCCTGAATTTCAAATTGAAATTGCAATCCTTTGGCTTCCGCACCGAGTGCTGCCGATTGACGAGTCTTGAGAAGCAAATCTCGCAGATCTGTGTCGTTGATTTCGGTTTCCAACTGCCCATTTTCCAATTTTGAAATGTCGAGAATTTCATCAATAATGCGAATCAAATTTTGGCCATTTCGACGAACAACGCTGAAGTTTTCCATTTTTTCCTGTTCGCTGGATTTGGGATCCATGAGCAACTCTGAAAATCCAAGAATTGCACTGAGAGGTGTGCGAATCTCATGACTCATATTTGCCAAGAAATTTGATTTGGCTTGAATGGCCATTTGCGCAGCCTGCTTGGCTTCTACCATTTTGAGTTCAGCGTTCTTGCGCTCTTGAATGTCCGTGCAAGTCCCCACCCAGGCCACTGTTGTGGCGGCTGAGACTTCGCGAACAGGAACGGCTTTGATCCAAAACCATCTTTCTTGGCCGGTCATTGAACGAATTCTGCACTCGTGCTCAAAACTGCAATCTTCGGAGCGAGCTTTTTTCCATGCATGCACCAAAAGCTTGAGATCATGAGAATGAAAAGCGTTTTGCCACAAAGATCCCACGCTCTCTTGTCGGCTCAGGCCTGTGTAGAGACTCCATTGATGATTGCAAAAAGTAATTTGTCCTTGATGGTCCGCCCGCCAAACCATGTGAGGAATGGAATCCGCCAAACTCCAAAAAAGTTCAGCGCCATCCAAGCCCCACTGCCCTTGCAAACTATTCCCAGCCTGGCATACATCGACGCCGGCCGTGGCAAGTTGAGTGTATTGCATTTGCTTTGTCTCCCCAATCCTCTTCAATTGATTTTCTAGTCAGACCTGGATGCAAACGCAAAGGAGTATTTGTTTATTGCTTTGCAGTTGTCACATTGACAAGGCTTCCTATGGGACAAAGCGAGGCATTATTCCTCAAGAACAGAGATTCTTTAGAAATGGTAAAGCTCATCGAGCCTGGCACACTTGCTGCTCTCTTGAAGGCGAGGGAGGTTTTCATGTTTAAATTATTTTTGACTTTTATTTTGTGTGGAAGCAGTTCCCTAGCCTTCGCAGTCAACTCGATTGAATCTATTCAGTATGATCCCAACAGCAATGATCGCTATGACAACTTGGACACTCGTTCAAACTCAAGGTCCTCACCGGCCTACATGGGCGCAGAAGAGTCCAAGTTGAGACCAGATATCACATCCAATCGATTCATTTCACCAAGGACTCCCTTCGACAATGAAGAAAGACGCTTAACCGGCGGCAGTCAAGAGAGCCGAAGAGAACTCACGGCCGAAGACACTTCTCGCAGCCCGCAAGACATGGAGATGATTCGCCGAATACGCTCAGAAATCACGTCGAACCCATCTCTGTCCCTCAACGCTCAGAATGTGAAAGTGATCAGCCAAAATGGAAGTGTCTACCTCAAAGGCTTTGTCGATGACACCAATGAGAGAATTCAAGTCGAAGAAATTGCCAGACGATTTGCCGGAAACCGAAATGTGATCAATCAAACTTCAGTGCAAACACAATCTGGAACTTCCACTCAACCTTAAAGGAGATTTCGAATGAAACGAGGAAACAAAGTCGTCATTGGAATTATGGATTCCAGACCCGAGCTGGAAAGAGCCGTCGAAGCCTTAAAAGCCGAAGGATTTCGCAGCGAGGATATTTCTGTTCTCATGCCTCAGCATGATCCGACCATGGGTCACCAAAAAGCAACGAAAGCACCGGAAGCCGCTGCTATCGGCACTGGCACTGGCGCTTTGATCGGAGGAACTCTGGGTTGGCTGGTCGGATTGGGTGCGATTGCGGCGATTCCGGCTTTGGGCCCATTGATTGCGGCCGGTCCTATCATGGCCGCACTTTCTGGCGCTGCCATGGGCGGAGCCATTGGCGGTTTCACAGGTGCTTTGGTGGGATTTGGAATTCCCGAGTACGAAGCCAAGCGCTATGAAACTTTTGTCAAACAAGGTGGCATTTTGATTTCGGCTCATGTCGACGATGCCGAATGGGCTCGCAAAGCCAAAGATCTTTTGGAGCGAGTCGGGGCTCACGACATTTCAGTGACGACTGAAGACAAACCACAAGAGTGGACGAGCACGGAAAGCCGCGCTCCCTTGATGTAGTTGCTTTAAAAATTAGGATTTGGTTCTATCGCCGCCGGAGTTGGAGCTGCCAGCGTTGGAGCCACCGCCTTCGCCGCCACCGCGGCGATTGCGATTCCGATTGCGGTTGCGATTGCGACCGCCTCCGCTGCTTCCGCCACCACCACCACCGCCGGATTTTTGCTGGCGATTTTGTCCGCCCCCACTGCGCTGTTCGGGCCGAGCGGATTCAACATGCGCACGCCCTTCTGTTTGCTGAAGATGTTCGTGAGCGCTGCCAACAGATTCGACACCATGAACGTTGGCTTGATGAGTGACTTTCATTTCTGGTTTCGGAGCATGCGCCACTTCGAGCACCAAAGTCCCTTGCTTGGCCTGGCTGTCGACATGGGAACCTTTTTGACCAGGAGCCCGGAAACCACGAACTTTTTTGTTTTGAATTTCACTGCGTTCAATCTGCTCTTTGAGATCAACTGTGATGTCGCCATAGCAATGCACTTGGCAAGCCAGTCGGCGCTGATCGATGAAGTAATTGGTGCCGATCAAGCTCATTTCCGCTTTGGAAGGTGGCACCACATTGTATTCGCCTTCGACAATTTTCACGCGGCACTCAGCACAGCTGGGAACACCTTTGCAGATCGATTTGATTTCGATTTGATTTTCCGTGCACAGTTGCAAAAGCGATTTATTGGGATCGCCTTGAATTTCCTGTCCAGTGGGAAGAAATTTAATTTTCATTTCACCACCACTTTCACGAATTTTTTCTTTCCGGCCTTGATCACCATGGACATTCCGGATTTCAATTCCAATTTCAATTGTTCATTTTCAACTTTGGCACTGTCGATTTCAACAGCTCGGCCTTGGATCAAGCGCTTCGCTTCGGAAGTCGAGGGCGCGAGACCTGCATTCTTCATGAGTGCGCAAATCCACACAGCTTCCGACGAAGCTTCGACTGCGAACTCGGGAACTTCATCGGGAAGGCCTTTTTGCACGAAAATGCGGTTGAATTCATCTTCAGCCGCTTGCGCCGCCGTCTGTGAGTGAAAACGTGCAATCAGAATTTTCGCGAGATTCACTTTCACTTCACGCGGATGTTTTTTCCCGTCTTGAAGATCAGTCTTGAGCTGAGCCAATTCTGCCGGAGTGATATCAGTCAAAAGCTCATACCAACGAAGCATCAGCTCATCAGACACTCGCATTGTTTTTCCGAACATGTCTTTCGGAGTGTCGACAATGGAAATGTAATTGTCGAGAGACTTGGACATTTTGTGAACACCATCCAGGCCTTCCAAAATCGGCGTCGTGATGACGATCTGCTGCTCAGTTTGACCGTAAGATTTCTGCAATTCGCGGCCGACCAAAAGATTGAACTTTTGATCGGTGCCACCAAGCTCAACATCGGATTTCAAATGAACCGAGTCATAGCCTTGGCAAAGTGGATACAAAAGCTCGTGCATGGAAATCGGAGTCTGGCTCTTGAAACGCTTGGTGAAATCATCCCGCTCCAACATCCGTGCGACTGTGTACTGCGCCGACAGACGAATGAAATCCGCTGGAGTCAGCTTTTGAAACCAGTGCGAATTGTAGACAATTTCAGTCATCGACTCGTCGAGAACTTTGAAAATCTGAGCCGCATAGGTCTTGGCGTTTTCTTGAATTTGCTCCGAAGACAGTGGCGGACGAGTTTCGTTTTTGCCCGTGGGATCACCGATCATGGCAGTGAAATCCCCAATCAAAAATTGCACTCGGTGACCAAGCTTTTGGAACTGGCGCAATTTATTGAGAACCACCGTGTGTCCCAAATGCAAATCTGGGCGGGTGGGATCTGCGCCGAATTTAATGGAGAGTGGCTTTTTCTCTTTGGCGCTTTTCTCGAGCTTCTTCAGAAGATCAGCTTCAGAGATGAAATCCACTGTCCCCATTTTGAGGAGTTCCAGCTGCTCTTTCGGAGTGGCAAGACTTGGGCTCACGGAAACTACCTCGCCATTTCAACAGAACGAGTCTCGCGAACAACAGAGACGCGAACCTGGCCCAAATGCGGCATTTCGCGCTCAATCTTGCGAGCAATATCCCGTGACAACATCAATGTTTGATCGTCAGTCACTTTCGAAGCTTCGACCATCACTCGAACTTCTTTGCCGGCTTGAACCGCGAAGGTTTTCAAGACGCCATCGAAGCTGTTGCCGATGCTTTCCAGATCCTGAAGACGATTGATGAAATTGTCCATTCCCGGACGACGAGCGCCCGGACGAGAATTGGAGAGAATGTTCGCTGCTTGCACCAAATGCGCAATCATCGAATTTGGCTGCTCATCATTGTGGTGAGCGCGAATGGCGTGGCAAACAGATTCATGCTCGCCGAACTTTTTCGCGAACTCAGCTCCGACAATCGCGTGATTGCCCTCGACTGTGTGATCCAAGCCCTTGCCGATATCATGCAACAGTCCGGCGCGACGGGCGAGTTTCACATTGGCGCCCACTTCGGCGGCCATGATTCCCGCCAAATGAGCCACTTCCATTGAGTGATTGAGAAGATTCTGAGTGTGAGAATGACGATACTTGAGGCTTCCCAAAACTTTGATGATTTCAGGATGCAAATTGGTGATTCCCAATTCGACGACGATTTTCTCCCCCTCTTCTTTGATCGACTTGGTGAGCTCTTGGCGCATTTTCTCGACCACTTCTTCGATGCGAGCCGGGTGCACGCGCCCGTCTTCCATCAGCTTTTCGAGAGTGCGCTTGGCGAGTTCGCGGCGAACCGGATCGAAGCCCGAAATCACCACAGCTTCTGGAGTGTCATCGACGATCAGATCGACTCCGCAATGCGCTTCCAAAGTGCGGATGTTGCGACCTTCACGGCCGATGATTTTCCCTTTCATCTCATCGCTTGGAAGAGACAAAACGCTGACAGTGCGCTCAGATGTGTATTCACCCGCAAAGCGAGCCAAAGCGACAGCCAAAATGCGACGAGCGCGAGTGGAAGCTTCGGCATCAGCTTGCTTTTCAATTTCATCGATCTTGCGAGCCGCCGCCAATTTGGCAGCGCCTTCGAGAGCGGCGAACAATTCCCGTCGAGCTTCATCCGGAGTCATATTGGCGACAGACCCCAGCTTCTGACGAAGTTCTTCCAATTCCTGCTCACCTTTTTTCTCGAGATCTTTGATTCGATGCTCAGCAATCGCGATTTTTTCTTCGCGGTCTTTCAAGCCTTGAATAAAGCGATCGTTCTCTTCGAGCTTTTGTTTGAGCTGCTCGTCGATTTCCTTCAGTCGTCGCTCCAACTGAGACTCTTGATTTTTGAGCTTGGACTTTTGCTTTTGAATGTCGGCTTCGACATTTTTACGAGCTCGAACTTCAAAATCTTTGGCGCGATTTTTTGAATCTTTGTCAATTTTCGCGGCTTCGGACTTGGCGCGGTTGATGATTTTTTCGGCTTCCATTTTAGCTGTGCGCTTCTTGGCCTCATCTTGAATTTTCTTAAAGTAGAAAACTCCAATGCCACCGAGAATCAGGCCCAGAATAACTGAAATAACTATTTCCATGACTCTACCACTTTCTTTACACCCTCTTCTGTCGCCAGCCACTGCACTCGGACATCCCAAGGGTCCGCTGGCAGCTCTTTGACGATCAAAGAGGAAAAACTCACTCCAACTGTCAGCCCGGAATAATTTTGCAAAGCTTTGTCGTAATAGCCTTTGCCTTTTCCGAGACGCACTCCCCGTGGATCATATCCAAGGGCCGGGACCAAAAAGCCGGAAATTTCCTGGATGGAGATTTCTCTGGCATCAGTCAGCACCGGCTCTAAAATCCCCGCATAGGCCTTTTCAAAACCTTTGCGCGGTTCAAAGAAGTGCAGTTTTCCACCCATCACTTTGGGATAAACCCAAGTGACGTTTGGCACTTTCGGCAGCAATTGTGCGAGAGAGATTTCAGATTCAAGAGCCTGATACAAACACCAATCACCCGATTGATCTTTGAGAAAATGGGCCAAATGCTCGACGAGCTTCTGGGTCCACTGTTCTTTGTTGTCCATTTGAGCAAACCGAGTTTTGAGCTCAGTCCGCCACTTGGCTTTCAGCCCTTGTGTGTCTATACGTTCAATCCCTGCCGAGTGACTTTGGAATTTTCAATGCTATCGGCAAGTTTCAGAGTTTTTTCTTCGAGGAGATCGAGTTCGCGATGCGCCCGTCTTTTCAAAAGGATCAATTCTTCTGCAATGTTCAAAGCTGCCAACACGGCTGCGCTTTGAAAGGAACCTGATTTCGTGACAGCCAAAGCTTGTTTCACTTTTTGATCAACGAAATCAACCAACTCTTGGACGGTTTTCTCATCATGGGAAGACTTCAGCTTGTAGGGCAAACCTGCAATTTGAAATTCGTATGTTTCTTTTTCGTTTACATTTCCCATGACAACCTTTTGGTTGAGGTCCTCGGATTAAATCTCTGAATTTGTTATTTAAAATCCAAAATCACTTGCTCTTCAGTATAATCCTGATGGGCGCTGAATCAAGATGGAAACGTGACTTATTGTGCTAAGTCTTATTTGACTCGAGTTTTGATTTTGTAGCTACCTGAAGATTCACAGACCGTCTCTGTGATCGAGCTCTTGGTGCATTTGGGAGAATTGCAGCTCAAAGCCAAGAGCTGATTGTCTTTGTTGAGGTCTCGCAATTCCTGCTTCCATTCGTTGCAGGCCTTTCTCCATGACGCTCTTGCTTCCTTGCCGAGAACTTCAGGATCTCCGGTGATCTCAGCTGTGCCCTCGGCAATAGCATAATCATGACCTGCACTTTTGCCTTTGGTGATGGAAATGGTGGTATCGCCCTCAGCTGGAATGTCTTTGATGCCGGCAGTTTGAGCCAAAGCCGTGGAACCGCACAGAAAAAGCGCTGCGAAAAACAGTTTCATGAGCACCTCACAAGATGGATTCAACAAATTCTTTCGCAGAAAAGGGCCGAAGGTCACCAATTTTTTCACCAACTCCAATAAATCGAATTGGAATTTTAAGTTCATTGGCAAGTCCCACAGCCACCCCGCCCTTGGCCGTTCCATCCAGTTTGGTGAGAACCACCCCAGTCACACCGAGAGCTTCATGAAATTGCTTGGCCTGAATCAAGGCGTTTTGGCCTGAATTCGCATCCAAAACCAATAAAACTTCGTGAGGAGCGCCGGGAATCGACTTGGCCATGACTCGCTTCATTTTTTTGAGCTCTTCCATCAGATTCGTTTGAGTGTGCAACCGGCCAGCCGTGTCGACAATCACCACATCATAGCCTTGAGAGGCCCCTTTGGCGCAGGCATCAAAAGCCACGGCCGAAGGATCCGTCACTCCAGGAGGAGAGAAAATCTCAACTTGCGCTCGGTCCGTCCAAGTTTTCAGCTGATTGCCAGCCGCCGCTCGGAAAGTGTCCCCCGCCGCCACCAAAACCTTGCGATTGGCAAAACCCAAATGTGCGGCCAATTTGCCAATCGATGTGGTTTTGCCTGCACCATTCACTCCGACAATCATCCAAACCGATGGCTTCGAATCCAAATGCAGATAATTGGCAGGATGCTGAGGATCGGGCTCATTGATTTGAGCTTTGGCAAAAATATCTTCGAACTCATGGCGAAGTGCCAACTTCACGAGATCAATATTGCCACGCTCACTGCGAGACAATTGGTTTTTCACAGCATCCATCAGCCGTTCGACAGTTTGCGGGCCCAAATCGCTGGTGTAGAGAACTTCTTCGATTTCATCGAAATGTTTGTTTTGCGCTTCCGATGAGAAAATTCCCTTCAGTCGGCCGAATAAGTTTTGCTCGGTCTGTGAAAGTGCCTGGCGAAGAGTGGTGCTGGGGGCGAGAATGGATTCTTCTTTTTCCAGCTGCACCGTGGATTGAATATCGGAAGTGTTTTGCGGTCCGCCCAGATCTTGAGGGGTCTCAGGCAAGCGACGCTTTCCCTTCAGCAGAGGAAGAATCACTGCAAAGCCAATGGCTATCAGGACAATCCCCGCAAGAACGATCATGATCCACAGGGCGGTATTGGAAGAATCAACTGTCATCATCGGGTGGCTCCGTGTTGCGAGTGCTACTCTTACCCCTTGTGAAACCAAAGCTTTGCGGGAAAGGCAAGATTTGCCTCTGAGAAATGGCAATCGCCCTGCGTCGGGAGCGGTGAGAA
>JACCDX010466478.1_pt1 | contig 38866 bp, 31 predicted proteins | sample 7449681 | NCBI WGS metagenome assembly JACCDX01 (sample SAMN15323450, study PRJNA562643) | freshwater metagenome | isolation source: river surface water | place: USA:Blue River Watershed | collected 2017-08-18
GGCGAATCCACCAAATAGAGGCGTCACAATATTAGCCACGCCCTGACCCACTAACTCCTGGTTGGAGTTGTGTCGCGTACCTGCCATTCGGTCAGCGACGACAGCCGACAGCAGGGACTCAATCGCACCTAGCATCGCGATCGTAAAAGCGGGGCCGACTAGACTCAGGACTTGTGAAACAGTCATTTCAGGCCACGCGAAAGCAGGCAGACCTTGAGGCACGCCTCCGAACATTGAACCAATCGTGGCGACTCCCGGTAACTGCAATGCTGCCTGCAAAACCGTCGCGACCACCATTGCGAGCAAGGGGCCGGGTATACGCCTGAATATTTTGATTTTGCTGGCGAACAGTACGATCACCAGGCTCAACAATGCAATCAGCAGCGTCGGCCAATGCGTCTGACCGAGCGACTGAAGCAAAGCCCAGACTTTCTCATGGAAGTGCTCGCCTTCGGGCTTGGGGAGCCCCAGGAAATATGCCCACTGCCCGACAAAAATAATGACGCCGATCCCCGTTGTAAAACCAATAATCACAGGGGTAGGGATAAACTTGATCAGCCCCCCCATTTTCGCAAGTCCCATCACCAGCAAAATCACACCCGCCATGAGCGTGGCGATCTGCAAGCCGGGAATGCCATATTTGGCGGTAATCCCGGCAAGGATCACGATAAACGCGCCAGTCGGTCCCGAGATCTGCAGCCGACTGCCTCCCAGAAGCGTGACCAAGCCCCCGCCCACGATTGCTGTATAGATGCCCTGCTCGGGCCTGGCGCCCGACGCAATCGCAAACGCCATCGAAAGAGGAAGCGCAACGATACCGACGATCAGCCCCGCCAAAATATTGGGCCACCACTGGTTGCGGGCAAACAGTCCGGCGCGATACCCTTCTACTAAAGCAATCATAAATGCGGCTGCAATGGATCTATGGGTGTGGCTGCCGCAGACCGGCTTGTCAGTAGCAGCGCTTAACAGGCCAGTCGATTATAGGGGTATGTGTCCGACTCTTGATCTATCTCAAGTCAATTGCTCGGTAATCGCTCTGATGATGTCCAAATGGGTCAACAGCCTTTTAGAATGATTTAGCAGTTATCGACTACTCAAGGAGCAAGCATATGATTATCAGCAGACAAGCGTGGATTGTGGTGGCGGATGGCGGACGCGCGAATGTTTACAAAAACGTTGGCGAAATCGGCGAGGTCAAACTCGCTCTTGTGCGCAGCACCAATCAACATACCGAACACACCCACGACCTCGGCCGCGATCAGCCCGGCCGGTTGAGCGGTAACTCCGGACATGCCAAATCTTCACTTGAGTCGACCGATTTACATCAGGTCGCGGAAGACAAATTTTTGAAAGCAGTCGTGGAGCATCTGGCACATGATGTTCAGAGCGGTCAGTGCAAAGAGCTCGTGTTGATTGCGCCCCCGCACGCCCTGGGCGAATTGCGCAAGCATTTGCCCGCCAGCGTATCCAAGGTCGTCGTCAGCGAAATCAGCAAGGACTATACTCACATGGCCATCAACGAACTGCAAAAGACGCTGATGAGTATCCACTAATCCACTGACCAAAGGATTGCAGGCGCCATGAATCTTCCAGAACTTTCTGCCCTTGAGTTACGCCGTTTAATTGGCACCAGACAGATTTCCCCGGTAGAGTTGATGGAGGCCTGCATCGCACAGATCGAAAAGTACAATCCGGCAATCAACGCAATTGCCGCGACTGATTTTGATCGCGCGCGCGCGGCAGCCAAAAATGCTGAAACTGCCGTCATGCGTGGCGAACCTCTTGGCTTGCTGCACGGACTGCCCTTGGGTGTCAAAGATCTGCAAGATACTGCCGGCTTGCTGACGACCTATGGCAACGTTGGATTGCGCGGCAATATCCCTGCGCGCGATAACAGTCTAGTGTCACGCTTGCGCCAAGCTGGTGCGATCGTGACCGCCAAAACCAACACACCCGATATGGGCGCGGGCGCCAATACGCGCAACGCAGTCTGGGGCGCAACGGGCAACCCGTTCAATCCCACTCTGAATGCCGGCGGCTCTTCAGGAGGATCAGCCGCGGCGCTTGCGACCGACATGCTGCCCATCTGCACAGGCTCGGACACAGGTGGCTCTTTGCGCATACCTGCAGCGATCTGTGGCGTAGTTGGTATGCGTCCTTCTCCAGGCACAGTCGGGAACGATACACGCGCCCTGGGGTGGTCGGTGATCTCAGTTTTGGGGCCGATGGGACGCACGGTCGCGGATGCAGCCTTTATGATGGCAGGCTGTGTCGGTCGCGATCCGCTTGATCCACTCGCCTACCCTGTCGATCCTGGTAGCTTCTGGCCCATGCGCCACATAGATCTTTCAACTTTGCGGATCGGATACACCGAAGATTTCGGCGTTTGTATTGTTGACCAGGAAACCCGCAGAGTGTTTCGTCAGCGCATGGCCGCGATCGCACCGCTTGTTCAGGTCTGCGAACCTGTTGATCTGCGTTGCACCGAAGCGGACCGCGCTTTTGATGTCTTGCGCGCGGAAAATTTCGTTGCAGGTTTTTCTGAAACCTGGCGCAACAAACCCGAAACACTCGGACCGAATATCTGCGCCAACATGGAAATGGCTGTCACCATCACGCTCGAAGATCGTGCCCGCGCGCATCTTGAGCAGACACGCATTTCGCGTCAGTTTGCCGCAGCGACTGAAAAATACGATTTGATTTTGTCACCTGTCGTGCCGGTTACGCCCTTTCCATGGACGCAACTTTATGCACCAGAGGTTGATGGTCAAAAAATGAGAAATTATTATCACTGGCTCGCACTGACCTATGTCGTGACGTTGGCCACTCATCCTACGATCGCACTGCCTTGCGGACGTGACGAACATGGCATGCCATTTGGTCTGCAAGTCACTGGAAAACTGTTTGAAGATGGTCGGTTGATGGCCGCAGCGCACGCGCTTGAAGAGGCATTTAGCCACGACTCACAACTCAAGCGCGCAAAACCGGATATGAATCAGCTTCTGGAACCTCACCCGGAACTCAAATCAATCGTCACGCATCCCCCCGTGTATGAGGGACTCGTGACGGATCATCCAACCTCACCAGCGGTATAAGGTAATCCCACCCGCGATGTCGTCGTTGCGCGTCTGGTCGGGCAGAGAGCGATACTTGGTCACCTTGGCACCATCGTTGCCAAGGTACACATACATGATTTCCGCGTCGCCCTGACCACGCATGTAACGATAGGCCCAGATCCACTGCTGATCGTCGCCCCAGTCATCGCGCGTGATGTTGGCAGGCGGACCAAACTCGCAATGCACGCGCTCACGTGTCCAGACTTCGCCATTGCCAAGAATGCTGAAGCTTTGTTCTGTCAGAACTTGTTGAGGCGCGCCCACAATGCCTTGCTTGGAAACACTCAAGGCATAAGCGGTTTCGCCCTCGGGCTGTTGAGTCCAGACCATTCTTCTGCCACCATCTCGTGATGGGCAAGTGATGTCGGGACTGCCGTATTGCTTGATCACATCTGCGATCGGCGTGCCTGGCTTCACGCTGGAAACTTGTGCGCAACCCGTAAGTATGAGCGCTGCGAAAGCCGTTAAGATCAAAGAGGTTTTTTTCACACGCGAATCCTAAAACTCGAACATATGACCGCTCTTGGCGGCCTTGGTGCGAAGATATCCATCGTTGTGCTCGTTTGAGGGATAAATATGCGGCACACGTTCAACAACCTCGATGTCGTGTTGCGCGAGCGCAGCGACCTTGGTTGGATTGTTGGTCATCAGTTTGACGCGGCTCACACCCAGCAAACGTAGCATCTGTGCCGCAGGTAAATAATTGCGCTCGTCCGAATCGAATCCGAGATGCAGGTTGGCATCGACGGTGTCAAAACCGGAATCCTGCAGCTGATAGGCGCGCAGCTTGTTCACCAGGCCGATCCCTCGACCTTCCTGAGCGAGGTACAACAGAATGCCGCTTCCTGCTTTGGACATTTCTGCGATGGCGCCACGCAACTGGTTCCCACAATCGCAACGCAGGGAACCGATCAGATCTCCAGTGAAACACTCAGAGTGCAAGCGCACCAGAACGGGTTTGGTCGTATCCACATCGCCGATCATGACGGCGAGATGCTCGATTCCACCATCGCGTGGACGAAACGCCACGACACGCGCGTTTTCAGCGTTTTCCAGAGGAACGCGCGCCTGACTCACCAGAGTCAGGGCCTTGGCGGCGTTTTGCATGTAGTCTTGAATGAGACTCGCTTTGACAGACAAAATGTCCGGCGTACCCGCGCCTTCGACAATCAGTGCCGCAGGCAACAATCGGGACAACTTCGAGAGCGTCACACAGGCGCGCGCAAGCCTATCGGCATCTGACAAAACGAGTCCGGAAAGATCCGGACGCTGCATCAACGCAGCCAGAGGATTCGCCAAAAACTCAATCGCTGCCAGATCGAGTCCCTGAGGATGCGTCACCACACACGCTGTGCGGTCAGTTTTATCTATGCCAAGCACATTCGCGCGTGTACCGGTCACTACAAGCCGGGGCGCGCTGTTGCCGGTACGCGTGAGCAAGCCCAGATGTTCGGGAGTCAACGCTTCGGCTGCCAGCATCAATAGGCTGGCGTCACCATCGTGCACACGCACAATCGCACCGCGACGCAATTCGGAAATGGCACGGTCTACTTCGATGAGGGGATCAGGAGTCGACAAGATAAATTAAAGGTGAAGGTGAATAGGGCTTTAAAAATAAAAGCTTACGTAAATAGTCACACATTCGAATATTATGACAGCTTAAGGTAATTCCCTAATGGAATACACTTACTTCACAATCTGTATTGAGGCCTTTCAAGCTTTGGTTTCATCTATACAACAACCACTCCCTCAGGAAGACTTTTCCTCTCCTGAAGCTGAAAAACGCTGGGAAACGTTTCTAGCGGAATTTTTTAGTCCTGAAAGCCTGGCGAAATCGTCACTTCAAGCCATTTTCGAACCCCTTCGCGCGGGTAAAACCGATGCCATGATGGTGGTTGGGCAGCTCGGTCAAACCATGGATGGCAGGATCGCTACCGTCACGGGTCAGTCCAAATACATCAATGGCCAACCTGGCTTGACGCATTTGCACCAGCTGCGTGCCTTGTTGGATGCAGTCGTGGTCGGGGTTGGAACAGTGCTGGCGGACGATCCGCTTCTCAATGTCAGATTGGTTGCTGGCAAGCATCCTGCACGCGTTGTCATCGATCCCAGAGGGAAATTGACGCCTCATGCCAGGATCTGGGGGCGAGATGGTGCCAGACGCTTATGGATCGTGACCGAGGGTGTTGAGGTTCAAGCCCCTGAGGGAGTCGAAGTCATCGCTTTGCCTGCCAACAACGGACGCATCGAACCTAAGGATATTTTACTATCTCTGCATCATGCAGGGCTCAATCGCATTTTGATCGAAGGGGGCGCTGACACCGTATCGCGCTTTCTTCAGGCCGGCTGTCTGGATCGATTGCACTTGATTGTTGCACCAATCCTGATGGGCTCAGGACGCGCAAGCCTGAGTCTGCCGGCCATCGAGCACATGGATCAGGCTATGCGTTTGGATGTGCAGACTCACCTGCTCGGCAACGAAGTGTTGTTTGACTGCGATCTCGACATGCAGCGAGTCAGAATTGCCTGAAAGCGCTCAACCGACTGCTCCCAGGTCGGTTGTTGTTCAGCGGCTACTCTGGCCCCCTGAGATAAGCGCATGCGGCAATCGCCATCTTGTATCACTTTGCGCAACGCAGTCGTCAAACTTCCGACATCGCCGGGAGGCACCAGTAAGCCTGCCCCCTCTGGCACAGTATCGGGGATCGCACCGCCCGTCGTGCCGATGACGGGCAAACCGCGTGCCAAAGCCTCTGCATAGGCCATGCCGTAACCCTCAAACAGCGAAGCCAAAACAAAAACATCGGCAGACTGATAAAGCCTGTCGAGCTGATCTTCATCGACTACGCCCAGGGCATACACGCGCTTCTGGAAACCGAAACGTACGATGTCCTGTTTAAGCTGTGCACCCGATCGTTCATCGCGGGTGAGGTCTCCCGCGATCGTCAGGGTCCAAGGCAGCTCTGCCAAAGGTTGCAAAGCCGCGAGCAATACATCAAAACCCTTACGGGGGGTGACCGAGCCAACGGATAAAAGATGCAATGTTTCCGATCCGCTGCCTTGGGACAAAGACGCACGAGCGGTGCCCGGGCACACGACATCGATTGACTCGGCAGGCACACCAAAGCTGCGCACCAAGTCTTTCGCTGTGGACGGACCTGTCACAATCACATGGCTCGCGTGAGTCAGTGCCCGGGATTCGCTTAATCTGAAAGCCTCAGCCTGCCCTGCGCTCAGACCCGATTCGAAGGCCAAAGGATGATGAATCAGGGCGACAACGGTATGGTCATGCGCCAAAGTCGCGACCGCTTCGGGCAATACGCCCAGAGCCAGCCCATCCATGACGACCAGCCTGCCGATCGGGATGGCCTTCAACAACTCGTTTGCCTGAGAGACAGTTTCATGGCTGGGGAAAGGAAAACCAGCCCCCAGACTGAGCAAGTCGACCTGCCAGCCTCGCTCTCTTAAACCCCCGATGATGCGACGATCGTAGATATAGCCACCAGTCGGTGTATCAAGCTCGCCGGGAAAGGCAAAAACGATTCGTTGTGCCATCATCGGTTTCAATGAATAGCCGCCTCGTACCAGGCGCGCGCGACATGAGACTCGGAGATGGTCACGCGGATCGAATGCAGCTCCTTGCCATCGCGCCCGAGTCCACCCGTGCGCGCCGCAGCTGCGAGCTGATCGAAAATGTACTTGGTCAGAAACTCGGTCGTGGTATTGACACCTTTAAACTCAGGACGCTCGTCCAGATTGCTGTAATTCAAAGGCTTAAGCGTGGCCTTGAGCACATCAAGCGCGCGCCCGATATCGACGACAATGCCATTGGGATCGAGCTCTTTGGAAATGAACGCAGCATCGACCACGAAGGTCGCGCCATGCAGCGCCTGAGCAGGTCCAAAGACATCACCGCGAAACGAGTGGGCAATCATAATGTGGTCACGGACTTCGACTGTAAACACGGCAACTCCTTAAGGTTTAGGATAACGAATCAGCTGGCAAAGTACTGTACTTTGGCGGCTCAAAATTTCAGGTAAACGCGCGGGTAGATCGTTGAAATCAACTGCTGGCGCCAACAACACATCGAGACGCGAATCTTGCAGCATGTTCAGTGCTGCGGTCAGCCTTCGGCGATAGGTCCAGCGCGGCCGGCGCGACGCGGAAATATGACCGACCTGACTTGATTGCAACCTGATCTGACGGCTATGAAAAGCGCCTCCCAAGGGGGCGGCGACAACACCCGAGCCATACCAGCTCAACTCCAGCACTGTCGCTTCTTCGCCAGCACAAGCAATGGCAGTCGCCAGTCCGGCTGCATTGGCACTGCAGTGAATGACGACATCGCATTCCTTGGGTGCAGCATCGGGGGTGGAAAAATGCACTCCGAAAGCCTTTGCGATTTTGGCACGCTCAGGATTCACATCCACCAAGGTGACTTCGGCACCAGGCAGATGTCCACACAGGTAAGCGACTAAAGCTCCCACCACACCGGCGCCCACGACCGCGATGCGATCGCCCGGACCGGGGGATGCATCCCAGACTGCGTTCAAGGCCGTTTCCATGTTGGCGGCCAATACGGCGCGCGAAGCATCGACACCGGCGGGAATGGCAATCACCGAGGAAGCTTCAGCCCGAAAAACCGTCTGGTGAGGCATCAAGCTGAAAACCAGCTGATCCCTCAAGGCGTCGGGTCCCTGTTCAACGCGTCCGACATTCGAATAGCCGTATTTAACGGGAAAGGGGAATGCACCGCCCATAAAGGGTGCGCGCATGCGCGAATACTCAGACTCAGGAACTTGCCCTCTAAAAACCAGAGATTCGGTTCCACGACTCAGCGCACCGAACACAGAACGCACCTGGACCGCTTCGCTAGTCATGGCAGGCAAGGGCTCCTCGCGTATCTCCGTCCGCTCGGGCGCGACGTACCAAAGCCCCTGAGTCAGCTGGGGCTCCAAAGGAAGGTTCTGATCTCTTGCCACGAATGAGTCCTGGGTTTTTAAATTTAAACGATCCGCTCTGACCTATACTGCTAAAGCATTTCACAGAGTATAAGTGAGTCAGAGGCCATCCCCTTGAATACCTTCATGAATAACCCCTCTGCGCGTGCGATCGCCGCGCGTCGCATCCTTTTTTGTCTGCTCTCGCTCAGCACTGGCATTTTCATGCTTTGGCTGATGGATCAGGCGCTTGCACCACAAACTCCCACTGCCCTGTACGTCATATTGATGGTACTACTGGGTTTGACGCTCCCCTGGATGGTGGTTGGATTCTGGAATGCTGTGATCGGTCTGCTGCTTTGTCAGCTTTCAACCGAACCCACGGCTTCTGTTTTACCTCGTGAAATGGACATCACAGACTCCGAACCGCTCACAACATCGACTGCGATTTTGTTGTGTATCCGTAATGAGACGCCGGAGCGTATCGAGCGCAACCTGGAAACGATGCTCAAAGGTCTCTCAGCCCCGGGCATAGGCGAACATTTTCATCTCTATGTATTGAGTGATACGAACGACCGCGTCATTGCCGCACAAGAGCAATCCTGTTTTGATTCCATGCAACAACGTTGGAGCCAGCGCGTCGCGATCACATACCGGTGCCGCACGGACAATACCGGTTACAAAGCTGGCAACATCGCTGACTTTTGCAAACGCTGGGGTGCTCAGCACGATTTCGCCCTCACTTTGGATGTCGACAGTTTCATGACCAGCGCAGCGATTGTTCGCTTGGTGCGCATGATGCAGGCGAATCCGCGGCTGGGTATTTTGCAAGGCTTGGTGGTGGGACTACCCTCGACAAGTGCCTTTACCCGCTTATTCCAATACGGTATGCGCTTGGGCATGAGGTCCTACACGATGGGCTCGGCCTGGTGGCAGTCGGACTGTGGTCCATACTGGGGACACAACGCTGTCATTCGCCTAGCCCCTTTTATCGAACACTGCGAACTCCCCGCGCTGACCAGCCGCGATGGCTCGACACGCCATATTTTGAGCCACGACCAAGTCGAAGCGGTGTTGATGCGGCGCGCTGGCTTTGAGGTTCGGGTGTTTCCGCAGGAAGATGAAAGCTGGGAGGAAAACCCGCCGACGTTGAGTGAATATATTCGTCGCGATCTGCGCTGGTGCGAAGGTAACTTGCAATACGTCCATTTGCTGACCTTGCCGGGCTTAAAGCTGATGAATCGCTATCAACTGACTTTGGCGATTTTCATGTTTTTGGGCTCGCCCGCCTGGATCGCTATGCTGGTGTTGGCAACGCTCGCACTGAGCCTGACTCCAAACGCGTCTGACTTTGCTCAAGCCTCTGAGTCCATTACCCTCCTCGTATTCGCACTGCTCATGTGGTACCTGCCAAAAATAGCAGGCGCAATGGATGTTTTGCTGCGCAAAGAGGAACGCACCCGTTTTGGTGGAGGCTGGCGCTTTGGCCTGAGCCTGACGCTTGAAATGCTTTTTTCTATCCTTATGACACCCATTACCTGGCTGAACCACACCATCTTTATCGTGGGTCTCATATTTGGAAAAAAAGCGGGTTGGACTGCCCAGACACGAGACGACCACACGATCGCTTTATCTGACGCCCTCAAGCAGTTTTGGCCTCACACGCTCCTGGGCTTGGTGCTATCTGGTCTGCTGCTTGCCACTCACCCTGCTGTGCTCCCCTATGCGCTGATTTTTTTCAGCGGTCTGCTGCTTGCGATTCCTCTAGCGGTCCTGACCTCGCAGCCTTGGCTGGGTCGCTGGATGATGACACACAGATTGCTATCCTTACCCGAAGAAATCAATCCACCCGAAGCATTGCTGGCGCTCGATTTAAAGGCATTGAATGTTCTACAGACTGTCAGGCCATCGAATCACACCTAAGCGCAATATTCTCTGAGCACACATGAAATTTCTTCGTCTCTATCTGCGCGTGCTCGACAAACTGGGTTCGGATCGCCGACTCGGCTGGATGTTGGCGTTTGCCAACGTTGCACTGGCGATGGCACTCTTCGCTGAGCCTGTGCTATTTGGACGCGTGATCGATACGCTGTCCAAAATCCCCAGCGATCAGCCTGCCGCGATCTGGGCAGGAGTCTGGCCCTTGCTTTTGCTCTGGACGGGTTTTGGTTTGTTCACAATCCTGTGCTCGACACTTGTGGCGCTTTTTTCCGATCGCCTGGCACATCGACGCCGCCACGCCGTCTTTGGTGAATATTTCGAACACGTCCTGCACCTGCCACTCGCTCAACAGTCCCGCACGCATTCTGGCCGACTGATGAAAATCATGCTGCAAGGGACTGACACGCTGTGGTGGTTGTGGCTGAGTTTTTTTCGCGAACATCTGGCCGCGTTCGTTTCCCTAGTGGTGCTGGTCCCTCTTGCGCTCTATATCAATTGGCGACTTGCTCTAGTGCTGATTGTCTTGTGTTTGCTTTTTGGAATACTGACCAATTTCATTTTGCGTAAAACCCAAAAACTGCAACAGCAAGTCGAAAGCCATCATTCGGACTTGGCAGAACTCGCCTCGGACACGCTTGGCAATATTGCTCTTGTCCAAAGTTTCTCGCGCATCCAGACCGAGGTCAACGCCCTGCGCAACATCAGTCAGCGCGTACTGGGCGCCCAGTTACCTGTATTGTCCTGGTGGGCAATCGTGACGGTTCTCACACGCTCCGCCACGACGCTGAGCATTTTATGCATCGTCATTCTGGGTGCCTGGCTCTACACCAAGTCTCTGATCACCATTGGTGAGATCGTGACCTTCATCGCGTTTGCCGGAATGGTGATTGGTCGACTCGAACAGATCGTGGCATTTGCGAACAAGCTCGCCATGGACGCACCTCGTCTGAAAGAGTTTTTCGGAGTGCTCGATACCGACCCCGAAATTCAAGACTTGCCTCACGCGATTGATCCTGGTCGCTGCCAGGGTCATATCGAGTTTCATCACGTCACGTTCTCCTACGATGGCAAAAGACCTGCCGTACAAAACTTGAGCTTTTCGGTTGCGCCCGGACAAACACTGGCCCTGGTGGGCACGTCAGGTGCCGGCAAGTCGACGGCACTCAGCCTGCTTTATCGCGCCTTTGATCCGCAATCAGGCGCGATCACGATCGACGGTCGCAACATACGGGAATTTCAATTGACTGCGTTGCGTCGAAATATCGGTGTCGTGTTTCAGGAGCCTCTGTTGTTCAACCGCTCGATTGCGGAGAATCTTCGGGTAGGCTCTCCAGAGGCCACCGAGGCGGACATGCGCGAAGCTTGCGCGCGGGCCCAGGCGCTGGACTTTATCCTCAGACAGCCGGAAGGTTTTGACACCATCATCGGTGAACGTGGCCGCAGTCTCTCCGGTGGCGAACGTCAACGACTTTCGATCGCTCGTGTCCTCTTGAAAGACCCGCCGATGCTGATTTTGGACGAGGCAACAAGCGCGCTCGACAGTACGACCGAAACAAGCCTGCTCAAAGCAATGGACGAAGTCACGCGTCAACGCAGCACACTGGTGATTGCTCACCGCCTCAGCACCATCAGACAAGCCGATATGATTCTTGTGATGGATGCAGGACAGGTGATCGAAGCCGGCACTTTTGACGCGCTTTACGCACAAGGTGGACGCTTCACCGAAATCGTGAAACAGCAATTCAACGCGCCCGTTGAACAGCCGTCACAAACTCATCAAACAATGGAACAGAGATGACAGGTTTTTCCGCACAATGGCTCGCACTTCGTGAACCCGCAGATCATCGCGCCCGCGACATTTCCTTGCGCGAACGGGTCGTACAGGATCTCGAACATCTTGCGCGGGCTCGCCCTGGTGTGATCAAACTAGTCGATCTCGGGTCTGGCTCTGGTTCAAACCTGCGCGCCTTGGCTGCTCACCTACCCGACCACCAGCACTGGACTCTCGTCGATTATGACCCAGCGTTACTCGACGCTGCTCGCATCGCACTACTGCAATGGGCCGATGAAGTGCGCTCGGACAATACGACGCTCTCTCTGATCAAACACAACAAACACATCTCGGTTGATTTTCTCTGTGAAGATCTCTCCAGCAATATTCAAGCCGTGCTTGAAAAGCCTGCGGACTTGATCACAGCTGCCGCGTTTTTTGACCTCGTAGCAGTTGGCTGGCTGGAAAAATTTTGTCATTTGCTTTCCAAGCCGCTCTATACGGTGCTGACCTATAACGGACAAGAAACCTGGCGTCCCTCAGAACCAACAGATGCCGAGATGCTCAACGCTTTTCACGCACATCAACAGACTGACAAAGGTTTTGGCGCAGCGGCGGGACCTACCGCAGCACTCGTCATGCAAAAGCTGCTGGAGACTCGCGGCTTTGCGGTTTCCACAGCCCAGAGTCCCTGGAAACTCGATAGCAAGGACCGTCTGCTGATCGAGCAACTTGCACTCGGCAGTGCGGGAGCGGTATTGGAAACGGGGCTGGTATCAGTTGAAACCGTCAACGCTTGGAAGCTGAAAAGAGTCCAAGCAGAGACCTGCGAGATCGGCCACACGGATTTGTATGCACGCCCTCGCCAGTTTTAAACATATGACCCTTGCCTGTCACGGTAAACATGACAGGCGTCGAACTTAGATCTCTATCTTCGCGCCAAGTTCTACGACGCGGTTAGGTGGGATTTGGAAAAAATCCGAAGGTTTGGCTGCGTTCTGATACATCCAGGAAAATAGCTTTTCACGCCAGAGCGCCATACCAGGCAGCTTGCTCGGCACAATCGTATCGCGCGCCAGAAAAAACGAAGTGTCCATCTCGTCAAACTCGAGCCCATGCTTGGCTGTAATCAGGGCCAGCACGGAATTGATGTCGGGTGTTTCTTTAAAACCATGCACCGCGCGCACGACATAAATGTCTTTGCCAAGCTCTTTGAGCTGCAGCCTTTCATCATCATTCACATACGGGACATCCCAAGTGCTTAACTTGATGAAAAACACACGCTTATGCAAAACCTTGTTGTGTTTGAGATTGTGCAACATTGTCGAGGGAGTATGGTCGACGTGCGCAGTCAAAAATACAGCTGTACCGTCCACCCGGTGAGGCGGGTACGCCAGAATGCTGGTGACAAAATCCGCCAAGGGAATCGAGCCATCAATCAGTTTTTCCCGGAGCAGACGTCGACCGGTATACCAGGTCATCAAGCAGGTAAAGCAAGCGAGACCCAGGAAAAGTGGGTACCAACCGCCATCCTTGACCTTGATGAGGTTTGCGGCCCAAAAAGACACATCAATCAACAAAAACACTACTAAAAATACCGCGACCAGTAGCGGATTCAGTTTCCACTCGCGAATCATCACCACAGCCACCAACAACGTTGTAATCAGCATCGTTGTCGTGACCGAAATCCCGTAGGCTGCCGCCAGGTTGCTCGACTCTCTGAACTCGATCACCGTGAACAACACCATGACCAATAATGCCCAGTTCACAACCGGAATGTAGATCTGGCCACGCTCAGCCTCGGAAGTGTGATTGATACTCATCCGAGGCAAAAATCCCAGCAGAGTCGCCTGATTCGCGAGAGAGTACGCGCCAGAGATCACCGCTTGAGAGGCAATCACAGTCGCGCAAGTTGCCAGCACCACCAGAGGAATCAGCGCCCAGCTTGGCGCCATCAGATAAAAAGGGTTGCGGATCGCGTCAGGATCCGTCATGAGCAAGGCGCCCTGACCGAAATAGCACAACAACAGACTCGGCATCACCACGAACAACCAGGCATAGCGCACAGGTTTTTTACCAAAATGCCCCATGTCCAGATAGAGTGCCTCGACACCCGTGACAACCAGCACAACTGAGCCCAGTACGATAAACGCTAAAAATGTATGCGCATAAATGAAGTCGATCGCATACATGGGATTAATCGCCATGAAAATATCTGGCTGCTTGAGAATGTTGAGTACACCCAGGGCAGCCAAGGTCAGAAACCAGAGTAGTGTGATCGGCCCGAACAGCTTGCCGACTGCGGCAGTGCCATGCTTTTGAATCACAAACAAAACGACCAGAATGGTCAGCGTGATCGGAATGATGAAACTTCTGAGTTCCGGCGTGATGATCTCCAGCCCCTCAACGGCCGACAAGACAGAAATCGCCGGAGTGATCACTGACTCCCCCACCAGCATGCATGCCCCGAACATGCCGAGCATCATCACCGCCAGATGAGGCTTGCCTTTGCCTTTGAGTGAGCGCATCGCCAAGGCCATCAGTGATAAGACCCCACCCTCGCCCCGGTTGTCCGCGCGCATCACGATCACGACATATTTGAGTGTCACGATCAACAACACTGCCCAAAACAGCATCGACAAAATACCAAGCACAGCCTCTGGCGAATAGGGAATCCCGTGCTCAGGGCTAAAACATTCTTTCAACGCGTAGAGAGGGCTCGTGCCAATATCGCCGAACACCACGCCGATGGCCGCAAGCATCAAGGCCTGTGTCGAGCCGTGTCCCACCGGACCCGCAGTCAGTGCAACCGGTTCGAGGATGCTTGACTGTGAGTACTGTGGATCGCTAATAGTCATTTTGCTAAGAAACCTTGTTACGCAATGTTCCTATTTTATCAATGATGACCTCGACAACATCCCCCTTTTGCAGAAATCTGGGCGGGGTGCGGCTAAAACCCACCCCTTCCGGAGTGCCCGTGGCAATCACATCCCCTGCGTGGAGCTCTGTAAAGCCCGAAATGTACTCAATCAATTTCGGAATCGTGAAGATCATGTTGTCGAAGGCTGTGTGCTGCATGGTTTCACCCGACACGATCGTCGTCAGCGTCAAATGATCTAGCACACCCACCTCGTCGGGCGTCACGAGCGCGGGGCCGATCGAGCTGGAGCGGTAAAAGTTTTTGCCTTGATCGAGGGTGCGCTGAAATTGATAATCACGCACAGAACCGTCCATGAAACAGGTATAGCCTGCGATGTATTTTGCAGCATCTTCGGCTTTGACCTTGCGAGCGGTCTGGCTGATGACCACGGCGATTTCCCCTTCAAAATCAAACTCCGGGGAAAGCGTCGGCTTTTCAAAGTCCTCGTTATGCGCGACGAGTGCGGCGGGTATTTTGACAAAAGTCCGGGGAAATTCTGGGAGCTTGTGACCCGCTTCGGCGGCATGCGCGGCGTAATTCAAACCCACACAATGAATCGTGACAGGCTCAAGGAAAAGGGGCAAATAACGGATATCCGACTCTCGTACATCGGCATTCTTCGCGTTGTTGAGGGCTTGCTGAGCAGCCGCATAACCGTTTTTCCGTACCAGCTCCAAAAGCGTGGGGTACTCATGTCCGATACGGGACGCTAGATCCACAATCCCGCCGTCGGGAAGCAAAACGCCGTAGGTATTCTTGCCTTGATGGATATAACTGACCAACTTCATGCTTGTGTCCTTATGAGAATCGATTCTGTGCTTTTGGAATATATTAGGCTAGAAACTTCCATCAGGTACCTGCATGACACCCAAACTACCCATTGATAACGCCAAAACCGCCGGCGAACTGACCGTTGAACTCGAAGAAAAGTTTTCACCTTCTGAAAAAGGCACTGCTTACAAGCTTGCCTTTGCGGATCAAGACTTTCTCAATAGTCCGGAGGTCCGCGGCATCCGTTTTCAACTCGAACTCCTCAAACCAGATTTAATTCTGAGAGAGCACGGGATCGATCACACGATCGTCGTATTCGGCTCCGCGCGCTTTGTCAGCAGTGAGGATGCGCGACTAAAGGAAAAAACCGCGACGACCGATGCAGAGCGTGCCAAAGCGAAAATCGCGCTCAACACTTGTGTGCATTACGAGTCAGCGCGAGACTTTGGACGCTTGGTGGGTGAATACAATCGTCATCAGGCCGCCAAAAATTTTCGCTTGCATATCTGCACGGGAGGCGGACCCGGCATCATGGAGGCGGCCAACCGGGGTGCCTCAGAAGCTGGCGATGTATCGATAGGCCTGAACATCAGCCTGCCTCGCGAACAAGTTCCCAACCCCTACATCACACCCGATTTTTGTTTCAGGTTTCATTACTTTGCCCTGCGCAAAATGCACTTCATGCTTCGCGCGCGCGCCATTGTTGTGTTTCCGGGAGGCTTTGGCTCGTTCGATGAACTCTTCGAGGTCCTGACACTCGTTCAAACAAAAAAAGTCGACCCCATGCCCATCGTGTTAGTAGGTCATACCTTTTGGAACAGCATGATTCGCTTTGATCTTTTGATCGAGTCCGGATTAATCGAACATGACGACCTCAACATCGTCAAGATCGTCGAAACTGCTCAAGAGGCGTGGAGCGCTATTCGCGACTGGTACGAGCTGAGCTGATCCAGTGAATGGTCTGACCGCGGGCGTCAACACCGACTGTCACCGGCATATCGCGCACCACAAATTCATAGATTGCTTCCATACCAAGATCCTCATAGGCCAAGATACGAGCCGACTCGATCGCTTTGGATACGAGATAAGCAGCCCCGCCCACAGCGACCAGGTATGCGGCACCGGCTTTCTTGATCGCTTCGATCGCAACGGGTCCTCGCTCAGCCTTGCCAACGGACACAAGCAGACCCGTTTGTTCGAGCAAGACAGGCATGAATTTATCCATTCGCGTTGACGTCGTTGGGCCGGCGGGCCCAACCGCCTCTCCTTTGACCGGATCAACTGGGCCGACGTAGTAAATGGCACGATTTTTCAAAGGCACGGGTAACGCCTCACCACGCGCGAGCGTATCGACCATGCGTTTATGCGCGGCATCCCGACCGGTCAAGAGCTTACCGGATAGCAAGAGCAACTCGCCAGCTTTCCAACTCCGCACTTCTTCATGCGTCAACGTATCCAGATTTACACGTCGACCATCGGTGGTCGGCATGGCACCAGGAATCCCTTCCCACACAGAGGGATCAGGCGGAGCAAATGATGCCGGACCCGAGCCATCGAGAGAAAAAGAAATAAAACGCGTCGCCGCGCAATTCGGCATGAGCGCGACAGGCAATAACGCCGCATGCGACGGAGCAGTCTCGATTTTGACATCCAGGATCGTGGAATCTCCGCCTAGGCCTTGCGCACCAATACCCAGAGCGTTGACACGGTCAAATACCTCGAGGCGAAGCTTTTCGACTGCATCGTGCGCAGACTTGTCTCTTATCGACTGAATATCGATCGGTGCGAACAATGCGCGCTTGGCCATCAGCATGGCCTGCTCAGGCGTGCCGCCAACTCCAAGCCCCAGCACTCCAGGCGGACACCAGCCTGCACCCATGCCGGGTAGCTGACTGACCACCCAGTCCGCGATCGAATCACTTGGGTTGAGCATGGCATAACGCGCTTTAACATCGCCACCGCCGCCTTTAGCGACAGCGATGATCTCAAGGCGATCGCCCTCGACTAACTCGACATGCACGATTGCCGGTGTGTTGTCGCCTGTATTTTTACGCTGCCCGAGAGGGTCGCGAATCATCGAAGCGCGCAACGGATTCTCGGCGAACATATAGGCTTGAGCGACGCCCTCATTCGCCAGTGCTTGCAAACTCGGCGTGCTGGAGCGCTCAGGCGCAACAATGCGGACGTCCATCCCGAGTTTGAAAAAAACATGTGCCACACCCGTGTCCTGGCAAACAGGACGTTGGGCTTGGGCACTGAGTTTGCTGTTCACCAGCAACTGCAGCAGCGCATTGCGAGCGGGCGCACTGCTCTCTTTTTGATGAGCGGCCTTGAGGGCCTGAACAAAATCAGCCGGATGGTAGTAACTCACATATTGCAATGCATCCGCAATGCTAGTGACGATGTCCCGCGCCTGAATCTCACGCACCATCAGTTTTTCTTCCAGGCGCGCATGCGATCCACCATCTGTGGGGCGGCTCCCAAATAATTGGCGGGATCGCAGAGACGATCAATCTGGGCGCGATCGAGTTTTTCGCTCACGGCCTTGTCCTGGTAGAGGACTTCGGCGAGTTTTTTACCCTGTATCGAAGCAGCCCTGCATGCGTCATACACCACATCATGCGCTGTCTGGCGACCAATGTAGGGCGCCAAGCCCATCATGACGGCTTCAGCGACAATCAAGCCACCGGTCAAGTCAAGATTTTTCAGCATCCGCTTGGTATCGACCTCGAGGCCCGCGAGCATGAACTTAGCTTGCTTGAGCGCACCCGCAGTCAAAATAAAAGACTCGGGAATCGCAGACCACTCGATATGCCAAGGTCCTGTCGCACGCTCAAAGTCTTGCACCATTGCGTCAAGTGCCAGACCGGCGTGTTGACGCACGGCTTTCGAAGCGCTGAGCATCAACTCACAGGAAATCGGATTGCGCTTTTGTGGCATTGTGCTCGAGGCGCCACGGCCTTTGACGAAAGGCTCAAACGCCTCGCCAAGCTCGTTGGTCATCATCAACATGATGTCGAGCGCGATCTTGCCAAGAGAACCCGTGACAAGTGCTAAAAACTGGATGGCTTCAACCAGACCGTCTCGCGCAACATGCCAAGTCACGGGGGCTGCGCCCAGGCCAAGCTCTTTCATCAGCGCTTCCTGGACCGCGAGTCCCTGCTCACCCAATGAGGCGAGCGTACCTGCCGCGCCACCAAACTGTCCGATCAAGACACGCGGTTTGAGTTGCGCCAAACGCTCGCGGTGGCGACGCACCATTAACAACCAGACCGCCGCTTTATAGCCAAAAGTAATCGGCAGTGCGTGCTGCAAGTGTGTGCGTCCCGCCATTGGCGCATCCCGGTATTGCAACGACATTTGATCCAGAATCGCATCGAGCTCATTCAGATCTTTTTCAATGATCGCCAGACCATCACGCACCTGGAGCACCGTCGCAGTATCCATGATGTCTTGCGTGGTCGCGCCCCAATGCAGATACTCGCCCTCGGGACCGCACATCTTTGAAATCTGATGGACCAAAGGCAGAATCGGATAACCCACGATCTCTGTTTCACGCTTGAGTTCGACCATATCGAGTTTGCTCGAATCGGCGCGCGCGACAATCGCAGCTGCGGCCGCTTTCGGTATCACTCCAAGTTCGCCCTGAACTTTTGCCAATGCGATTTCAGTGTCGGTGTAGCGGCGCAACGTGGCAGTGTCGTCAAACACTTCACGCATCGCTGCCGTGCCGAACATATCTTTGAAAATGGAGGATTCGAGCATTGAGATTGGCATGAAAGGACTCAAAATGTAAGTTAGCAAGCGCAAATATTAGGGCTGCCCCTATGCCCCGTCAAATCGTCGCCATAGTATGATCGATCTCAAGGTTCGGTCTTAATTGGTCGGAGATTCAAGTAAATCGGGAGACTTACAGTATGAAAAAAGCATTACTGCGCACACTCTGCGCCTCTTTGGTCATGAGCGCAGCCTCTTTTGCCGCGATCGCTCAAGACTATCCCAATAAAACCATCACCATGGTCATGCCTTACGCGCCGGGCGGTCCAGGCGATACCATCACCCGACTCTTTGCAGCCGCAATGCAAAAGAACCTCGGTCAGCAAATCATCGTTGACAATCCCGCAGGCGCGAGTGGCAGCATCGGGACCGCGCGCGTTGCACGCTCGGCACCTGACGGCTATACGCTTCTGATGACGCATATCAGTCATGCCACCAACCCGATGCTGATCAAAAACCTGTCCTACAGCCCAGTCACGGATTTCGAGCCAGTCGGGTTAGCCACGGTGGGTCCAATGGTTGTCGTGGCGCGCAAGGACTTTCCTCCAGCGAACACCAAAGAATTTGTCGACTACGTTAAAAAGAATCAGGACAAAATCAGTATTGGCAACGCAGGCGTCGGCTCTGCCTCGCATATGTGCAGCCTGATGTTTATGGAAGCGCTGGGCGTCAAACTCAACAACATTCCTTACAAGGGAACTGCACCTGCGATGAACGACTTGATGGGTGGTCAGATCGACATCTTGTGCGACCAGACAACCAGCACCGTGGGTCATATCAAGGGTAATCGCATCAAAGCCTACGCAATTGCAGGCACACAACGAATCGACTCCTTACCTGACCTGCCAGCGATCAGCGAAGCAGGCGTCAAAGGCTTTGATCTGAGCATTTGGTTTGGAATCTATGCCCCTAAGGGCACACCCAAGCCCGTGATCGACAAACTGTCCGCTTCGTTGGCCAAAGCCGTACTGGATCCTGATGTCAAGGCGCGTCTGGAAAACATGGGCACCTCGCCTGTCACGCCTGACCTGGCAACGCCCGCAAAACTTGCCGAGCATCTGAAAAAGGAAATCGATACGCTTGGTCCCTTGCTGAAAAACGCCGGCGTTCAGGCTAACTGATTCGCACGTAGCGCTTTCGCAGCTTCTTTGGCCCGGTCGTTCTCAGAACGCAACCGGGCCAATTCTTGTGCGCTCACTCGAGCGACATTTGAATAATCCTGTTTCCACGCATGTGACGCGCTCCAGCGCTGAGGGGACTGAACCGTCGTACGCGCCGCAGGTGCCGTCTCGAGCGTTCGAAATGCTAGTTCGAGCGTTGCGGCCTGCGAAGCGGGATCATTCGGTTTACCTGCGGCATTGCCCAATGGAAAATCACTGAACATCACACGCGGCACTCCGCAGTGTTCGACAATGTCCTTGGCGCATGCGAGCAGTATCGTCGGGATACCTGCTGATTCAAGATATCGGGATACGAGACTCAGCGTCTGATGACAAACCGGACAATTGGGTACGAGCACTGCCGCCTCGACACCATCCTCCTTGCAACGTCTGAGTACCTCAGGGCAATCCACTTCAATCGTGTGACGCTGACTGCGGTTGGTGGGGATCCCATGAAAACGCGGAGCCAGACGACCGATCCGTCGCGCTGCCGCGGCCGCTCTCATCGCGGGCAGAGGAAACCAGGTGTTGCTGTCTTCCATGGTGGTGTTCTTGCGATCGATCGCCACGTGGGAAATCCGCACATCATGATCGATCGTCACATCGCCAGAATAAACCTTGTAAAACTTTGCCTCGGCGTTGTAGGGCGCGCCAACACCCTGCTCACCCTTGGAAGGGTCGTAGGGTGATGCCGTGGTCAATAACGCGACAGTCATTTCAGCGAGCGGTTTGGCGAGTGGCGTAAAGGGTACTTCGGCGTAATGCGCCCAGCGATAAGGATTGCCATAGCCCAACGCAAGATACCAGTCACGCGTGCGCGTCATGTAGGGAATCGGGACATCCTCGTCAGAGGCAAAACCGAGATCTGTTTCTATTTGACTCATCTTTTCACATTCCTTGGATGACGATGACAAAGCGAGGGTCTCTTTGACTTTACTGCTTTTTATGTCCAGCTACCGTACCGAGCACGATTCCTAAGATGATCAGTACCGCAGCAATCACCAGGGGCAAGCCAAGAGTTTCACCTAAAAACAAGCTGGAACAAACCAAACCGATCACAGGCACACCCAACAATCCCATCGAAACCACGCCTGCGGGCAAATCCCGGCTGACCAGATTCATCATCCAATAAGCCAGCCCGTTACCTATCAAGCAATTAAAACCAAGCAGCAGCCAGAGCTCAAGCGTCCAGTTGATATGCGGAATTCCTTCGATCACCAAAGCCAGCACCAGCTGCACCACGCCCCCAACGAGCATTTGCCAAGGCAGCAAGGAAAAAGGAGGTGTCACCCATTTATGAACGCGTCCATACACAATTGAAATCGCCCAGCAAAGTGCGCCGGTCAACATGAAAACATGACCGAGCACGATGTTCGGGTCACTCCAGTCCATTTGTCCGGGCTGCATGATCAGCACGACACCCGAGAGCCCGATCAGCAACCCAAGCAGTCTTCTGACGGTTAGGGGTTCGCGGAGAAAAAACCAGGCAGCGGGAACGACCCAGAGTGGCGAGGTGTAGGCCAAGACGATGGACTTGCCGGCAGGGAGGTATTGCAAGCCGATACTGACCAATACCGAGAAGCCCACCATGTGCAGCAAACCGATACTGAACACCACTGGCAGATCTGCTTTGACCGGAACGCGAACGCGCCCGGTCGCCAAGCACAACGCAAAGAAAAGCGCACACGCAGGCAAGAGTCTCAGCGTTGTCACCCACACAGGGCTGACATACTCTAAGGTCATCTTGGCAAAAATCCAGTTAAAGCCCCAGGAAAGCACCAGTAGCACCAACAGAAAAATCGCGCGTCGACGGTTCTTTTGCTCAACTAATGTCAACATGTGTTCCTCGATATTTTGGCGTTGACTGTAACCCAATGTATGCTATGCCATCTTTACGACATGACGGATCGCCAAAAAAATGAGCACCCAAGCAACAAAAGACCTCGACACGCTTCTCAAAGCACGCTATGGACAAGGCCCTCAAGTCCTTGATGTTTTAAACCCGACCCTCGAAACAATCTTTCAGCACAAGTCCGTACGCGGCTTCACCAATGAGCCTCTTGCGCCCAACACAGCCGAGCTTCTTGTTGCCGCAGCCCAGTCAGCCTCGACATCCTCCAACCTGCAAACCTGGAGCGTAGTGGCCGTTGAAGATCAGGGTCGCAAAGATCGCCTCGCCGCGATGGCCGGCAATCAAAAGTGGATCAGTGCCTGTCCTCTATTTCTGGTGTGGATTGCCGACCTCGCTCGCCTGAAAGCGCTTGGCGACGAACACAAGCTCGAGCATGAAAGCCTGAACTACATGGAAATGCTGCTGATGGGCACGATCGATGCCGCCTTGGCTGCCCAGAATGCAGCGATTGCTGCTGAATCGCTTGATCTTGGCATTGTCTACATTGGAGGCATCCGCAACAAACCTCTGGACGTGGCCAAAGAGCTGGGTTTACCTCCCATGAGCTTTGCGACTTTTGGCATGTGCGTGGGTCATATCGATCCAGCCGCCACGGCCAAAAATGTTGTCAAGCCACGCCTGCCACAACGCGCCGTGCTCCACAAAGAAACCTATCACCCAACCGCGCACAAAGAAGCGGTGGATGCCTACAACGCGACCATGGAAAAGTTTTACGCTGAACAGTCGATGAAGCCGCTTGGTCCATGGCATATCCAATCCCTGCACCGCGTGCGCGGTCCAGAGGCAATGGCCGGACGCGACCTACTCGTTGATGCGCTGAAAAAACTCGGCTTTGATATGCGCTAACTGAGGGAGGGCATCAGCCCTCTCCTTCTTCTCTTTTCTGCATCTGCCACATTTGCGCGTACGCGCCGTTCGCAGCGATCAATTCCTGATGCGTGCCGCGCTCGATCACACGACCTTGATCCATCACCAGGATCTGGTCGGCATGGACAATCGTCGATAAGCGGTGGGCAATAATCAGCGTCGTATGGTTGCGCGCCAGACTCGATAATTCGTCCTGTAGCGCCCGCTCAGTCTTCGAATCAAGTGCGGAAGTCGCCTCATCAAAAATCAGCATGGCAGGTTTTTTCAGTAAAGTGCGCGCGATCGCGACGCGCTGCTTTTCCCCGCCAGAAAGTTTGAGGCCGCGCTCACCCACCTGAGTCTTGTAACCCTCTGGCAGATGCTCGATAAACTGATCCATCTGAGCGGCACGCGCTGCAGCCTGGACCTCTTGTTCAGTCGCACCCGGACGACCATAGGCAATGTTGTAGCCAATCGTGTCGTTGAACAAAACCGTGTCCTGAGGCACGATCCCCAAGGCTTGCCGCAAACTGCTTTGCTGTACGGCACGCAGATCCTGTCCGTCCAGCAAAATACGTCCATGCTGCACATCGTAAAAGCGGAACAACAGACGCGCCAAGGTGCTTTTGCCCGCTCCGCTACGCCCGACCACCGCGGTCGTCGTGCCCGCAGGAATCACAAAACTCACATCATGCAAAATTTCGCGGTTTGGTTCGTAATGAAACGAGACATGTTCAAACCTGACCTCGGGACCGTTCTTTTGATCCGCGATACGCAAAGCGGGCGCATTCGGCGCGTCCGCGATCTCGCGGTCAGACTCGAGTAAAGTAAACATTCGATCCAGATCGGTCAGGGACTGTTTGATTTCACGATAAATCACACCGAGAAAATTCAGCGGAATGTAGAGCTGAATCATCAAGGTATTGACCAACACGAGATCACCCAAGGTCATCGAACCATCCGAGACGCCCAGCGTCGCGCGCCATAAAATCAAAACCAGACCAATGGCGATGATCGCCTGCTGACCGACATTCAAAAACGATAATGATTTTTGAGACTTGATTGCAGCAGCCTGATAACGCAATAGATTTTCGTCGTAACGTTTGGCCTCAAAAGCCTCGTTTCCGAAATACTTGACTGTTTCAAAGTTGAGTAACGAATCGATGGCTTTCTGATTGGCCCGAGAATCCATGTCGTTCATTGTCCGGCGCAAGTGAGTGCGCCACTCGGTGACATAAATCGTAAAGACGATATAGATGATCAACGCACCCAGCGTGATCCCAGCAAACCAGATATCGTAGTTGTAGGCAAAATACCCCAGCACCAGCAAAAACTCGAGTAGCGTGGGAACGATGCTGTAGAGCGAATACGACACCAGCGACTGAATGGCGCGGGTGCCGCGCTCAATATCCCGACTCACGCCCCCAGTCTGTCTGGCCAGATGGAATCTGAGTGAGAGTGCATGCAAATGCTGAAATACTTCGAGCGCGATCTGTCGTACCGCATGCTGCGTGACTCGCGCGAAAAACAACTCGCGCAGTTCGGTAAACAGTGAGGAAGCAAATCTAAGCAGTCCGTAACCGATGATCAGCGCGAGCGGTACGACCAAGAGTGCACCCGCCGTATTGTTGCGCACATCCAGGGCATCCACCATGTGCTTGAGCATCACCGGGATACCCAGGTTGGAAAATTTCGCGGCCAGCAAACAGGCCATCGCAAGCGCCACACGCGCTTTGTACTGCATCAGGTATGGGAGCAAGTCGCCAATGATGCGCCAGTCGCTGCGCTGACGCGGGCCTTGCGGGCGATGCGGATCGTTTACAAATTCGGTCGAACGGCGGGCAGAATGTCTCATGCTCAGATTCTATCGCCGAAACAACTTGACCGTTCGATTAGGCCTTCGTGTATAAATCCCTAACATGTCTTTCACCGCACTCTTGCTTTTCCACTGTTTTCCACTGCCTCGACGATGAACCAACCTACAACTGTCACCCCTTCGCTGAACCAGACGCAGCGCCAACGCCTGAGTGCTCGAGCTGACAGTGTGCTGAACGAAGCCACGTCATCGGGCAGAATCCCCGGCGTTGCCGCCGCAGTGACAAATGCCTCAGAAACGCTTTACGAAGGCGCCTTTGGTCTGCGCGCACAAGGCCAACCTGCGCCAATGTCTCTGGACACGGTCATGTGGATTGCATCCATGACCAAACCCCTGGTGGGTGCGGCGGCCATGCAACTTGTTGAGCAGGGCAAACTCAAGCTTGATGATCCAATCGCCCGCGTGCTACCCGATATCGAGGCGATCCAGGTCATCACGGGATGGGATGCGCAGGGACAGCCTTTGTTGCGTGCGCCAAAAACACCCATCACATTGCGCCACCTCATGACGCACACCGCCGGCTTTACCTCGGATATCTGGAGTGAAAACTCGGCGCGCTTTCTTAAACTCAATAAGCTCCCGCGCGCGGGATCCGGACAACGCAACGCACTCAACATCCCCCTGTCCTTCGATCCGGGTGAGCGTTGGGAGTACGGGATCAACATTGACTGGATTGGCCTTGCAATCTCAGCGGTCACCGGCATGCGATTGGGTGAATATCTGCAGAAACACATCACCGGCCCCTTGGGGATGCACAGCACGGGTTTCAAAATCACACCTGACATGCGCGCGCGAGTGGCCAAGGTCCACCTGCGCAATGCCGCTGATCAATCACTGAGTCTGCTGGATTTCGAAGTCCCACAAGAGCCCGAGGTCGACCCGGGTGGTGGCGGGATGTACTCCACCGCAAGCGATTATCTGCGTTTTACCCGCATGATGCTCAACAATGGGTATGGCAACGGCCAACAAATCCTCAAGCCCGAAACTGTTGCTCTGATGTCAAAGAATGCGATGGGCCCATTGCGCGTCAAGATGCTGCATACGGTCAATCCAAACATGTCCCTGGATGCCGAGTTTTTTCCTGGCATCGAAAAAACATGGGGGCTGACCTTCATGATTAATGAAGCGACAGCCCCCACAGGTCGATCCGCCGGCAGCCTGGCCTGGGCGGGTTTGCCTAATGCCTACTTCTGGATTGATCCCGTTCGCCAGATCGCAGGTGTCCTGATGATGCAAATATTGCCTTTCGTCGATACATCCGCGCTCAAGCTGTTTACAGACTTCGAGACGACTGTCTATCAGTCGCTTGTCTCTCAGTCGCTTCAATCCACTTGACCCCGTGAATCCCTTATTGACCGGGATACCACTTCGGCAAGCGTTTTTCGATGAAAGACGCTGTGCCTTCCGCCGCCTCAGACTGCTGGCGCATATCCGAGTGCTGCTTGATCAAGTCGTCGAATAGGGCATCATCCAGGAAGGAACCGGCGACTTCCATCGTACGCATCTTGGTGGCTGACACAGCGCCCGGGGCATTCATGAGCAAGGCATCGACAATACGTGCGCCCGTCGCCTCAAGCTCCTCGAGCTTGCAGACCTCGTGCGCAAAACCAATACGCAACGCCACATCTGGGCCAAAACGCTCTGAAGATAAGGCGTAGCGCCGCACGTTTCTGACGCCCATGGCCTGGCAAAGCTGCGGCAAAATAATTCCTGCGATCAAGCCCCAGCGCGCCTCAGTAATGGCAAAAACGGCGTTGTCGGCAGCCACCACGATGTCGCACACTGAGGCAATGCCCGTCCCGCCGCCGAAACATCCACCATGAATCAACGCCACAGTCGGGATGGGCACGATATCCAGACGGCGAACCGCTTCGGCGGTCAGGCGCGACACCCGTTCGTTTTCAGCCGGCGAGGTGTGCGACACGCTGGAGATCCAGGCCAGATCAGCACCCGCCTGAAAATGTCGGCCATTGCCTTTAATCACCACGACCCGAGCATCGGGCTTGGGACCCAGCAGATCGAGCGCCTCATGCAAGCCTTCGATCATATCGCCGTTGTAGGCGTTGTTGACTTGAGGACGATTCAACGTCACTGTGACAACCCCACGCGCGTCGACGTCGCACAAAACAGTCCCTTTTCCGAGTTCTTTTGTCATGGTTTCCCCTTATTTGATGATTCGTTGTGATTTTCCAGCTGTCGATCAGCATACCTCGGAACGATGACTTTAATGTTTGAGGGAAATCAACAGGAAGCATTCAGTCATACGCATGGATTGATGTACTATTTCTGCAAAATAATAAGAATCATTTGATCCATTCAAATACACGAGACAACCTAAATTTTTATGCAAACACTAGACGCCATCATCATAGGCTCAGGCTTTTCGGGCATGTATCAACTCTACAGCTTGCGGGACAAGCTTGGCATGACCGCCAAGGTTCTCGAAGCAGGTAGCGGTGTTGGAGGGACCTGGTTTTGGAATCGCTATCCAGGCGCTCGCTGTGACTCGGAAAGTCACACCTATATGTATTATTTTTCAAAAGAAATCATCCAGGAATGGGAGTGGTCGGAACGCTACCCCCAACAGCCGGAAATTTTGCGCTATTTGAATTTTGTCGCGGACAAACTGAAACTGCGCTCCGATATCGAGCTTGATACACGCATGTCCCAAGCGCATTTTGACGAAGCGACCAATCGCTGGCACGTCAAAACAGAAAACGGCAAGGAATACAACGCCCAATACCTGATTACCGCCGTTGGCTGTCTATCTTCGGCCAATATGCCCAAAATCAAAGGCCTGTCCGACTTTAAAGGCAAGTGGTACCACACGGGTCAGTGGCCACACGAAGGCGTGGATTTCAAGGGTAAACGGGTGGGTGTAATCGGCACAGGCTCAACGGGCATTCAGGCCATCCCTGTCATCGCGGCAAGCGCGGCGCACTTGACCGTGTTCCAACGTACCCCCAATTACAGTCTGCCCGCTCGCAACGCGCCACTCACACCCGAATTTAAAAAGTACGCCAAAGAACATGCGGATGACATCCGTAAAATCATGACAACCAATACCAATGGTCATGGTTTTTATATCGAGGACAAGTCCGCGCTCGAAGTGCCCGAGGACGAACGTCTCAAAGCCTACGAGAAAAAATGGGAGCAAGGCGGCTTTCAGTTTCGCGCGCTCTATCGCGACATTCTGACCAGCGCCGAAGCCAATGAAACTGCGGCTCAGTTTATCCGCAACAAAATTAAACAAATCGTCAAAAAACCTGAGGTCGCCGAACTATTGGCCGATATCGACCACCCATTCGCCGCCAAGCGTCCACCTGTTGATTCGCACTACTTCGAAACCTATAACCGCGACAACGTCTCGCTTGTCGACATTCGCAAAGCCCCCATCGAGTGCATCACAGCCAATGGCATCAAAACCACTGAGCATGAGTACCCGCTGGATATCATTGTGTTCGCGACAGGCTTTGACGCCATGACAGGTTCACTCGTCAAACTCGATGTCACGGGCCGCAACGGCAGAACACTCCGGGAATACTGGCACGCAGGTCCACGCACCTATCTAGGTTTACAGATCCCGGGCTTTCCTAATATGTTCACCATTACAGGTCCTGGTAGTCCCTCCGTGCTGTGCAACATGCCGCCGGCGATCGAGCAGCACGTTGAATGGATCACACGATGCATCAAACATATGCGTGACAAAGGGCTGGACTGTGTCGAGGTTCCAGAATCCTCCGGTGACGCGTGGCAAGCCGAGGTCGATGCGGCCGCCAACGCCACGTTACTACCCAAGGTCAAGCACTCCTGGTACCTGGGTGCGAACGTGCCGGGTAAACCGCAAGTATTCATGCCTTACGCCGGAGGATTGAGTCACTATCGCGATATTTGCGAAGAAGTCATCCAGGACAACTACCGAGGCTTTGAGTTTCACGCCGCACGATAAGAGTGCGCGTACCTAAGAGTACGCATTCAAACAACGGGGGAACAATATATCAAGGCGTAAAGTATTAGCCTTTATTCCCCCTATGAATTCCTTTACCTAGGTAACTTGGTGACAACCGCCACTAATGCGATAATCCCTAGTTGCACAGATGTCTTTTACTCACTTCAAATTTGAGGCTTTACGCTCATGGCACAAGAATTGGATTTGCTAAAAATCGCCCAAGAAGAACAGAACGGCGATCTTTTCAAAATGCTCGATGGCATTTACAAACGCTCATCGGTCAAACCCGAAGGTTGCCCTGACGCAATCATCTGGGAAGGCGGCAACTTTCACGGTGGCGTCAAGCCCGTTGCCCACGCTTTTACGGATATGTTCGCACTCAACGGCACATTGATGGCGCTGGACGTGCTCGGTTTGCCTTTCCTCGGCGTTCCGATGATGGCTCAGTTCCGTCATGACAGCAAACTCAAATCCCTCGAGTGGTTTGGCAAGCTGGACTACACAGCACTGAAGTGGTCGACAGCCGGTGACTTCATGGTCAACGAAGGCGGCAAAAAAGTTGTTGTGAACGGCAAATCCGCCAATGCTCCCCTGCGCACCGCAGCTGGCGTCTATTGCAACGTCCGTCCCTATGGCGGCATCACCAGCATCCGTTTTATGCCTGGTCTGCCCTATTCCCAGGACAAAAAGAAATTCAACGTTGATCATGCCACAGGTGTGATCCACTCTGAAATGAATACCCCCGGCATCCGCATGGCCTACGCTGCGCGTCTCTTCCTGAAAATGGTGCACGAGACTGGTCAAATCGGTCGTGTCGCCACCAAGCCCACACAGGCTCAAGAAGACGCCATCAACGCAGGCATCATGCGCTGGCTGATGCAGGGCACCAAATTCAAGCTCAAGCGTCAGTACACCGTGGACGCCTACGAGGAGCACCGCGCGAGCGTTGACGCCATCGTGGCCCTGCTCCCCAAGGACTTCAAGGCTGGCATGGAGAACTGGACAGGCGATATTTACGAACACATTTCAGACACCAACTTCGGCTTGTTGCTGCATGACATGATCCGCCAGCGTCCTTGCATCGTTTATGCAACGGATCTGGACGGTGACCGCCTGACCGACCTGATGGCCGATGCACCTGACGTTTTGCGTGACTGGGGCCAGATGGTTCTTGACAAAGTTGGCGCCAAAGTCGACATGAAGAAATTGTGGACCGAAATGGGTTTCACAATGACCAACGGTAAAGACATGACCAGCGTGATGTATCGCGTGCATGGCGCCCCAATCTATGAACAGACATTGGGCTCGGCAGATGCGATGCTGTTGCGCTTGCTCGACGGCGACGAAACGGTTGGCGGCGAAAAGCAGCCTTACGACCCACGCATTCACTTTGTGCTGATCAACGAGGCCTACAAGGCAGCCAACCCAGGCAACAAGCAGCTGGCCGACTGGTTAGACGCTCAGCTCGCCACCTTCGACAAAATCTACGCTGGCGAACGCCCACGTTATATCGATGGCTACAAGAAACTGAAAGCAGCGATCCGTCCTTGGGGCACTGCATAAGCTTCAGGCACTGATCAAGTTGAAATAAAAATCCCGCAAGCTTCGAAAACTTGCGGGATTTTTACTTGTTTACTGCTTCTTCACTTCTTCTTCACTGCTTCTTCATTTAAATCGTGCGCGGTCCAGTATTTTCTGAGCTGCGATTTGATTACGACCCATTGCAGCCACAGAGACGTCTTCAACCTTAAACGATCCAAGCTCTTTCAAACCCGGATTTTCAACCTTGACTGAAGCCACCGCTGGCCACTCGTTGTTACCGTCAGCGAAATAGACTTGCGCACCATCGGTCGCAAGATATTCAAGAAACTTGGTCGCGGCTTCTGGATGCGGCGCATTTTTAGCGATTCCGCCTCCAGCAATGTTGATGTGCGTGCCGCTCGTTTCCTGGTTGGGCCACAAGAAACCAATTTTTGCCATCATTGCCTGATCCTCAGGCTTGGTGGAGCGCATCATGCGCACGAAATAATATGAATTGGTGAGCGCGACACCACATTCACCCGCTGCGACGGCTTTGATCTGATCGGTATCTCCCCCACGCGGTGCGCGCGCCTGGTTGGCGACCATACCTTTGGCCCACTCCTCCGTCGCAGCTTCACCGCGACGCTCGATCATCGCGCCCACGAGCGACAGCATGTAAGGATGTGATCCGGAACGTGTGCAGACCTTGCCCTTGTTGATTGGATCTGCCAGCTTTTCATAGGTGTTGACATCTTCTGGCTTGACGCGCGCCTTGTTGTACACAATCACACGAGCCCGCGTGGAGTAACCCACCCAAGTGTTGCCACCCCCTTGAGCTTGAGCTCTAAGATTTTCAGGGATACGCTCATCGATATAAGCGGACTTGACTGGCTGGAACATGCCGTCCTTTTCCGCACGCCATAAACGCGCCGCATCAACCAGCAAAATCACGTCGGCCGGGCTTTTGGCGCCCTCGCTTTTCAAGCGCTCGATCAGCGCATTGTCACTGGCTTCGATACGATTGATTTTGATCCCTGTCGCCTTGGTAAAGCCACCGTACAACGCCTCATCAGTCTGATAGTGACGTGCAGAATACACATTGAGCTCTTTGGCAGCCTGAGTGCTTTGACCAGTCTGGCCAGGCTGGGAGAATGCGCTGCCAGCCGCGGTGAATGACAACACGCCTGCAGCCAGGGCTTTCAGTACCATTTGCTTGTTCATCAGAAAGTATTCCGGGGTGATTAATCAGTCGCGCTTCTAATCAGTCGTGCTTCTAATTAGTAGTGCTTCTAATCAGTAACTGTTCGAATAGCGAGAAACGTCATATTAACACTAAATGCGAATCATTATCAATACCGGTTAGATTTAGACATTGCGCGCGACAGCAAAATCACAGGGATCAACCCGGCAATCACAATCGTCAACGATGGTAACGCCAGCTCGGATAAACGCTCGTCCGCCGCCAGCTGATAGGTCGCTACGGCAAGCGTGTCAAAGTTGAAGGGGCGTAAAAGCAAGGTCGCTGGGAGCTCCTTCATCACGTCGACAAATACAAAAAGCCCTGCTGTCATGACACTACGCTTGAGGAGCGGAAAATGAATGTCGCGCATCGTTTGCCAGGGCGTCGCCCCTAAGAGCGCTGCCGTACCATCCATCGAGGGAGTGATACGCGAAAGCCCAGCCTCCACGCTTTGCAAACTGGAAGAAAGGAAGCGGATCAGATAGGCATAAATCAGCACCGAAACGGTGGCAGACATGATCCACGCCACCTGAAAGAGGCCCAACACAGACAAAATACCGACCGCCAGCACCGCGCCAGGCAGTGCGTATCCCAGACCAAGCAAACGATTGACCCACTGCAGAGTCGCGCTTTTCGTCAATCTCGCACCGTAAGCCAGCAATAAAGCGCAAGCCACGGAAATCAGCGCGGTGATCGCCGATAAACCAAAAGAGTTTTGTAACCAGTCCAGGTAGCGCACATCTAGACTCAAGCCCTGCTCCCAAAGCAGCTTGAGCAAAGCCGCCACGGGCAATAAAAATGCGCAGAGCAAAGTCAATCCGCACACTGCAAAGGCACCGAAAGCCTTTCGACCCTTTAGAAGCCGGGGTAATGCAGCGCGTTGAACGACTCCCGAGCTCGCATAACGCATCCGGGCTCTATTTGTCTGCTCCATATAAAAAATCAGAATCACAAATACCAGTAGACCCAGGGAAAGCTGAACGGCAGCCAGGCGATCGCTAAAGGACAGCCATGCCCTGAAAATACCTGTTGCGAAAGTTTCAACACCAAAATAGGCGACTGCACCGTAATCCGCCATGACCTCCATCAGGGCGAGGGCCATTCCCGCAAAGATCGCTGGTCGTGCCATGGGTAAAACCAAGCGAAAAAAAGCCTGGAAACCGCTGTATCCGAGCGTTTCAGCCGCCTCGGAAAGGCGACCGCTTCGGTCCAGAAACGAAGTGCGCGCAATTAAATAGACATAGGGGAACAGACAAAAAGAAAACGACCACATCGCGCCACCCAAAGAGCGCGGATCCGGAAAAAACCATAATTGCTCGAGTCCGAAAATATTGCGTAATGTTGTTTGAATCGGACCGGAAAACTGCAGAATATCGACAAAAAGATAAGCCATGACATAAGTTGGGATGGCCAGCGGCAAAATCAGCGCCCATTCAAAAATCTTTTTGCCAGGAAACTGATAGTTCGCCACCAGCCAGGCGTTACCCACCCCGAGCACAAAGACGCCCAGCCCTACTCCTAGCAGCAGCAACAAGGTAGACGTGACATACTCTGCTAGCACGGTTTGCCAGAGATGCAGCAACGTACCCTGGGCGATCAGCTCCTGGGCGGCCTCGCCGCTGCCTTCCGTAAAAAAGGGAATAAAGAGGCCCAGCAGCGGTAACGACAACAATACTGCGATCAGAACAACGACTCGACTCATTCGTGATGCGCTCGGCTCAGGATAAAAAGGATTCTGGAATGAAAATGCGGTTAATGAGAAAATTATAAAGATGAATACCAACGCACCTTTGCTTTCCCTCGACCACGTTGAAATCGGATACCCCCGTCTGGACGGTCCAGGATGGGTTCCGATCGTGCGTGATTTAACCCTCAGTCTAGCCCGAGGCAGCATTGCGTGTTTGCTGGGACCCTCCGGATGCGGCAAATCCACGATTCTAAGAGCCATCTGTGGCTTTGAAACCTTGCAGAAAGGCTCCATTAGCTTGCACGGCAGGGTTGTCAGCGCACCAGATATTCAGGTCGCGCCGAATCTGCGCAAAGTCGGCATGGTGTTTCAGGATTTCGCCCTGTTTCCCCACCTCAGCGTGTTGGAAAATGTGATGTTCGGCTTGCGCGCACTCGCGCCCGCCAAACGACGGGAAGTCGGTCTCCAGTGGCTTGAGCGCGTTTCACTGGCAGACAAAGCGGGATCCTACCCGCACGAACTGAGTGGCGGACAACAGCAACGGGTCGCGCTCGCTCGCGCCATGGCGCCCGAGCCTGACCTGATTTTGCTCGACGAACCCTTTTCCAGTCTGGATATCGACCTGCGCGAGAGGCTCGCCAGCGAGATGCGGGATATTTTGAAAGCCAACGGTGTCACCGCGCTGCTCGTGACCCATGACCAGTTCGAAGCCTTCGCGATCGCCGATCAGATTGGTGTGATGTCGGAAGGTCGGATCATACAGTGGGACACCCCCTATGATCTGTACCACGAGCCCGTCAATCGCTACGTCGCAGACTTTATCGGCCGTGGCGTCTTTGTCAAAGGCATCATCCAGCCCAATGCCATGGTAAAGATCGAACTGGGTCAACTTCAGCTCGATCACGATCATCATGATCCGATCGGCACAGAAGTGGATGTGCTGCTGCGCGCGGATGATATCCAGCACGACGATGCGAGCCTACAACAGGCCGAAGTCGTCCGTAAAACTTTTCGAGGCGCCGATTTTTTGTATACCTTGCGTCTTCAATCAGGGCAGGAAGTTTTGGCCTATGTTCCCAGTCATCACGACCACTCGCTAGGCGAAAAAATTGGCATACGGCTCGGCGTCGATCACGTCGTGACCTTTTCCGATCAAAACTGATTGATCTCCATACGCCACTTACTTGCACCTTAAGGAAAACCCTGTATTTGAGGAAAACACCTCCAATACAGAGGGTTGCCTGTGTAGAATCATTGAGCCTTAATCGGTAATGCTGATCCCTTTGCTCCGAAAATTTTAAGTCGACATGGAGCGGTCACTGAATCAGCCCAAACCCAAGGATATCAATATGCAGGTAATTTCCGACGAAAGCATTGCCGTAGATCCAAGTTCCAAGATACTCAAAAAACTGATCACTGTCATCGCTGTGACGATGTCTCTGTATCACATGTATGTCGCTGGATTTGGCCCGCCTGAGGCAGTGATTTTCCGCGGTACGCACTTGATGTTTGCGTTGGCGCTGGTTTTTTTACTGTACCCGTCGAAAGCAGAGGGAGGTTTGATTCCGCGGTCATACGACATGCTGATTCTTGCTCTCGGCCTTGCCGCAATCGGGCATATTTTCGTGGATTACGAAAACTTCACGAACAGAATCATCTACATCGATGAACTCTCTAAAGCGGACGTGTTTTATTCCTTTGTCATGGTCGTCGTCGTTCTCGAAGGCACGCGACGCGTCATTGGCTGGGCACTGCCGATCACAGCAATTTTATTCGTCGCTTACGCTGCGTTTTTTACTCAGGTCAAGCTTCCGGTTCTCCTGGAGCAGCTCTACCTGTCTACCGAAGGTATCTTTGGCTCGACACTCGGTGTCTCTGCCTCCTACGTCATGCTTTTCGTGATTTTTGGCGCGTTCATGGAAAAGAGCGGCACGGGGCAATTGTTCATGGACTTTGCCATGGCTCTGACCGGACGGAGTGCGGGCGGTCCTGGAAAAGTCGCAGTCGTGAGCTCCTCACTCTTTGGTACTGTTTCAGGAAGCGCTGTGGCCAACGTCATGGTGGATGGTCCCATCACGATACCCCTGATGAAGCGTACAGGCTTCAGACCCCCTTTTGCAGCAGCTGTGGAATCCGTTGCCTCCACAGGCGGACAGCTCATGCCTCCGGTCATGGGTGCAGCAGCCTTCGTGATGGCTGAATTCTTGTCGGTTCCCTATGCGCAGGTTGCTTTGTGGGCCGTGATCCCCGCTTTGCTTTACTACGCATCCGTGTTTTTCGCGGTTCACTTCGAAGCTAAACGCCATGGATTGGGCGGTGTCCCCGAAAGCGAGCTCCCAAAGTTTGGACAGGTCATGATGCAACGGGGTCACCTGTTCATTCCGATTCTGATTATCCTGATTGGTCTGTTCATGGGCTTCTCGGCGCCACTGTGTGCCTTGGTTGCAGCGCTCAGTTGCCTGCCCGTTGCGCTTGCCCGCAAACTGACACGACAAGGCATCACATGGATGACGGTGATTAACGCCCTCGAAGAGGGTGCACGTAACGCTTTGTCCGTTGCAATGGCCTGCGCTTGCGCAGGTATCGTAATCGGTTGCGTCACCATCACGGGACTGGGTATTGTTTTCACACAAGTCGTGATCGAACTTGCGAACAACTCCTTATTCCTTGCCTTGCTGTTGACTGCCGCCGCGGGCATTGTGCTTGGAATGGGCATGCCCACCACGCCAGCCTACATCGTCATGGTCTCATTGCTGATTCCTGCGATTATCAAGCTCGGCGTTGAAGTGCCAGCGGCCCACATGTTTGCACTCTACTTCGCGATTCTTTCTGCAATCACTCCACCGGTCGCACTGGCGGTGTTCGCGGCAGCCAGCCTGGCAAAGGCAAATATGTGGGAGTCAGGTTTTGCCGCGATGCGGGCGGCCGCGCCCGCCTATATCGTCCCTTTCATGTTCGTGTATGAGCCTTCCTTGCTGCTGATTTTCAAAGACGACACGTCCTATCTGACCGTTTTCTGGTCAGTCATGACTGCGATGATTGGTGTGATTGCCCTGGCTGGCGGATTTTTTGGGTGGCTTGTCGGTTATGCAACCATGTACCAGCGCGTATTACTTTTCATTTCAGCGGTTTGTTTGATCAAGCCCGGTCTCATCACCGACACGATCGGTTTCGGACTACTTGCGTTTGTAGCGATCACGCAGTGGTACCAAAATAAAAGAAACGCATCGGCCACAGCCTAGGGGACAGCCATGAGCATGGCCATGATTCATCTCTCGATTCCGATCAAAGATATCGCCTCAACGGTGCGTTTCTATCGGGATATTTTGGGATGCACTGTCACGAGACAACAGACCGACAGACTCGATATCGATTTCTTTGGTCACCACCTTGTCGCGCAGCTCTCAGAACTTGAAGCCTCGCACAAATCAATCACCATCGGACGTGGAAACTATCCTTTGCGTCACTTTGGTGTGATCGTCACACCTGATGTGTACGATCGTATGCTCTCAAGCCTGATCGCCGCCAAGGTCGACTTTGCGATGGCTCCCGACAGAATTTTCATCGGGACACCTCGCGAACAATCGGTTTTTCTTGTCTTTGACTTCTCGGGCAACGCTGTTGAGGTGAAGGGCATGCCCGATCCTCAACAGGTTTTCTCAGCAGGATAATCCGTTCAGAAGCGTTTGGAGAGCGACAGCGCCATCGCAAAACCGGTTTGATAGTTGGTGCTGTACTGAGTCATTCCCGAACTGTCCGTCGCGGACAAACGACCCGCAGTTGTCGCTGCGGCATACAAGTCAATACGAGTCGTACGGTCAATCGCGTAGGATAGTCTTGCAAAGACGGGGACGAAACTGTTTTGACCAATGCCATTGGCCACAGGACTGTTTTCGTTTAGGCGGAAACGGTAGGAACGATACGCGCCTCCACCTGCAATACTCCACTGTTCCGTCAATGCGTAAGAGAGCTCGAGGCCCGCGCCACCGGCAGGACCGGCAGGCAGGGAGTTACCGAGTCGCAATTTATCAGTGATATTCCAATTAACCAACAGGTATGGAAATACTTTCGTCTCGTCAATCTGGCGAAATACTCCAGCTCCAACTCCAAGCGTCAAATCTTTGGAGAATGTTCTCGCGACACTCATCACGGCACCATAAGTCGCCGTACCGCCGGTGCCGGTCCCCGTCTCGCCTGACCACTCCACAGTCGGTGCGAAACCAAAACGCCACTCAGGGCTGGGAGAATAGCCAAAGTTCATCCCCAGGGCGGGAGTGCTGATCGCTGTCCACGGCGCTTGACCACCGAACGCCTGAGGATCACTCCATGACCAGTTCTGATAGTTGTAACGGGCGCTCACACCTGCGGAAAAAGCGCTTGTGAACTGTTTGGTGACATTGACGTTGGCTGACGCATCCTGCCAGTTAAAACTTCCACCATCCACGATGCGGGTGTTGAATTGATTCAAACCCGTGAGACCCACAGATACGCTGGTTTCGCCGGGCGATTGACGCGGCTGGGCGACAACTGATGCACATAACGCCGTGAGCGCAAGAGCTGCACCCATACGAAGGGAATTCGGCATACTAAACATATTCATTCATCCATTTTTGTCAAAACAAAATATCGGAAGTCCTCATTCACCTCAGCGAGACAATAGACGTCTAGCGAAATAGGACAGCGTATCCACGAGAATGACCAACACAATCATGGCAGCCAACACACTGCTTGTTTCCTGCATTTGAAACAGGCCCATGTGAAAAGACAACATTTGACCCAATCCACCACCACCGACCACACCAAGCACGGCAGCGGCGCGAATATTGTTTTCCCAACGATACAACGCATAGGACATCAACTGTGGAGAAACCGTAGGGAGTGTTGCATAGAGGAACACCCGTCCCTCCCCCACCCCCTGAACCCTCAGAGCAACAGCGGCTTGCTGAGGCGCGTTTTCGATAGATTCGGCGAATAACCGACCCAACACGCCCGTGGTGTGCAGGGCAAGTGCGAGCGTGCCTGCGAATGGGCCCAAACCAGCGGAAATCAACAACAAAGCCGCCCAAACCAACTCTGGGATGGCGCGCAATGCATTCAGAAGCAAACGGGTCGGAAATCTCCAGCGGGCAGGATCGCCGTCATAACTCCGGCTCGCAGGCACGGCTAATAAGACGCCAAAAATAGTCGCGATCAAAGTACCGACCGCAGACATAGCCAAAGTTTCCAGACTGGCGCGCCAAAGCTTGTGCAGAAAAACCGGCTCAAAATTGGGTGAGAGCAACTCGCCTAAAAATTTACCCATGCGAGCGATACTCTCAACAGACAAGACCCGCGCAAGCTGTAAATCGAGAGACCAAAAACTCAGGAAAATGAGAACGAAACTACCAGATAATGCCCAGAAAACAGGGGAACTCAGCCGCATCCAATGCTTTGGAC
>JACCDX011714047.1_pt1 | contig 38843 bp, 44 predicted proteins | sample 7449681 | NCBI WGS metagenome assembly JACCDX01 (sample SAMN15323450, study PRJNA562643) | freshwater metagenome | isolation source: river surface water | place: USA:Blue River Watershed | collected 2017-08-18
CAAGATAATATAACCGATAAAGTTGAAAAAGGAAGAGCTAAAGGAGGACATAATCATAAAGGACAAAATGCTTCATTTTCAAAGTTAAATAATGAGCAAGTTCAAGAAATACGCGAAAATCCACATGATAAATGTTTAAATTGTCTGGCTCGACAATTTGGAGTTTGTTTTCAACAAATCAGTAGAATAAAACACAATGAACGTTGGAATGAATTAGTTGAAAAAGAAACCGAAGAGCAAGAATTCTGGAAAAGAGCTATACATCAAAAAATAATAATAAATGAAAAACTTGGCGAATGTTGGGAAACTATACGTAATAGAATGCAACTTTCATATAAAAATAAACATATAAATGCTCATAGAATTTCATATACTATAACATATGGAGAAATACCAAATGGTATGATTGTGAGACATAAATGTGATAATTCCAAATGTATTAATCCTTCACATTTGGAACTAGGAACTCATAAAGATAATATGAAAGATAGAGATGATAGAGGACGGACTACAAAAGGTAGCAGTCATCATTCAAGTAAATTAACCGATGAACAAGCTCTTGAAATATTTAATTCAAAAGGAATAAAAACTTTAACTGAACTTTCTAAAGAATTTAATATTTCTAAAAGTAGTGTTTCAAAAATATGGAAAAAAGAAGCATGGAAACATATTCATAACTAAAAAAATGAACGCAATTCACCAACTCTCGTGCCAAATACGTGAGGGTTCATAGGATTTGCAATGGCCGGTGCAAAGTCTTGAATGTCGTTTAAGTAGAACATATGGAAATCCACTTCAGAATATACTTTGGCAGATGCATAACCAATCACGCGACTATTTAAATCTTGTAATTCTTTTTCCACAAAGTTAGGATCATTTTTACCAAACATTAAATAGTAACTACGCATAATAATTTTTACATCGTCATCATTTTGTTTATCGATTTTGTATTTACCTCCGCTCATCGCAAGAACTTGAGTTTGAATTTGGCTTTGTATAAAATCTAAATTACTTTGGCTGAAGAAGATTTTATTTAAAGGAGTTTCCGCATGAAGATGTCCAACCATATCTCTTCGTAAATCATTACTATGCAACGATCCACCTTCCGCGTATAATTTGTAAGGACGAATAGAAAAAGTAGAAGCTTCGCCTATATTGGGAACATACCCGCTGTGTTTAGGAGCAGGATATTGTTTGCTTGTTGAAGTCATATTGTAGCGGTTTTCCATATTATACTTGACCAATAAAAGTTTTATAATTCTCGCAACTTTTCGTACATGCCCGGATTTAATACTTCTTCAAACATCATCGTAAATGAATAATTTGTACTCTGCATATCAATAATGTTACCATACCGATCGTATAACGTAATTAATAATTTTTGAATATTAACCGGTTGTAAAAAATTAAATTCTCGTTCAACAATATTCAATAAGTTAATATCGGTAATTCGTTTATTTTTACTTGCTTCGGGTAATAACAACTTAACAAACACTGGTAAGAATGATTGTTTGAAACTTTGATGCTCAATAATATCGATTTCATTAATCGATATATAAATATAGCTTTCGCCCAACAGCTCGGTTGGAAACGACTCAGCAATACATTGATAATTATCATCGGCGTCCATTGTTAACGGTATATCCACAATGTTAGGATCTGTGGGTGGTGCGGTACCGTAAAAGAAATTTTGAAATCCCATATGATACCCTAATCCAGTATTTAATAATTCTGGTGTATTTGGAGGACCAAAATTAATACCAAATTGGTAATGAGTTGAAGGATCTTCGCGATATATTCTTATCTTATTGGTTCTTGGATCATAATCCGCTTTGAAAGGATAGTTTGCAATTGCGACCGTTTCGCTATGTTCGTTTGGAACTGTAGCCAATTTAAGATTTAATTCCTCCATAAAATCATCAACCGTTGAATAATTACCTTCCGCTATCGTTACCGTTCCTAAAACCAATTTACAATCCGCAGCAGTTATTCCTTCAAACCAATATGAATCAGCGGACGTGGTTATTGCAAATTGACGATTGTAATCATTGTAAATTTGAAAACTTATATTACTGCGTGACGATTGATAAGTCCAAAAAGTATTAGGAAATGAAATGGACGTAATCTTCATACTGATGATATTCTTTAACAATCGGGGTAATCCAAAGGCAAAATTAGCTACATTACTCGTAGGTGCAATTAAGGAGGTAGTTGATGATGCTGCTGCTCCAGATACAGCCATCTTTAAAGGAATTTGTCCATTACCAAAAGCACGAAACCGTGTATCAATATCTACGATATGTGTTTTAACATCTTTGTTATAACGAACACTTCCACGAGTTTTGTCTTCAAATGCATTCGTTTCGGTTATAAACTTAGCAGTATTACGATCTCCTTGAAACTCGTTGAATTTTTCCGGTTCCTTTAACTGATACTGCGAGTAGTCTTGTTCTTCATGATAGTCTACATCTCCTTCATCATCGTCTTCATTTTCATACTGTCTTTGAAAGACAAGCAAATTTTTAGCGTTGTCTTCGTACTGTTCAGCCAGTAATTCTTGATAAGTAGGAACGTTCATTATTAAGACTAATTTAAAAATATGAAAACGTTTAATAGTATATATAAAATATGATATCCGCCAGTGATTGGACATCACAAAGATTAATTACTAACTGTTCAGGTCCTATTGGCCCTTCGGGTGCTCGCGGTGATACTGGACCAACCGGGTCTACAGGTGTCGAAGGACCAAGTGGTCCTTCCGGAAATACAGGTCCTCAAGGTCCTACCGGTGCTACTGGACCCTCAGGATTACAAGGACCTTCAGGATTACAAGGACTTTCTGGACCTTCCGGAGACCGAGGAAACACAGGACCCCAAGGAAATACCGGTGCTACTGGTCCTACCGGTCCCGCTGTTCCTATTGGAATAATTGCTCCTTTTGCTGGTTCATCAGGTCCTACTAACTGGGTATTCTGTGATGGACAGTTGTATAATTCAGTTGGAACATTCGCTGGATTATACGGAGTAATTGGTTCTTTATACGGTGCAAGTGGTGCTTTTTTCAGGGTTCCAGATTTAAGACGTAAATTTCCAATTGGAGCTCAAGCTACTGGTGCTACCTATGGTTCGGTTACTTTAAATTTTAATTTAGCTCAAACCGGAGGCGAAGAAGCACACACTATGACTTTGAATGAATTGCCATCACATACACATACTTATTTAGATAATTCTGCTGCGGTAACTACTGGAGGTGGCTTATACGATGGTAGTTTTTGGGGTCCTGGAGATATTGCACGTACAACAAACATTACGGGCGGAGGAGTGGCTGCGAATAATACGCCTGCTTATTTGGCCGTAAACTATATAATTAAGTATCAATAGAATGTTAACCGTTAGTGAATGGATAACCCAGACATATTTATCCTTTAGTACTGGACCTACTGGACCAAATGGACCAACCGGAGCAACGGGGTTTCAAGGTATAGCAGAAACGGGTCCCAGCGGACCTAAAGGACCTACAGGTGCTAGAGGTGCAAGTGGACCTAGAGGAGCTACCGGACCATCAGGGCCATCAGGACCAACCGGTCCAACAGGGCCAAAAGGACCCAAAGGTTCCGTAGGTAATACTGGTCTTGCAGGAATTCAAGGACCATCTGGACCGATTGAAGTTCCGGTTGGAACTATTTTTGCCTTTGCCGGTTCAACCTTACCTTCCGGATGGTTGTGGTGTGATGGTTCAATTGTATCACGTAGTACATATAGTCGGTTGTTTAGTATAATTGGTGAAGCGTATAATCCAGGTAATAATGTAACCACATTTGGTCTTCCAGATTTACAAACTCGTATTCCTATAGGTCAAATCAACCTAAATGTAACATATGATCTTATTAACCTTAATTTTGATAGAGGTAAAAAAGGTGGAGAAGAATCTCATGCTACTACAGTTAACGAGCTTTTTCCACATAATCATGTATATCAAGATAACACTTCTACTCAAACATCAGGATTATACGGAGGATCATATTGGAATCCACGCGATGTTTCTCGAGTAACGAATGGACCTAGCGGAGCAAATGGTGCAAGAAGAAATAACACACCTGCTTACTTAGCTGTGAATTATATCATTAAATTTTAAGAGATTGTAATTCATGTAACCACAATTGTTTAGGTGTCGTTCTTTCCGTTTCAGCAATTTTTTGGTTTAATTCTTCTAAATCCTTTTCATGTTTTTGTGCATTTTTAAGAGTTAAAGATTTGATAGGTAAATCTAATAAGTAATCAAATGATTGTTTTATTTTTTGAAACTTTTGGGCCGTTAATAATTTATCGCATTCTTCAGGTGTTTTACGACGAAGATCAGGAATAGGTGTAGGCTCACATTGTTGTTTAATAAACCGAACAACATTTTCATGATACGGTAGTTTTTCACGAAGAGATTTCAATAAATGTTCACGACGTTTTGTATACAGATCTAATCGAACATCGACATATTCTTTGAGTATTTCATTAGGTGATGCATATTTATGAATTACTCCTTTAGAATTGAACGCATGCATATTCGTAAGTTTAATTTTATCAATCAACAGCTTCTCAACAGCAGTTGCCGATTCATTCAATTTTACTTTAATATGTACATCTGTATCCGTAGACGTATCACTATAATCTTTGATATCTCCGGAAGACACTAATCCGTCTAATTTTTCACGGAATTTCGATGTCCACGTACCTACCGGTAATTCGGTTATAACTATTTCATTCTTATCTTGTTTCCAGACACCTTTGACAATATAATCGTTTTTTGCATCTTTAGTAATCGTACCTTTGAAACCTTTGTAGTACGGAACCAGTTCTTTATCTAATCCAGATCCAGACTGCAACCATTCAATAAGTATCGATTTTAGAACCGAAGGATTGAATTGTGGAATATCGGTAGAATAACCTGTACCAATACCCGTTGATCCGTTAACCAGAATCATCGGTAGAATAGGTGCATACCATTCGGGTTCAACCGGAAGACCATCATCATCTCGATAGGTCAAACAATCGAAGTCATCATTGGGAACTAATTGCGATACATAAGGTTGCAGATAAGTATGAATATAACGAGGAGACGCTGAATCTTTACCACCTTCTAATCGTGTACCGAATTGTCCTTGAGGTACTAACCAAGGAATATTATTCGAACCTATAAAATCTTGGGCCATCGCAATAATCGCTTCATTGAGCGAAGCTTCGCCATGATGGTAACCAGAATGCTCAGATACGTAACCAGCGAATTGTGCTACTCGTATTTCTGCTTTTAGATTACGTTTGAATGCCGAGAACAGGATTTTACGTTGCGATGTTTTCAAACCGTCCATTATATTAGGAATTGCCCGTTCCATACTATAGTTCGAAAAGTGAATCAAATCTTTATCGATGAATTCTTCGTAAGGCAGTAACGTATTCGGTGCAGCGTTTACGATATTTTCACGCGAATAAGTTTTTAGCCAATCTTTACGATCATCGGCTTGCTGTTTATTGAAAGCAAGTTCAATAGATTTATCGCTTTCTTTGCCCGTATACGAATATCCTACGACGTTCATGCTTTTAAAATACTCTTTAGCTTCGTCGCGAGTAGATGTACCTAACCCTTTATAGTATTTAACTTTCCAACCATTGGATTCAGGTTTTTTACGCCATTCTTCATATTCAAATTGAGTATAAAACGCTAAGGTTTTATTACTTTTTGTTGCTTTTACAATTGGAGTAGTCATATAGGTAATAAATCCTGGAATTTCAAATAACGTATGCCAGAGTTCATGGAATACATTAATAAGCAAACCACGAATATGTGAGCCATCGTAATCTTGATCGGTCATAATAAGGATTTTACCATATCGTAATGATTTGATATCTTTGTATTCTTTTCCTGATTCCAGACCAAGGATTTTCTTCAAGTTTGCAATTTCTTCAGTTTGTTCTACTTTTTTAGTACCGGTATCTTTCACATTTAAGACTTTACCACGCAAAGGATAAATACCGTAATATTTACGTTGTTCTTGAGATAAGCCTGATAATGCCATAGCTTTAGCCGAATCACCTTCCGTTAGAATAAGGCTACATTCGTGGCTCTTTGTAGTACCTGCATACACAGCATCATCTAGTTTAGGAATACCTGTAATTTTTGAAGATTTTTTACCATCAGTTTTAGAGTTTTCTTTCGTATCTTTAATTGCTTGTTGTTCTAGAAGTTTACTAACTATATTTAATTTAGTTACTACTTTTTTAAGGAAATCTTCGTCAAGTTTACAAGATACTTTGGTAGTTAAGACTTCTTTCGTTTGCGAACTAAATGAAGGATTTTCAATTTCACAATTAATAAATACAGCAAGACAATCTTTAACCATCGCCGGTTTAACTTTGATTTTCTTCTTAGCCTCCAAATAATTACAAACATGAGTAACCAATTGCGACGTAATTTCATCAACGTGTTTACCCGAACGGGTCCAAATGCCGTTAACAAAACTCACACTAAAAGCCCGGTCGTACGGATTATCCGCGATTGCGAGTTGCCACCCGAGTTGCGGTACGCCTGTAAGTACGGTTGTATCTTTCGGGAGATACCAGGAGGCATAGATCCCAAGATCTCGAAATTTTATTGGTGTGCCGCACCAACTCACCTTAACATCTCTACCAACTGTCATTGCCGAGTCCATAACCCGCCGTTGAAGGACTTGGAGTAAAGGTTCTGGAATAGAAGTCATTCCAAACCGTTTGAAATCCGGAGTCCAGGATACTTCCACGAACGATTTAAGTTTAGAAGCTTTTACTATCGGTTCACCAATTTTAGTCATATTATCTTCGAAAGTTTGCGTATATTTCAATTGACGACTTTCATCAACAATTGTAACTACGAATTTCTTGGCGAAAATATTGACCAATTTAACACCGTAACCATTTTTACCACCGACTAGTTTCTTTTCACTTTTATCATAATTTGTTGAAGTTAATAATTCACTAAAGATCATTTGGGGAATATAAACTTTATGTTCCGGATGAATAGCAACGTCAATTGATTTTCCATCGTTACGAATAGTAATTACCGAGTTATTTTCAATTTCTACTTCAATTCTTTTTACAGGGTTTTCACTATTGCGTTGTCGAACTACATGATCATGAGCATTGACAAGTAATTCGTCAAATAGTTTGTAGAAACCGGGATTAAATGTCGTAATTTGACTTTCTTTAAAGCTTTCACCATCCGCAACAAATATAGTTTCTGTACAGGTTTCAATACTACCGATATAAGTATCCGGTAATTCAAGAATATGTTCACGATGAGTATGTTTACGATATTGTTTTTCTAACGTTGTCATTTTGTATACTTTGGACTTTGGCAGGATACATGTAAATTCGTTTTCAAAATAAAAAAGCTTAGGTAAACTTTATAATAAGTATTTTTCGTAGAAGTCTTCGCCAAACCAATCCGCTCTTTTCATAGCATCTACAATGCTCGAGTGTTGAAAACTACGTCCTTTTCTAGCATAGGTATCGTTGATTTTTTCATAAAGTCTACGATACATAGATCTTTGCGTAGCAGTAGCATAACAAGTATAACACATAATATCATCTTCTCCAAATATCTCGTATCGTTCGTGATGTTTTATAAATTCTGTCTCACAATACTTGCAATAGAAGAATAATTTTCTATGTGTAATAGGATCTATTCCTTTTCGTAAGAAACGTTTAGCGTTTATCTTTGCTTTATATCTCGTAATTTTCAGCATTTTTTACAGATAATATTTCTTTACACTTTCAAATACGTTTTCATCTATATTCCATAATCCATTATCTTTTAATCGTTGTTCCTTCTCTGCCGTGGTGTATAAATAATTACAGTGAACTATTTTTGCTTTAGATGTTGCTCCTTGATTGAAATAAATATATCCATTTGGATATTCTTCCTTAGAAAGTAAATTTACGGTTAACCCAATAGTTCTTTTAGAAATATTCGTAAATGCATGTTGATCGTTAATAGAAGGAACATGAGCATTATCTTTTAACCACTGAATACAGTTTTGAATAGCCTTTACACAGAATATATCAGGTCTTACTAAAAAGAACCCTGTACAAGGAGCCCAAAGATCATCTTGCATGACAAATCTTCCAGGTTTAGAACGTAAGTCATTAATAAAATTCTCAAAGATTACAATATCGTTATCAATCCATATTACTTCTGTATCTTTTCGCATATTTTCTAAAATAACTTCCAACTTACGTGTAGTTATACTTTTGAATTCTCCAGTATTATAAGTTGCGGCTTCTTTTTGATCATTCAATATGTAACAATGAAATAAATTCATATCAATTCCAGATTTTTTTGCAGATGTTAACATATTTTTCATCATGGGTAATTGTCCTTCGTTGGTCATACAAACAATTCTCATTTTGACATTTTAAACTTAGTGAATTTAAATGGGGCGAAAAACAAAAACTGTTACGAAAGATGTAGTAGTTAACGAAACACCAGTTGTCTTCACGTTAAAAATTATTGAAGAAGACATTGAAAATACTATACTTTCGGCTGGAGAAACTGAAGCTTTTTTTAATCCAAGTACAGAAACTACGAATTATGCAGATATTCTAAATTCTGTAGAAATATCGAGAAATTTCAATACTGATTTGTTAAAAAGTGTTTTAGATAAAATTGTTGCTGACCGATACGGTCCAAACACCTGTTGCTTTTGGTGTTGTCATAAATTCAATTGGAGTCCTGTTTATTTACCAACATCTTATGACGCTTATAAAAATACTTACACGTGTGAAGGTCATTTTTGTTCTCCAGAATGTGCACTAGCCTACATTTATGCAGATAATAAGATATCAGATTCTACTCGATGGAACCGTCATAGCTTATTGCGTAATCTGTATAATGATATTTATAAAAATAAAGTATTGTCTCCTGCACCATCTCGTCATTTATTACGAATGTTTGGTGGACCATTAGATATTGAACAATATCGTGAATATGTGCATGGCGATAACAATATTGTATTAACGGATATGTATCCGGTACGATTATTATTCCCATCAATGAGTGTACAAGCACCGCTACGAGATATCAAAAAATATGTTTCGTTATCAAGCGAAGCAGTTGAAAAGGCTTCTGAACAATTACGGTTAAAACGTTCCAAACCAGTGAATGTGAATATTCCTACTTTAGATATGTGTTTGAAGAAAGCTTAAATATCTTTTTTCGCATCTTCTTGAATAGTTACTTTAACATCGGCGTTACTAATCGTTTCTAAAACAGTTGGAACACGAATATTTAATTTAGGTAAATCTTTAGGACTAGTTACATCTAAGAATGAATTAGGTTTTTTCATTGGCGTATGCGTAGGCATTTCTTTCATACTTTCATCATCATCTACATCGCGATAGATATCGATTTTATGCAATCCATTGGTTTCTTCAGGTTTGCTAATATCGGTATTTTTGAATTTACTTTGAAACTGAGTAATAACAATATCGGGAACCATTGGACTAATTTCAGCTAAACGATCGTATTGATCTTTTACATATTTTAATAAATCATGCGGAATCATACGTTCATGACGAGGTAAACTTAATTCTACTGTAATAAATCTGTATAGTTTTGCGTAGTGAATCGCAGATATGCGATGACCTTCTGCTCTTTTAGCCCAACCAAAATAAGTTCCAAAACTGTTTAAAATACCCATGGCTAAAGATCCTACTCCTAATGCAACTGACGATATTTTTGGATCGTTAAATAAACTTGATGAACCAGCATTCAAGAAAGCAATTACACCGCTACCTATGATAACCGGAAGATCTATATAGGTTCTTCGGTTACTATACATCGCTTCTGATTTTTTGTGTACCCAAGCTAATCCGTTAGCTTTTTCACCGGTAGATGCAAAGTACTCTTCTAATTTATTTGTCCAACTAATCGACGCAGAAATCTCAACGCTGTTGTTTTCACCCATCTATTAATTTTAACGCACAAAAATTAGATTTATAATGAATAATCAACCAAACTTTTTTCATGATCTAATGAAGACCCAGATGATGATGCATCTTGGTTCTTCTGTTGGTAATAATCCTTTATACAATTTAATTGCTTTCAATTTATATGAACGGGTTGTTGCTTCTTACCCTACATGGTTCCCAGAAATAAAATCACTTTGTTGTAGACGGCAAAAAGTTAAACCTGCTACAGCTCCTCCACCAACCAACAAAGAAGTCAAATGTACGATTATGTGTGAACGAATATTTCAATCAACAAATTCTAAAGGACAACAGCAACAATCAACAGTTAGCTCAACACGTATGGATGCCGTGGTAAATTACGTTACGACAATTCCAGTTATTCGAAATTTGATCTGTGTTTCTCAACATGATTATCTCCCTAATGAATTTGAACCAATTATGATTGAACCAGACATCTATTTCCAATTATTAGATTTAAAACATGATGATGGAAACTTACAATCAATTAAATTTAAACTATTTTGTTATGATCACGAAGTTCAGTATCTGCAATCTTTTGTAGATAAATGTAATTCTGCTTATGATCGTCGCATGAAAAATAAATTAGGTAATGATTTGTATTTTTTTGATATGATGACAAATTCAAAGAATAAACGAAGTCTGCAAAATCCTTTACCTACTACACATATCATATATACTCAACATAAATTCCATACTACTCGTACATTCAATAACGTATTTTTTGAACAACGTCAAAAAGTTTCTAAACATGTCGAATTCTTTTTAACTCGTAAAGATTGGTATGAAGCTAAAGGTATTCCTTATACTTTAGGATTTATGTTTCACGGCGATCCAGGTACAGGAAAAACAAGTTCAGTAAAAGCAATAGCCAATACTGCAAGACGACATATTATTAATGTACATTTATCAGAAATCAAATCAAAATCTCAATTACGTCATCTTTTCTTTAACGAAGAAATACATGTAATGAATGGATCAACTGTTGAACGATATACTATTCCTATTCATGAACGATTATACGTGATTGAAGATATTGATGCAATGGGAGATTCTATTTTACGACGAGAATGGAAGAAACCGGAAGTACCTAAAGAAGAAAAGAAAAAGGTTGGTGATCCATGGATGGATCGTGAAGAAGAAGATGAAAAAGAACCGTTAGATCTATCGTTCTTACTCAATTTATTGGATGGTACGTTAGAAGCATCTGGACGTATTCTTTGTATTTCTAGTAATTTTCCAGAACGTATTGATCGGGCTTTGATTCGACCAGGCCGTATTGATATGATTGTACATTTCAAAAAATGTAATACTCTAATTCTTCAAGAAATGGTGAATAGTTTTTACGATAAAGAATTTGACGATTGGACAACTGATCGGTTAGATTATAAATGGACTCCTGCAGAGGTTAATCAAATTCTATTTAGAAATTTTGACAAACCTGAAGATGCAATTGAAGAGTTAAAAACATTAAATCCTAAAGATTTGTATGGTTTTGAAAGTGTAGAAAACGGATTAACATATTCTGAATTTCAGAACATCCAAACAGCCGTAAATGCTAAGTAGAACGTTTGAAATATGTTTTCTTGTTGATTTGTGTATTACAATGGAGAAATGGATCGAAAAATTTAAAAAAATTGCCATTTCTACCATCCAAAATATAAAAAAAAGAAACATGTGGATGACTATCCGCGTTGCATTTATTGGCTATCGAAATGAATACCATAATTGGTCTTACGATGTTGTTGATTTTACTGAAAACCTACAGATGCTACAAGAAAAACTGCTTGTACTAAATGCATCTGGAGGAAAAGGTTGTAAATGTTTAAATACTGTTTATCATCACGCTTATACTTTAGATTGGAGTTCTAATAATAAACTTATTATTCATATTGGTGATTCACCTAATCATGGTCTAAAATATCATGAACTAGGGTATCCAGACATATTTCCATCGAAACACTATTCTCAATTTCCTCTCGAAATGCATATTCGAAAAATGGCTGAAGAGGGGATGTACCTGTGTATTTTCAAACTGACCAATGATACCGACAAAACTTTCGATATCATTGAAAGTAGTTATATGAAACACGCTACCCATCTTGATAGATTTTCTATTAATGATCTTGTGATGTATCCTGAATCGTTTGATAATTTTATTAAACACTCGATTACTGAACTTTTCTATCGTGCTTTATAACGTATTTGAAAGCTTTACAATGTTTTGAGTATATTTCCAAACATTTTCTTTTGATTTTTCATCCATATTTTTAAAATAATTTTTCAATTTAGCAAAAATATTTAAATCTACATCTTCACCATATTCAGCAAATGAATAATCGATAAAGAAATGTTCATCTTTGTTTAAGATTTGTTCGTTGAATTGAGCAGTATATTGTTTAATGTATGTAGCAGCTAAAGAAGGATTTGACATTTTCACCATTTTTAAACTCGTTCTAAATACTTGAAAGTCCATATCGTTAGGGTACATTTCAATTAGTTCTCCTAAAAAGGAAAATAATTGATCATACATAGCGTTCAATAATACTGTCTTACTCGCCATATTGATTATAATTTATATTTAATACGTTAAAATTGATCATTTACGTTCAATACTGCCAAATTCTTTCTTACGTTGTTCTTCCATTGCAGCCATACGTGCAGCTACATCATCGTTTGAACCCGTTTTTGATTTCACAGTGTTTTCGCTTTCTACTTGTTTTCCACTTGGCATTCCAGCATTACTGGTTGGCATTGCCGGAGAATCGGTTAAGAACGTATACATGCTACCTCCGCCAGAAGCAAACGAATTTGGTGCATCCCATAACGAATACGATTCACTTAAATTTTTTGTTCCTTCAAACCCCCACGCAGATATATCGCCTATAGCTTGTTGTTGCATAGGAGCTTCGTTGTTTTTTACAGGAAGCTCATTGCGGGCGTTTGTAGGTTTAGCAATAAATCCAAATATTTCATTCTTACCCACAATAACTTCCTTCGTATCTGGAATATATAGAGTTGGAACTTTCTTTAAGAACGATGGTATCTTATCACGTGCTAATGATTCTACAAGAATAAACTTATATAATCCAGATTTATTCAACCCTTTTAATGTTTCAATAATTTGACTGCAATTAGGACAACGATTGCTGTAAAAAAAATACGGTTGAGAGGTTGACATCCTTTAGTTATGAATTTTGACGAAAAAAACGGAATAAAGGTTAACGAGAAGGGATGAGTACAAACAATATGCCAAGTGTTGAAAATATTAAAACAAGTAATCGTGGTTACGAATTACACTGCGAATATCGTAACTTTCCGGTGTCATTTGTAAATGCTTTACGACGTATAGTGTTATCGGGTGTTCCTACTGTAGTTGTTCGTGATGTTCAAATTTTAGAAAATACTACACAAATTCCGCATGAAATGCTTAAACATCGTATACAAATGTTACCTATTAATATTACACCAGATGATGTATCTGCAGTTCGAGATGCTCAAATAGAAATAAGAATGACATCAGATAAAGATAATTTATTAATCACCACTGATGATTTTGTAGTCAATTCTAGTCGACCAAAAATTTTATTGCGTGATCGTGATTTTGATACACCTATTCTATTTCTTCGATTACGTCGTGGCGAATCTGTTCATATTAAAGCTACTTTAGCCATTGAAGCTCAAGAAAAAACTGCATCTCAGGTTTGCGTTGGAACTACCTCATGGCATGTTGATAAAGAATCTCAACTCTACAAAGATGAACGTAAAAAATGGGAAGAAAAGAAAGAATTAGCCGCTTTCGATAATTTCTATTATCAACATTCATACTCACGTGACGAAGTTACTGGTCGTCCTAATTGGATCAATATGGACATCGAAAGTATTGGAGTATTAAGTAGTAAAGATATTCTTAAATACGCTGTAAATATTCTTAAAAATAAAGTACAAACTTACGTAAAAGAAGCTAGTGAATTTGTAAGTCGTGAAAAAGAAGAAAACAGTTTCTCAATCAAATACGATTTCAAAGTAAAAGAAGATTGTCATACTGTTGGAGTTCTCATGCAAGAAGTTATATATAATGATTTGAATGTTGATTTTGTTAGTTATGATATGCCTCATCCTCTACGCAGTACAATGGTATTGCGAATGCATACGAAAAAGACACCAGAATCTATTCTAAAAACTGCTGTTCAAACTATTGAGGAATATTGTTCAATTGTAGAAAAGGTTCTATAATAACAATGGCAGATAGTCTTATTTTCGATCCAGCAAAAGAGTTTGAAGTTATAGAAACCATAGAAGACTTTGAAGAAGAAATTCAAAGACCAGAAGAATTAAGGTTTTTTACTTTAGATGAACAATTACTAGACTACCAATCTAAAGTACTGTACGGTAAAACAAAAGTAACACGATTTGAAGAGAAGAAAATTCGTAATGAAATGAATAGATTTAGAGACGTTCATAAAAAGTTAATTACTTTTTCAAATAAAGAAGACAGTTACGTAATTGATACAGAGCGTAAAACAGTTCACGTTCCTTGGGTTAAAAATATATATGCAGATTTTAAATATTTAGAATACTCGTACGATAACCAATGGATGCCGTTAATGGATCCTGCTCAAAATAAAACTCCAAATTATTATGATCGTATGATTAAAGCTTTACCAATTCCTTACCAAACCAATGAACAAAAAGGCGTACCAATTACTGAACGTACAACTTTAGTAAATGAAGAAGGATTAAACGATGTTCAGGGGATTAGTAATTACAATAAAACAAAAAGCGTGTACCATGAAGATGGAACATTCTCATTGCTGAATGTACCGATTAGTAATACGAATGACGATTTGCGAGTTAAAGGTTATTATATTGATGTTCGTCCTGTAGATATTCCTAATCCTTTACCTGAACATCCTTTTTTATCATCTAATAAACCTTCTGTACTAATTACCGATGAACCATTAATCGATGTCTTCCCAACAATTAAAACCATTTTAAATAATGGTGTTCCAACTACTACCGATCCGTACGGAGAAGGAACAAAGTTTTTGAAAGTGTATGATGTTAAGTTAAATCAAATACCTTGGAGCGTATGGAAAGAAAAATTTCCGGTGGTAGATTTAGTCAATAAAAGTCCAGATGTTATGACGATCCAATTTTCAGAATCAAAAGATGATTTTAATTTAAGCGAAAGTGTACAGAAAGAGTATTTATCAAAATGTCCGTCAGCGTTTAATCCTCGGTTATGGTTGATGAAACAAGAAGATGCAGGGACATTAGTTTCTAAACTATTTTTAAAAAATGTTGGAAATGCAGGAAATTTAGCTCCTTCCGTTCCTGGAGAACCTCTTAAAGTTATGCTTACAGATTCTACACCAGAAGAATGTTTAGTTACGGATTCGTTTGATGCGTTTTTAAATTCTAGCGTATATCAATCTCCGGAATGGAAAGATCTAAGTTCAGCAATTGATAAAGATAAACCTATACCGGTTGGTAAATGTATTCCTCCGGATTGGATTATTCAACAACGTAAAACTTTACTGAATAAAAACCGAATAGCTTGGTCTGAGTCGATGCCTACGACATTGATAAAAGACTATCGTACACTGCTTCGTAAGTTTATAACATTACCAAACGATGAAAAGATTGAAAAGTATGAAAAATTTAAGAGTGATGAAGAATCTGAACTACATAAGGACGTTGTAGTTTTACTCAAAGATCCTAATCGATCTCCGGAAGATAAAGCTGATGCAATTCAATCAATTGTAAATACCATGACTCCTAAAAATGGAGCTTACTTTGATAAAAAAGATTTATTTGTAGTTTGCAATCATACATTAGCTTTATTACGTGGTGATCTAGAAAAAGACCGTACCGAATTTTATAATACTTGGACAGTTATTTTTGAAGGTTACCGTATATGTCATGTCTGCGGTGAACAAGTTAATAATGACGTATATATTGCACAAGATGAATTCAATAGTGAAGGTCAATTGGATATTAACTATGATGTTCTAAATGTTAAAAAAGAAATCGTTGAAACTATAGCCGTTAACGAAATTGAACGTTTATTTGATAAGAAATCGGCAGGAGAATTGATGTTACTATTGTTATTATCTTTAATTCAAATTAAACCTCAAGAATCTATACTATTACCAATTATCCATTATATTCGTGCTGCATCATCCGTTCTTACCGCAAATAAAAAGATTTCTAAAGATGATCGTGAGAAAACAGAAGGTATTTATGGAATTGTAGGTGGAGTTATTTTATTACAAACGCATATTCCATTTCTTTTACCTAAACGTTCTTTCGGTATTAAGCTGTTTAAAACCTCGGGGTTTCCACGAGACACAGATGATGAAACCAATAGTCCTGTATTAGATAATGTTTTATACGTATTTAAAACTTATTTTGCAAATTTCCCAAAAACGTTAGATGGTCCTATTGTAGCCGTAATTCGAGCAATAAGTAAGAACCGTAAAGAAGTTCGAGATTTAAGTATAAAATTTTTGAAACAGGCTAAGATGACTGCCTTTCTTACATCGTTTGAAATTGCCAAAGAACGTTATGTCGATCCTTTTGAAACGGTTATTTCGAATAACTTATATCTGCCTGTAATACATCTTGATAAGACCGAATACACTGTAACCGATAAATTCGGTAACGAAGAATTAATGATTAAATGTAATATTCCTCATCCACATATAATTTTATTTTCAAAACTTCCACCGAATATTTCTCAAGCTCCATTAGAATTTGCAAAAGATTTAAGACAATCTATATATGCTACATCTATCGTTCCTCAAAAAGTAAGTTTTCCTAAATTAACTTTTGAAGAGAAAGTTATTCGTAGACGATTGGAACTCAAATTACCTAGTGGATTATTGAAAAGCGATAAAATTAAGAATTTTCTAAACCGAGAAAATATTGATGCAGTTTCTGTACTCACAATGACTAATCGTATTTTAGATATTTTATCGTTAAACAAATTCAATCTAAATGTTGTTGCCGAATTTCGTAAAGCAGTTATACTATTGGAAACTTCTATAAATAAATCATTATTACGTGATGTTGCAAAGGGATTGATGTACGAATTACTTGACTTAGTGTCAAAAGATAAAAATAAAGCTGCTCTAGGCAAATACATTGATGAAGCTATGAATCGTGATTTAGTTATGAATATGTTACTTTACACTCGTGAAGATGCTGAAAAGATTTCGTTAGCTGCATCAACCCAAGAACGTGAATATTTCAAACAATACATGAGAAGTTTGAACGATATTCAACGTGAAGCTCATAAACGATTAATCGATATCGGTATGTCTCCGCAGGTTGTGAAAAATGCTACTCGTATTGCGATTGCCGAAGAATTTAATATGCCCGATCCAGAAGCCGAATATAATGCTTTAGCAAGTGAAGCTGATTTACAACAACCCGAAGATGGTTATAATTCTACTCGGGATTATGATGGTGATGATATTCCATTAAATGATCTTGGTGATGAAACTATCGTAGACGATGGGGCGTACGGAGACCGAATGGTATATCCTTATGACGATTATTCCAATACGGTAGGAGACTTCGATGAGGATTATGGTAGTTAAATAAATGCTTGCCAATAACTCAATTGTTCGTAATTATGACGGTATAGTGGGACGAGTATTTTATCATGATACATATTCACATGTAGTACACGTGTTAGTACGTATGAATACGTTTACTTGGAAACTTGAAAAATGGGATGCTTTTGATTGTTACGATGCTCCAGTGTATTTATGGCCTATGGAAACTCCTTTTTGTATTCGGTACCAAAAAATGCATCGAACTCCGGATCTTAGACCAATGCATATGGATATTGATTAATTAGTTTGGACCATGTATGTTAAAAATAGTATTGTATAAAATGATATACAAATTTTATTTATGAATTTATTTTCATTTTTTGAACAGTGTAAGAACGTTTGTTATATAACGATAACCGTTCTTGAAACTGACGACGAAATGCAGGATCCACAACATCCAAAATTAAAGGAGATACCGTTCGCTTGCTTTTCTCTACCCGTAAAATTCGTCCAACAATTTGATCAACATCTGGTCGAGGAGTTGCAATGAGTAAAGTGTTAAGCGTTGCCACATCGAAGCCTTCCTTACACATAGCGTAAGTTGCAATTAATATCTTTTTGGTCGCACACCATTCAGCACGTACATCCGCTTTTACACCCCGGGATAATATACAGGCTTCGTCTTGGACTTCTTTCGGCAGCATATCGAACAAGGTTTTAGTATGATCGACACGATCCGTGAGTACCAAGGTTTGTCTTTCACTATCATCATATACATCTGTTAATAATTCAACCAATAATTTATTACGAGGTTCATACTCAACTAACTTATTGATCATTAAAGATGTAAACATAACCCCTTGTTGGTTATAAATAATTTCGTTGAATTTTTCATCCCCTTTATCAAATTCATAAACCTCCACAAACACTCCGGAATCCACTTTATCCGTGTTGTTAGATCGGTAGAGCATAGGACCAAGAAACCAATGAATAACGTGCATTAGATTATCTTTACGTTCCGGAGTAGCGGATAATCCTAACATATGTTTGGAGGTTAGTTTAGGAACCGCTTGAGAGAACGCTTCAGAAGCAATGTGATGACATTCATCCACAATCACTAATCCAATATTCTTAAACGTTTCGGCATGAATTTCTTTTAAACAAATAGATTGTAACATTCCTACCACAATATCTCTATCTTCCACTTGTTGCGTTTCGCCTTGAAACAATCCAATTCTTGCATGAGGGAGAAAATGATGAATGCGTTCAATCCATTGATCACGTAAGAAAGTGTTATGCACTAACACTAATGTAGGAACTTGAATTTGCGAGGCAATGTATAATGCACAGACCGTTTTACCACCACCGGTTTGTAAACAAATTAATCCATCGCGTGGTTCAGGAGTTAAATAAGAATTCACTACTTCTTTTTGGGTATCACGCAATTGTCCAGTGAATTCCCAATGAATTGAATGCGTTTTTGCAACTTCACGATGCGTAGTTTTAAACGGACCAAATTCATTTATTCCGTAATGTTTTGGAACGTAAATGTACTCTTCACTTTCTTTATAAACGGGATATTTGGTTACAAATCTCGGGTTTACAAATACTGTAGGAACGTATGGTTTTACAGTTAATTTTGCTTTTAGTTCATGAAGATTAGGAATATCTTTTTTTGCAAGTTTATAACCGTGAATAGAGAGTGCCATGGTAATTACAATTTATTATCTAGATATAACTATATCCATTTTTTAGGGAGCTTCACCTTCACCTTTCATACGACAGTCGCCGTTTCTATGTTTTACGGATCCTTCGGGGCAAGGTTGATCTATCCGTGTATCTGGATTAAACCCTTCATGTATTTTTGGTAGCACATAAACCCATACAATCAACGATGCAAGTATAAGTACCACTGTAAATGCTATATTCATATTTTTTGACTTGAAAGGTTTATAGTCACTAAACAACGTTGCACCAATTGTTACTACGAAGAATATAACTGTATATAACCAGTTCATTTATACTTTACTTAGATTTATCGGTGACCACCAACCGGAACGCAATCAGGTACACCCGTTGGACTTACTCCTGGTTTATATCCCGTTGGACATGTTGTACCATAGTTACTAAACCGTTCAAAGTAACCACGAATGTTGTGCCAGTAATATCGCATAACTAACGAAGTAACTAACGCAAATATTATTGCATGAGTTAATAATATTGTGTCTTTGCTGCTTTTACCGCTTGGAAGAGTAACAACCACTCCTGGCACTAATGCATAAAAAATTAATGCGGATAACAATAAGCTAACTAAATCCATATTTATATTGTTCTACAGATGTTTTTACTTACGGACTACTTTGAGAACACGCCAAATTAAAACACTGGACACAGCGAAAAGAACAGCGTGAACCGCTAAAATAGCGGTGGAGTTACCGGCAGGAACCGTAAATAAAACTCCAGGAACAAAGACGACGAATAACGCCGCACTGACGATTAATTTGATGAGCATACCAAGCATTTTATTTCTTTACATATAAGTTTTTTTCACCCAATTACGATCGGCTTTAGCTGTTTTACTTTTGCCTTTGGCAGTACGTTTAGTATACGTAGATAACGCATTCAGTTTACGAAAGGTAGTTAACGCACCTTTACTTTTCACGACTTTACGTAGTTTTGTACGACGAGCTGTTTTAGACATAGATGGAGAATAACCCATCAATCCACCAGGTTTTAATTCACCGATACCGGGACCGTGAAGAGAAGCCCATTTTCCTTTTGCACCCATGTCTTTGACTTTTTTAGCGGGAACACGGATTTTCATACCTCGAATATAACGCCAATGCGCACGTCGAGTTATACGACGACCACCTTGGGCAGGAGTAGTTGGTGCGCCCGGAGCAGACTTTTTAGGTGGCGGAGATAATGGTCCTCCTGGAGCAGAAGTTTTAACCGGAGCAGCGGGTGTTTCGTTTCCTCCTTTTCTACGACGTTTACCACCCATATTCGCCGGATTGAAATCATTTCCCATATCCTCTACGTTAGGAGGACTAGGATCATCTAACGGAACATGTTTCTTAGCTCCACCTGTTTTTGGCATAGCACCACAAGAACTCATTTATTAGATATTTATATTCTCTTTTTGTAGAGGACATGAACTACAACCAGGTTTGGCTACTTTAATTGTATTACGAATACTGTACCCGTAAAACACCGCAGCAAGAATAATTGGAACGATAACGTATAACCACCACATTTTGTTTTTTATATAGAGTTTTAAGATTACCAACGTAACATACTTAATGGGTATTCCGTATTTATTTGCATCTTTAATCAAATCGCATACGGGTATTGTAGAAACCGTTCGTAAACATAATTGTTTAGAAGTTGATGTTTTAGGTGTAGATTTCAATTGTTTAATTCACCGTTATTTAGATGATACTAATCCAATTTTATCTGTAGTAGACGCGTTAGAATACATTGTACAACATGTTTGCAAACCTAAACATTTATTCATTGCTATGGACGGGTTAGTCCCTTATGCAAAGATGGTGAACCAACGATATCGTCGCATGAACGGTGATAAAGAAACTAATCCAGTTTTTGATCGTAACCAAATTTCGCCCGATACACCTTACATGCGAAATTTAGATACAGTATTGCGTGAAAGGTTTCCTTATGCACACATAAGCTCTACTCAAGAACCAGGCGAAGGAGAACATAAATTATTTAATGATATACGAACTCTTCCAGAAAACCAACGAAGAAGTGTTTGTATATACGGATTAGATGCAGACCTTATTTTGATCAGTATTCAACATCAAAATTTAAGTTATCCTTATTCATTTTACCTTCTACGAGAAAGTGCGGAATTCAATGATCCACGATTAGCGAAAGCCGAGTTTGCTACACTATCTATTTGGAAACTCAGTCGACAGTTGCCTATGGATATTTCCCAATATATTGCGTTATCAATCATGTGTTTTGGTAATGATTTCATGCCAAGTTTAGCTATGTTTTCGTTGCGAGAAGATGGTTACGATCGTGCATTACATATTTATAATGAATGTGGCAAACCTGATTTACTAACAAAAGAAGGTCGACGTATATTTTTACAATATGCAGCAAATCAGGAAATGAATTTCTTACAAGAACGAATACCTCTACGAAGACGTCCAGAAGAGAAAGCTATTCTTGGTAAAGATGTGAATTTACTATCCAAAAAATTCGCGTTGCATTACTTAGATGGAGTTCAGGATATTGAACCAGTTGTTGAAGCCTACTGGAAAACGTTTGAATGGACATTGTATTATTTTCAAAACGGTATTCCTCTCAATTGGAATTGGGCATATCCTTATCCAGATGCTCCGTTAATTACCGATATCGTTAAATTTGAAGAACCAAAGAAAATGCGAGAATCAAAATGTCGTTATACAATTAAGCATCAGCTATCCTTTATTTTACCAGCTTGTTCGCTTCAACAAGCTGAACGAAAAGTTGTTTATCCTGATGAAATATATAAAGAAACTCGTCATCCATGGATGAAGAAACATGAATGGGAAACAAAACCTCGAATATCTTTACCTTGGAATCCACAGTACGAACTAACACATGTACAACTACTGTAAAACGAATTTATTTTGAAATTAAAGAGTAATTAATAAAAATTATTTAAGAATGCCTAATTATTACAATCCTTTAAATGTTATGCGTACTAACGCTATTAGTCAAACTCCTGAACAAAATGCATCGATGTTCTCTTACGCAAGTCAACAAACGAGTACATCAACCCAACAGACTGTAACTGGACAAGTTGTTGCGTTAGGTGATCGTCAGTATTATATCAGTTCCAATACTGCAGTGTTCGTAACTTACCCTAAAGGAAATACTTCATCTAAATAATCTCGCCTGAAATAGTGGCATTTTTTACAAAATGGATTTATTTTTAATTAAATTCAGTAATGATGAAAAAATGGCTGTACCGCTTCAACGAACAAATTGTGCTGCATTGCCAGAAATTACGGATGAAGAAGTTGAATATTTTCGTGCCGAACTCAAGTATTCGTCTACCGAAACTTTAAATAAAGTTGTACGAGGAGAAACTGACGGTATAGGCTTGATAGATAATCTAATAGAACATTCTATCCTCATGGGTGCCGATATAAATAATAGCAGTCATGAAGATGGGAATACACCTTTAATCGCTGCCGTATTAAACACTAATATTGAACATATTAATTGTTTACTTTATTATGGAGCCGATGTGATGGCTACTAATGCTGAAGGTTCAACAGTATTCGATATTATAGAATATTATGAATCTGAAACGGGTGAACATTTTAGTGAACGTATTAAACGTTTACTTACGGATGCGAAAAACACCGCCCACTAAACCGATACGCATTGTCGGTGTGAATGTTGCTGCGTTAGGTTTATCTGCCCCAACGTTATAACGTCGCGGATCTTCTTCAATGAACTCGGTTACATCTGCATCAGTTCTAAACGACAAATTGGCAACTCCTTCATCTCGTATATTAAAATACTCGTTATTGATTTTCAATAACGTTTTTGCACATGAAAGAAACATGAATGCTTCACCAGTTCCTTCTCTTGCCCAGTTCTGCATTAAATAATTAATATACGCACTTCGATAGGAACTTAACGGCGTTACTTTTTCAATTTCACGTAAACGATCTATACAGGATTGTAAAGTAGGTATAACTGGTTTATCCAAACGTCTATTCACTGTGTTGTGTGCACGACATACGAATAAAAACAGATTATATCGACTCGCATTCCAATCGTAATGTTTACGTCTATACGTATTCAACATAGATGTGAAATGTCCTTTACAATGAACACATGTAATGCTTTCCCGAAAGTTTTCAATAAATTTTTCAATAAGAAGTCTATCTTCGGGTGTTGGATTTTCTGGATAAATTGCCGAAATTGAATGTAGTGTCATCCAGCCTAATGGACCCCAAAATTTAGTTGCCATTTCAATTATTTACTTTAACGAAACAAATCCAGCAATAGCACCGCCTTCTAACATTTCACGCATAATTGATGGCGGGGTATTAGGATTTTTTAATAACCCATTTTTTGTAACAAGTTCTTTTACTCTATCATTTGACATACCCGCTATCATTCTTCGTATAGTTTTACGATGTCTACGAACACCTTTATCTGTAATTAAACGAATAGTATGCGTTCGCATGTTCTTCTTTAACGGAGGAGGTTTTGCCGGATCGGCTACTGCTTTAATTTTGGTATTTTTTGCAGTTTTTAAAACTCCTCTAGGAAACGTTTTCATAGTCTTTCCACCCTTTTTCAAAATTGATTTAGGTTTCTTTTCTTCGGTAGAAGGTTCTTGACCAATCTTTATAATTTTAATCTGTGGCGTCTTTGTGTCCATTTTCTTATAATCTAAATAAGATTTCATTAAAAACGAATAAAGAACAGATTTACGTAGAGTAACGTTAAAACTATATCATGGAGTGGCAAGCTGTATCTTCTTACTTTTCTACTCAAGGTATCCCCAAATTAGTTGAACACCAAATTGAATCATTTGAAGATTTTATTCGTAACAAATTACCTTTAATTGTGTCTTCTACCTCTCCTATTGTTGTATGGCATGAACAAGATGAACAAACTAAAAAATATAAATATGAATTTCGTCTTAGTTTTGAAAATATTACTTATATGAAACCTCGTATTCAAGAAGCTACCGGTCGTATTAAACCTATGTTTCCTCAAGAAGCTCGTATGCGTAATTTTACGTATTCCGCTCAAATGTTCTCTGATGTACGGTTTGTTGCAAGAGTATATAAACCGACCGGAGAATTTGAAGAACAGGTAAAAATATTTGAAGGTGTTTCGCTTGGTAAAATTCCCGTTATGTTAGGTTCTAGTCTGTGTATTATGAAAGATTATCCGTTAACTAAAGAAGAAATTGGTGAATGTCCATATGATCCATTTGGATATTTCATTATTCATGGCTCTGAACGTACTATTCTGTGTCAGGAAAAAGTAGCTGATAATCGTATTATGGTTTTCTATAACAAAAAGACAGCATCAAAATATACTTATTCTGTTGAAATGAAATCCTTACATGAATCGTTTACTACTCCTCCTAAAAAATTAGAAATTCGTATATCTTCAAAATTTAATGGGTTTGGTTATCCTTTAATGATATGTGTTCCTCGTTTTCGCGAAGATATCCCGTTGATGGTTATGTTTCGTGCATTAGGATTAGAAGCTGATCAAGATATCGCTAACCTCATTTGTGCCGATAATAACCAACATCTAATGGAATGTTTATCTGCTTCATTCAAAGAATGTTCAGATATTAAAGTGTATACGCGAGATGATGCTATCACGTATTTAACTCATCATTTGCAATATGGTACAACGAATGAAGACAAGAAAGCATATGTTCGTTCGATTATGGAAACTGAATATTTACCTCATGTAAAATTCGGTGGAGATCCTAGCGATACGAAAACTTACGAAGCTCGTAAATGTATTTTAACCGCTTGGATGGCCCGTCGTTTATTGATGACTGAAAAGGGGTTAATTCCTATTGATGATCGTGATGCATATCCTAATAAACGTATCGTAACTACCGGTTCGTTATTAACTCATTTATTTCGTCAACTTTTCCAAAAAGTTTGTAAAGATATTCGTAGTAAGTTCGTTCATGAAGTGAATAACGATAGCTGGAAGAAAGGTGAATTTCCTCGTCCTTTAGAAGTGTTAAACGTGAATAATTTGTACAAAATCTTGAAAGTTTCCACTATTGAAGGTAAATTGAAACAAGCATTAGCTACGGGTAACTTTACGGTTCAAGGATTAGGAACTTCCGGAGCCAGTTCAATTTCTAATGCAACAAAAGTAGGTGTTTCTCAAGTACTTAATCGTTTATCCTATTCTGCTACGATCAGCCATTTGCGTCGTATTCAAACTCCGGTAGAAAAATCGGGTAAATTATTAGCGCCTCGTAAATTACACGGTACTTCCTGGGGTTACGTGTGTCCAGTGGAAACTCCAGAAGGTCATAGTGTAGGTATTGTAAAAGCTTTATCAATGCTTACCGGTATTAGTCAACATACTCCTTCTAGTATAGCGATTAAATTACTCGAAGAACAAGAAAATGTTCATTGGATTCGTGATGTACAAGAAGTATACGCCGGAACTAGTATTGTTGTCAATGGCGTAATTGTAGCGTATACGAATGATCCGGTAAATGTTTATAAAAGTTTACGTCAAGCAAAAAGAACGTTTCAGTTACATCCGCATACTGGTGTAGCCTGGAACATTCTACAAAACTCGATCACGATTGAAAGTGATGGTGGTCGATTTGTACGTCCATTATTTCGTGTAGAAAATGGTAAATTAGTAGATTTTCCTACTAATCCTACCTGTTGGAACGATTGGTTGTCTACATGCGTTGAATATATCGATCCTTCTGAAACCGAAGTTATTCGTGTTGCAATGATGCCTAACGAAATTACGAAACAAACTACGCATTGTGAAATTCATCCTACGTTAATTTTAGGTCATATGGCAAATAGTATTCCGTTAAGTGATCATAATCAATCGCCTCGTAACACTTACCAATCAGCGATGGGTAAACAATCAATGGGTATATTTGCTCGTAATTATGCGAAACGATTAGATAAAAATGGTTACATTCTTTGCAGCCCTATGCGCCCATTCGTAGAAACTCGTAGTATGAATATTTTGAAAACTCATGAAATGCCTTCTGGTGATAATATCATTGTAGCGATCGGTATTTACGGAGGTTACAATCAAGAAGATTCCGTAATTTTGAATAAATCATCGGTTGATCGTGGATTATTTCGTACGCTCTACTATACGATCTATAAAGATGAAGAACATCGTAATGTAGCTTCGAATAAAGAAGAAAAATTTACTCGTCCGCGTCGAGAAAATACTCGTGGTTTCAAAACATCGTCTTATCATGCAATCCAGGATAATGGTGTACCTTTACTTAACGCTGAAATTAAAGAAGGAGATGTGATTATTGGTAAAGTAACAAGTATTAAAAATGATCCTAACGGTTATGCTTACCGAGATTCGTCAACTACGCATAAAAACTCAGAAACGTGTCGTATTGATGGAGTATGGCAGGATAAAAACAGTGATGGTTATCCCTTCATTAAAACTCGAGTAGTATCTGAACGTGTTCCAGAAATTGGTGATAAATTCAGTTCGCGACACGGTCAAAAAGGTACTTGCGGTATTTTATTGAACGAAGAAGATATGCCGTTCAGTGCTTCGGGATTACGACCGGATTTAATTATGAATCCACATGCGGTTCCTTCGCGTATGACTATTGCGCAATTAATGGAATGTATGTTTGGTAAAATTTGTGTAAATAAAGGAACGTTAGGTGATGGAACTCCTTATTCACATTTACCCGTTGAAGAATTACGTCGTCAATTAACGGAATTAGGGTTACATCCGTACGGTAATGAACTTTTATACAATGGTCAAACGGGCGAAATGATTCAAGCCGAAATATTTATGGGACCTACATTCTATCAACGTTTGAAACATATGGTTATTGATAAGAAACATAGTCGTTCTCGCGGTCCTATTGTTTCGCTTACTCGTCAACCCTGTGAAGGTCGATCGCGTGATGGTGGTTTGCGTGTAGGTGAAATGGAACGTGATTGTATGCTTTCTCATGGAGCAGCAATGTTCACAAAAGAAAGATTAATGGATGTCAGCGATCCTTTCACTACTGGTTTCTGTAAAACTTGCGGTACGTTAGCTATCGTGAACAATAAAGAAAATATATATCATTGCGGTACTTGTGGAAATCGCACTTCGTTTGAAGAAAAAACTATTCCTTACGCTGTAAAACTATGGGCTCAAGAATTAGAAGCTATGCATATTTTACCGCGCTTAGTATTTGAATAAGAGAATTACCATCACCATAAACATAACAAGGTGGTAATTCATTCGTAGGTAATGTATTAAATGCATTTTTTAATTTCGTATACGGTGGTGAGACAACTTGTAAATAAGGAAACGGTATTTGATCTCGCTCAGTGCTTGTTCGTAAAACAATAGTGGGTTTACCTAAAAAAGCAGCCTCTTCTTGAATTCCTCCGGAATCTGTAAGTAAACAAAAACAGTTTCTTACATGTTCTAAAAATTCACGATGACTACAGGGTTCCAAAAAGGTTATATTCAAATCGTAACTTTTTACTAATTTTTGAAGCTCTTTATTAGGATGCAGAAACCAGATAAATTCCTTGCTATTGTTTTCTTCACAAATCTGTTTTAAGTGCTTGACAAAATTTGGAAGGTGTTCAATATTCTCACGGCGATGAAAGGTGATGAGTACTGTGTGTCCTGGATTAACTTTCAAATTATACGATTTCACTAAATCTAAAATAGTGTTTCCTACTACATGTATAGTTCCTTGAACGTTTTCATTCTCTAGTAAAGTTTTATTTGCTTTATGCGGAACAAGATGAGTTTCAGTCATTCGTGAGATCATTTGACGATAAGCTTCTTCAGGATACGGATTGTAAATGTCATAGGTTCGCATTCCGGCTTCCAAATGAATAATTTTTACACCATTTTGAAAAGCACATAATGCTGAATAAAACGCTGTAGAAGTGTCACCTTGTACAAGAATGTGAGTAAACTGCGTTACATATTTTCCCAACTGTGATAAAATTTGCGATCCTAAAGAATCTAAACGATTTGAATTATTATTCAAAATTTGTATACAATAATCATATTCTAAATCAGGTTCAAGTATATTCTCATGTTGAGTTATACGTATTACTTTGCATTGTAAAGCTTTAATTAGAGAACATACTTTCAAGTACTCTGGTCTTGTTCCGTAAACTATACAAAGTTTCATTTAGTTATAGGGAGTTTACTCTGTAAAAATGAATAGCCTAGATCATTTTTTAAAATTCAAAGATAAAATTCTCAAACAAGAACCGTTTGCCTTAATACGACCAGCAGATGGAGAATATTACGTATGCAATAATGTTTCACTTACTAACATTGATAACTGGACATTTAATCAAAACGGTTCTTTAAGAACTGATTTGATAATGTCGATCCTTAATTGCAAAGATGTATATGTAGGTATTCCTTGTCGTGATTGTAATTTAGAAATGTATGAATGGTACATGACTAACTTTGATATTCAAAATTTAACGTACGCAAACATATTCTGCAACAAAAACTGGAATTCTTTTATAAGTTTATTTACTCATAGAAATATACCTTTTTATTATATTGGTCCGTACGTTTCTAATACGGTCAACTTAAATTTAGTGGATAAATTTCACACAGATCAATATTTAGTGAACAAGTGGGATACTGAAAAAGATAAGTTTATACATTCATTAAAAGAATGGATCAAAGATAAAAAAGGTTTATTTTTATTTTCGGTTGGTCCTATTTCTAAAGTCATTATTCCTATGCTCTGGAAAGATAACCCCACAAATACATATTTAGATGTGGGATCAACTCTTGATTTATTCATGAAAGGAAATACGAACAGAGAATATGCAAATCCAAATAGTACGTTTGCTAACCAAATTTGTGATTTTAAGTATGGTCATAAGCAAGCAGAAATAACCGCTATATTAACTTTATACAAACGACCATATTGTTTAGAAAAACAGATTGAAGCTATACGTAACCAAACTATTCCACCCAAACAGATAATTCTACTAAAAAATTATTTCGAAGGAGTTGAACTTCCGCAACTAAAAGGAATAACAACGATTGATTGTAACAAGAATTTTGGTGTATGGGCTAGGTTCGCTGCATCATTATTAGCGGATACCGAATTTGTATGCGTATTTGATGATGATACAATTCCTGGTAATCGGTGGTTTGAAAATTGTGTTACATCAATGAAAAAACGTGAAGGATTATACGGAACAATTGGTGTCATTTTTCCGCAACCGAGTTATTCAATAACCTTAGATAACCGAGTTGGGTGGGATAGACCAAATACCGAAATAACGGAAGTAGATATTGTAGGACATTCTTGGTTTTTCAAACGCGAATGGTTAAATAATCTATGGCGATATACTCCAAATTATAAAGATGATTTAAAATGCGGCGAAGATATTAACTTTTCATTCTATCTGCAGCAAGTCGGTATACCTACATTAGTACCTCCTCATCCGCCAGGAGAATATGAAGTGTACGGTAGCAATCCAACTACAGCATGGCAATACGGTGCAGATAATAACGCGGTATCTCGTGAACCAGCAAGTGGAGTATTATTCGATATTGCTTTAAAAGAAGCTATTCGTAAAGGTTTCAAACTTATTTGTATGAAATAATTTATGGCTGGGGATCTTCAGTACCTATTGAAGTTAGATCCTCCATAGAAGGAGATTGTTTCATTTGAACATTTCCTTTCAGCTTTAGACGAATGCAATATACGAGTGAAGATGCGCCGCATAAACCAAATAATGCATACACAAATCCTTGTAAAAGAGTATCAGCGTCCATTTGCTTATAAAACGAATTGTATTATATAAATCTTTAATCCAACGAAAAATGTCGTTAGAAATCGTAATTGGTCCAATGTTTTCGGGCAAAACTACCTATGCTCTGTCATATATACGGAGACAAAGGGCTATTGACAAAAATGTAATTGTTATCAAACCTAATATTGATATGCGATTTTCAACCGAAGATGTTATTGTAACTCATAATCGTGAACAAACTCCATGTATGACTTGGACAATAGATAAGCCTCTTAAGGTAACTCCGCGAATGAAAGACGCTGAATGTATTGTTATAGAAGAATCTCAATTTCTTACTAATCTTAAAGGATTTGTACACGAACTATTATTCCATCATAAAAAGAACATTTTAGTTGTTGGTCTTGATGGAGATTTTCGTCAAAATAAATTTGGTGAAATTTTAGATTGTATTCCTTTAGCCACTACCGTAACAAAATTAAATGCTCTTTGCAAAAAATGTAACGATGGGACGTTAGCTCCATACACAAAACGAGAAGATTATTCAAATACTGAACAAATTGTTGTTGGTGGACCAGAAAGGTATGTATCGGTTTGTCAAAAACATCTAACGCACATAAATTAAATGTACAAATATCTAATTGAATTCGTAGGAACTTTAGTCATTTTAACCGCGATGGTTATTACTGAAGTTGATCCAGTCATAATGGGATTGGTCTATTTTTCTACTTTTTTTATGACCAAAAATTTAAGTAACGGATATTTTAATCCATTAGGTCCATTAGTGATTATGTTATTAGGTCGTGGAGAAATGATGGATATGATCTATAATGTTGTAGCTCAAGTTTTAGCCGCTCTGTCTGTTTGGGTTCTTTTTAACCCTGTAACGACTTTCATAGAGAAGATTTAATACAAATAAGAATGAGCTTATATATTTACGTAGCGGATGAAGAATTGCGAAATTTATATAGACAACACTTATCTCAAAAACATCGTTATACCGATTCAGGATTTGATATTTTGTTACCTCGACAAACTGTGACAGCTTCTAATAATCAATACATAATGGGAGACCCGGTTTATACGTCTATAATTGTTGCTGCTCTTACTGAATCCGGACATCCAGCTCCGTGTTTATTATTGCCTCGATCGTCAATTTCAAGCACTATATTGCGATTATCCAATAGTATAGGATTAATTGATATGGGATACCGGGGTGAAGTTATAGCCAAATGCGATACTGCTGGATTAGGAGTTTCGATATACCATATTGATGAACAAGGTAAACGTTTATTTCAACTTGTTCAACATAATTTTATGCCGTGGAAAGAGATACGATTAGTAAATACAATGGATGAATTACCTCTTCCTCCTGATAATCGTGGTACTGGTGGATTTGGAAGTACTGGTCGTTAAACCATATTTCGAATTAATGTTAATGAAATAGCATCATGGATTACGGCTCCCCAATAAGCCGAATACCATGTTGTCTTAAATCCTAAAATCATGATTGCAATTAAAACTAACGACCGCAAAAATGTGTTAACTAACAGGTTTGCCGTCGGTATGAACCAAATATCCATTTATAAAAATGGATTTATTTTTTAACCAAGTAATCATTATTAAAAATTTAAAATGTCGATGACATTAATCGGTTATACTTTCTCACATAAAGTCATTCAAACACCAGGTATTGTTCAACTTGAATGTTTTCAAGAAATGAAAATGGTGTTCGAAACTATCAAAGAAACTTACGAGGCTGCTAAAGAATATCTTACTAATTTTCGGGAATTTCAAGAAATTGAAAACTATGATGTTACGAAAGACTTCGAAATATTTACAGATAAAGATTTCGAAGGATTTGCAGCAGACTTAAATGAAGATATTGACGTTATCGTCACAAAAGATACCTGTTTGGATATTATTACGATTGAAAAGGTTTTCATGAAAAAACGTCAACCGACACAATAAATTTCGTCTTAAGGGCGGTTTTTTCCAGCGAAATATTTTTTCTCACTGTATATCATAAACAAAAATGGGTGGTGGTTTAATGCAATTAGTATCCTACGGTGCTCAAGATATTTATATCTCGGGTAACCCTCAAATTACTTTCTGGAAAGTATTATACAAACGTCATACTAACTTTGCCGTTGAATCTATTGAAGTAACCTTCAATGGTCAAGCGGATTTCAACAAACGTGTAGTTGCTGTTATCAACCGTAATGCCGATTTAATGTATAAAACTTATGTACAAGTTGTATTACCTCAAGTTGATTTAACTCCTGGTTCTTCGGGTACGTTCAACAATGCGTCCACCTTACAAGGTTTCCGTTGGTTAAGTTACATCGGTCACCGATTAATCAAACAGGTTGAAATTGAAATTGGTGGTCAACGTATTGATCGTCAATATGGTGACTGGATGCAAATCTGGACTCAGTTAAGCACTGAAGCCGGTACCGTCAAAGCGTTAGATTCGTTAATCGGTAACACCCATGATTTAGTTCTCTTAAAACGTGGTACGGGTATTCCGTTAGATGCTACTTGTTCTAGTAGCGAAACCACCATTTCTTGCGTTCCTCGTCGTGGTACTCCGGCGAAAACCTTATACATTCCCTTACAGTTCTGGTTCTGTCGTAACCCTGGTTTAGCGATTCCTATCATCGCTTTACAATACCATGAAGTTCGTATCAATGTTGACTTTGAAACTTGGCAAAACTGTCAATATTATGAAACCTCGGTTGGTAACGCTTCTGCGGCTGCTGCTCAATCTTTAGCGGCTGCTTCGTTATACGTCGATTACGTCTACTTAGATACTGAAGAACGTCGTCGTTTTGCCCAACAATCTCACGAATACCTCATTGAACAGGTACAATTCACTGGTGCTGAATCGATCACTTCTTCCAGTAACAAGATCTCGTTAAACTTCAACCACCCTGTCAAAGAATTATTCTGGGTTGTTCAACGTGATTCCTTCGTCGACTGCTCGAATCCTTCTTGGGTTGCGTCGGTTGGTGGTCCTCAACCTTTCAACTACTCTGATGACTTCAGCACTGAAGGTTTAATCATGAGCTTATTATCTCAAGGTGGTGGTACGTCTGCTGTCGTACAGGGTGCTGGTATCTCTTCTGCCTCTAACGCTACGGCTGTTTTAGGTATGGGTGCGACTAACCAAGCCTCGTTAATTGGTGCGGATACCTACGATTTAGCGACTACTGCTGAATTTGAATCGGGTGTTAACTACTTATTAGCCAAAGTTATCTTAGACTCTGGTGTTCGATGCGAAGGTAAAAACCCTGTTGAAGTTGCTAAAATCCAGCTCAATGGTCAAGACCGATTCACTGAACGTGAAGGTTCTTACTTCGATCGTGTTCAACCTTACCAACACCACACTCGTACGCCTTCCACGGGTATCAACGTTTACTCGTTTGCGTTACGACCGGAAGAACACCAACCCAGCGGTACTTGTAACTTCTCTCGTATCGATAAAGCTACTCTCCAATTAACTGTGTCTCTTAACACGGTTACTGGTGCTCGTACTGCTCAAGTTCGAGTTTATGCGCTCAACTACAACGTTCTCCGTGTAATGAGTGGTATGGGTGGTCTTGCGTACTCCAACTAGAGAGCTTGTATATATTTGTGTGTTGTATGTGTGTGTAAAAATTAAATAAAAATAAAAAATACGGGAGAAATCCCACAAATGAGTTCATAAACATGATTTCATTTGTAAGATTTAAACAATGGATATTGTTATAGCCGTATATAACGAAAACATTGATTGGATAGAAAAATTGTTAGAAAATCGTATTTTTATATACCTAAAAAATCCAGAAAGATTAGATGAAATAAAAACAAAATTTCCAAATGTAAATGTGGAAGTATTAGAAAACATAGGAAGAGAATCTCATACATATTTATACCATATTTGCAACCATTATTACAGTCTTTCTAAGTTTACAGTGTTTCTGCAAGGTAATCCATTTGATCATTGCCCAACTATAATCGAATCCATACAAACATCAAATACAGACAAGTTTTTTGGAAAAATAAATGTATGCGATTCAAATGGTTATGCTCATCACCCTGGAATACCGGTTGGAAAATTGTACCGTGAAATATTTGCAAAAATAAAACTAAGTTTTACATTTGTAGCCGGAGCACAATTTATGGTTAGCGATCGTACCATAATGAAAATACCACTAGAAAAATATAAATTACTATTTCAAAAACATTATAGTGAACCGTTAATTCCGTGGTGTATGGAAAGATTATGGATTTCTATGTTTACATAAATTATAATGGTCAACTACGATTTGTCACATTTAACTCAAGAATCAACTCAAAATGTCTGGGGCCCTATTCAAGATGATGAAGCTTTGTTTCTATATTCAATCATTCGTTCTTCGCGTATATCCAGAATACTTGAAATAGGTGGATTAGATGGATACAGTGCACGTAATTTTCTACAAGCTATGTCTCTATCAAAAAATCCAGTACTATACACTTGCGATTTAGTAGAAGTTCCAAAATTAGCCGATAATCATAAAATTATAGTGAAAAATGCATTACACATTACGAAAGAAGATCTAGATAATCGAGAAATAGAAATGGTATTTTTCGATTGTCATGATTATGTGCAAGTAGATATCTTTTTCAAATTAAGGGATCAAAAATTAATAGGCGACAATACAATTATTGCATTGCATGATACGAACTTACATTATTCACCTTATCATAAACCTGGTGAAAACATAATAACTCATAAATATTTGAAAGAAGAAGATGGATACGTTCATCAAGAAGTGGAACGTTTTATGGCAAATATGTTTAAACATTTAGGATACGATGTATTCAGTATAAACACTACGAAAGATAAACACGATGAAAATTTTCCAATACGTCACGGTATTACTGTATGCAGAAAATTCAAAAAATTATTATAAATGAACTTAGTGTATTATACATTGGGTTACAATGAAATCTATTTGAAAATGTTATATTTATCAATTATTTCGTTGAATAAATATAACGTTGTAGACGTCATAGTTATTTGCGATGAAAAATTGATAGAACAGTGTAAAGAAACTTTAAAACAGTTTGATAATGTTACTATTTATTCATGTACAGGTTGTCACGATGCTATGAGTTCATCTATGAAAAAATTAGAAATATTTAAATACGATATTGAAAAATACCAAAAAATATTATTTATAGATTGTGATATATTGATACATTTGAATCTAGACAATATCTTCAAAAAAATAACTAAAGATAAATTGTACGCTTACAATGAACAAAAAGAGTTTAAATGGCACGCTATAAAATTTCACTCTTTAATGGATTATGAAGGTGACGAATTAGTGTTTTTATACGAAAACAACATTAGAGTTTTCAATGCAGGATTTTTTGGGTTTTTGAATAACGAAGCAATGAAACAACATTTTGATAATATTCTGGAAATGGTTAAAAACTTCAAAGGAGAATATTATTACGAACAATCTTTCATGAACAAATACTTTAACTTAAAGAATTTAACAGATTTAACAGTAATCACCGATGAGAATTGTATTATGAATTTTAGTATGGATTTGCGTAATAAAATCTTGCAATTTAGAAGAACTCCATTAAATAATGTAGGAAAAATTGTTCACTTTTCAGTTTCAACCGACAATCCTTCTAAAAAATTAAGTGACATGTTCAATTATTACGAAAAGTTTTTAAAGTAATTAATAATGACAGTATACATCATAATCACAAGTTCGTTAATTAATGAGGATGCGGATAAGAATCGTGATTATGTCACACGAAAAAAAGAATATATAAAAGGTATAACAACTTTATTAGAAAGATGTAAAGGAAAATCTTATAAATTAGTAATTGTGGAAAATAACTCTTTAATACATCGAAGATTAAAGATAATTAGAAATCATGCCACGTTTTTAGAGAAATTTGGAATACCCGTAATTTATACTATAAATAATATTTATAGAACTCATAATTATGGAACAAAAGAATTATTAGATATTAAGCATGTTATAACTCAACTTAATATTCAAGATGATGATTTTATTGTAAAAATGACTGGACGATATATTCTCGATAAGCATTGCCCTTTTTTTGACATCATTGATCAATTACAAACAAATCCATATTCTGCAGTTATACGTTACGGAGCTTATACAAACTATGAAAAAGAAAGAGGAAAAGATAATTGTGTAACAGGACTTATTGGGTTGAAATGTAAATATGTAAAAGATCTCTATTTACCAAACGATGATAAATTCATAGAACAAGTTTGGGCCGAAAAAATAGCTTCACTACCTGAAGAAGAAGTTTGTACATTAGAAAAACTAGGGATTTTTATACGTCCTGCGATCTTAGAGATATATACCCTTATTTAATAACAATGTCATGCTTAGACTGCAAATATGTTGGATCGAGGGGATTATTGAATTCTTGCAATCGTAAATCGCCTATACCTGTTCCCGATTTTGATGGATTTAATCCTGCATTATACGAGAATTTGGAGGCAAACGATGTTTTACATGTATGTCCACAAGCTTTAAAAAGTTTCGTTAGTAAAGTATTACCTAAACTAACCAAACCGTTTATTTTGCTTACCAATAACTCTGATTGGACAATTCCGGACGACGTACGAATGGAATTCTTTGAAATTATCAATAATCCCTTACTTAGTCATTGGTATGCACAAAATTGTGTAATGAACCATGAAAAACTTACACGAATTCCCATTGGATTAGATTACCATACATTAACTCCATCACGAAAAGCTAATTTTACTTGGTCTCACCCTGAAAAACATTCTTGGGGATTAAAACATGATCCTATTCATCAAGAAGGTCAATTGGTACAATTACAACAACTTGCAAGACCATTTCATGAACGTGAACTTAAATGTTATGCTAATTTTCAATTTTTAATGCATACACGGTATGGAAAAATAGATCGTATTGAATGTTTCAACACGATTCCAAATCAGCTAGTGTTTTATGAACCACGAAAATGTGAAAGAATTATATCATGGCAAAATATGATGGATTATGCGTTTGTTCTTTCACCTCACGGAAATGGATTAGATTGTCATCGTACATGGGAGGCTCTTTGTTTAGGCTGCATACCGATCGTCAAAACATCGGGGTTGGATCCTTTATTTGAAGATTTACCGGTTTGGATTGTTTCATCGTGGACAGAAGTTACAGAAGAGAATATGCAGAATAAGATAAATGAGTTTATTCGGCGGATTTTTCGATACGACAAGCTCGAACTTGGATACTGGCAAACCATCATCAAACGATCAACCTAAATTGGGAGGAGGTAAAACTCGAAGAGTTTCCAAATACGGTTCACGTCGTAAAGTTTGGAACGGAAGTGCTGAAAAAACAAAAGGTGGCTTAACTAAAAATGATTTAATGAAAAATAAATACGGTAGAATTGTTTCTGCTAAACGACACGGGAATATGAAGAAAAGAATCGGTGGCGGGGATGAGGAAGAAGATAAAATTTAAACGCAATTGCGTTTTTTCATAAAAATGCCGGAGTCTCCATTCTTAATCGAAGCAAAAACTGTCCAAACAGGAGCGGTCCGTACCCTCATGGAAGCTTTGAAATGTATTTTGGTAGAGATGAGTTTAGTGTTTGACAAAGATGGTATTCGTATGGTAGCGATGGATAATACGCGTACTGTATTAGTACATCTTCGGTTATACTCTGAAAAGTTCGAAAAGTATACTTACGGAACAGGTACACCTAAATTTATTATTGGAGTGAATACTGATCACTTATACCGTATCGTTCGTACGGCTACGAACGATGATACGATTACTTTTTATATTGAAGAAAACGATCCTAATACTTTAGGAGTTCTTCTTGAAGACGGTGAAAAGAAACAAGTCACTCGGTATAAACTCAACTTATTAGATCGTGATCAACCGGAATTTGAATTACCCGAAACCGAATTCAGTACTCACATCACCATGCCTTCGCTTGACTTTCAAAAGATTTGTCGAGATATGACATTATTAGGTGCGAAAACAGTCGAAATCAAAAACGTGAATTCGAGTTTAACCTTTTCATGCAAAGGTCATTTTGCATCACGAACAACGGTAATGGGCGATTCAGAAAATGAGTTCAGTATTCAAAAGAAAACTAATAATGAAATCATTACTGGTAATTACTCCTTACCTCACTTAGTGTTATTCACTAAATGTACAAACTTATGTAATAATTTAGAAATCAATATGAAAAATGATTGGTTCTTAATGATACGTTATGTAGTTGCAAATTTAGGAGATATTAAGTTATGTCTAATGCATTGTTCGTCTTAATCAAGTAACCTATAAAGTAACCTAATCCTATTTCTGATAGTTTTGTTAAAGTGTGTGAAACAGAATTTCCGTGCTTAATAATTCTTTCAACAGGAAATACTCGCACATTAAAAAATAATTGTCCTAATTGGTAAGTTAAACCTAATATACCAATTAATGGATACCATACAGCCATAAACCCAATAATTGCGTGACTAAGTACGTAATACCAAGGCTTGTAATATCCTATCATTATGTCTTTCCAACATATAAAGTTGGAAAATAGAGGATACGAAAAAGTAACCTAGTGAATACAAACTAAGTTTTATAAATGTCATCGATATTTTAAAATAGAATGCTCCAAGAACACCAATTACAGAATATAAACATACAAGAGATCTTTGTATGAGTTTTCTACGGCTATATTCTTCGGTTATTACAAG
>JACCDX010540011.1_pt1 | contig 38833 bp, 33 predicted proteins | sample 7449681 | NCBI WGS metagenome assembly JACCDX01 (sample SAMN15323450, study PRJNA562643) | freshwater metagenome | isolation source: river surface water | place: USA:Blue River Watershed | collected 2017-08-18
AAGTACTCTCAAAATCAACTTTACATCCAAAGTGAAAAATTGCATGTTTTTCTCCATACATAAATTTAATTTGACCGCTAGTCATGTGTTCTGCAAGTTTTGTACCAATCTCTTGTGTTTTTTCTTCTGTGTTTTCTACATCAACATTGTAGTATACAAAAAGTAAGTAATTCATATGTTCTTTTTAAAATGTTTGACAAATATACGACTTTTTTTTAAACCGAGTAAACAAGTTGTGAATTTTCTTTAACCCAAGTTTTTCCAAAACCAATATGTTTTGAGTCTTTGGACATTTTTGAGACTTTCACTTTTGCTTCTTCCAAGACTTTATCTGTATCACATTTCCATATCTCAATACAAGTTAAACCATCTTCTTTATCAAAAACCGCAAAGAAAAAAGAATCATTTCTCTCAATTCTATGTAAATTTTCCTCGTGAATTCTGTCGAATTGAAATGTTCCTCCCTCTTTACAAGACAAATACTCATATTGTTCTTTACCATCCAATGAAAAAGCATCCGGACCATGTTTAGTTTTATGACATTTATGACCTAAAATTTCGGATGTTAACCATTCTTTAATAAAACCAGGTGTTAATAAATCCTGTTCAAAACCTTCTTCTTTTTTAAGAAGATTTAAGGTACCTAATAAAATATTTAATTTATTTGGCTCATCCTTTATAGTGTCTAATAATTCTTGTGATGTCATAATCTAACATTTGATATGTTGTTTTCTTTTTTTACTCTTACTATGTTATCAGCCCAATTGTTAATTAATGGGTTATGCGAAATTACAAAAACTTTTTCAAAGTAATCTTTTATTTTCATAAAAAATTCTGAAACCATTTCTAAATTTTCATTAGATATTTTTCCAAAGACCTCATCCATAACGACCAAGTTTGGTTTTGGTAACGTTGCAATTTTTGTTAAAACAGATCTTAAAGCCAAAGATGCAATTGTTTTTTCGTATCCTGATCCTGAATTTATTGATTTATCAATTCCTGTGCCATTATCAACCATAATAAATTCAACTTCATTTTTGTCAGATATTTTTATCTCCAATTTGAAGTAACAAGAATCTTCCATCAACCTTTGTAGTTCGGAGTTTATAAGTGGCATCATAGTTTTCATAATCATTTTTGATATACCATTTTTACCGTAAAGTTCTAAATAAATTTTAAATATTTTTTCTCTATTTTCCTCTTCCTTAATTTTAACAATCATCTTTTGGTTGTTAACAATTTTCTCCTCAAGTGATTTGATTAGTCCCTCATTTGTAGTAATTGAGTTGCTAATAGTTCTTCTTTGGAGTTCTAGTTCGTCTAACCTAACGTCAGCCTTAATCAATAGAGAATCAATCTTTTGATTTTCTTGGATCTTATCTTGAATTTCTTCCCATCTTTTTAATTTGTCGTTTAATGATGTTATTTTCAAATCACAACTTTCAACCGAAATTTCATACTTTTCTTTGACAAGTTTATTTTTTTCATATTCATCAAACTCTTTTTTAAGTTGCACAAAACTTTGTTCTTTGTTGGATAAATCCGTCATAAGTGTTGTTTTTGTGTTTTTTTGCGCGATAAGTCCATCAAGTTCTGCGATTTTAGCATTTGTAATCGCCGCGTTCATTAACTCAATACCACAATGTTCACATTTAATTCCACCTTCAACCGAAGACTTCAGTTTGTTGATTGATGCGATTTCAGTATCAATCTGAACAACTTCTTTATAAACAACATTATATTGTTCTTTAACCTCATCATGTTTATCCTCGTGATAATATTCACTTGGTTCAACAACTTTAAGTTCCTTTATTTTTGATATGTATCCTTTTTTCTCAAACTCAATCTCATTTATCTCTTCTTGGGTTTTGGTCGGATTTAATATACTAATTTCTTTATCAATGTTGGTATGTTTCTTTTTTAACATATCATCACGATATGATTTACCTTTTAAAATTGCGTCATCAACTTCTGCCAAACTTTTTTTACTTTCTTCAATTTGATTATTTAAATCTGAAATTGAGGTTTGGTGTGTTTCAATATCACTTTTTAATTGTTCTGAAGAATATATGTTTGAGATCTTTTGTTTTGAAAATTCCGAATATATTTCTTTTGCAACCTCTTCTTTTCTTTTTAAAAACTCAAGTCCCATAAAACGAGACAACACCTGACCTCTTGCGGTTGGTTTCGACTCCAATAAATCTTCAAGGTTTGATCCCGTTGTAAGGATAGTCATTAAGAAATCTTCTTTGGTCCCAATCGAATTTTTAATAAATGCTTCGGTTTCTCTTCTTTGTTCACCAGTAAAGTTAAGTAATGTTCCATCAGACAATTTTTTAAAGAAATCCAATTCTGTTTTAACATTCCATTCTCCTTTTTTAGACAACTTTCTTTCGATGTTTCTAACAATGACATAGTCTTCACCATCGATTGTGATTTCACCTTTGACATGAACTTTATCTTTGTTTGAGAATCGATTAAAGATTTCTTCAGCCTTTGTTGTTTTTGTCGTTTCATTAAAAAACAAGAACATTAGGAGGTCAACGGTAAGAACCGTCTTCCCCCCAAAGTTTGGCGGATCGGATTCAACCACCACAATTCCGTTTAACTTATCAAAGTCTAATCTTTGATTTTCACCATATGATAAAAAATTTGAAAACTCAATGTTTCGAATGTACCACTTTTTAAATTGGGCTTGAGTCTCCTCATCTCCAGACATTTTATTTTCAACAATTCGATTAATACCCAAAACATCTTCAGTCTTATCTTCATGTCCTTTTGACTTTAGATAATTAGTGATGAGGTCAAGTTGGTATTGTGCGTCAGTAATATTCACCGAGACATCAATACTTTGCATTGACTCGGTTTCAACGTTTTTTGCCTTAGTTAAGACATTAACGTTGGTTGTGTTATATTTTTTTGAGAAGTAATGTTTTACACTTTTGATTTTATCTTGTGTAAAATTTTCCGGTAAATCCTCCCAAACAACCTGTATAATTGGGTTCTCGAATGTTGAAAAATCCAAATCTTTTATCATAATTTCGTAATTGTATAATTTTGGTGGATTAAAAAGATCCATTATTGTTGTTCCTCTTCTGTAGGTTGTTCTTCAAATTCTTTATTAATTTTTGCTGACTCTTCAGGGTTAAGTTGTAATTGTACAACGTCATCAACAATTCTATCTTCTAAAATTTCAAATTCCATTGTTTTACCTGAAAGTTCAATCTTTGTATTTTCTTTATTTAATACTTGATCCATTTGTGCTTTCAATAATGTATCAAAAGCCTTTTGCATTGCTGATTTTTTTTGTTGGATTTTTGCATTTCTTTTTGCAACTTTTTTTCTGTGTTCTTTTGCCGCTTTTCCCATTTTATATTTTGTTTAGTTATTATTATTTGGTCTATTTTCTTCAAACCATTCGATTACACCGTTAATTGCCCATACAGAACCTGCAGACAACATTCCATCAAAGAATATGGAAATATATTTATTAAGTCCAATCAATTCATGCCAAGGGGCAAATAATGTTAATGATAAGAAAAATCCTACCCAAGTTGACGTACACAGCATACATTTAATTAATTCTGAAACGAAACTAAAAATTGGTCTAAATAAACCCCAACCAATATTTGGTTCTGCATTTTTATGAATCCAACTTCTTAATCCGTTGAAAATTGATCCGTAAACTAAAATTGTTGACATGCCGTATGCCGCAATCATCCACATTAAAATTATCATATTCTATCTTTTAAATTTGATCCCCTCATAAGGTAAGCCTGATTCTGATTACCATTAAGAAGTTCTCGGTTTATTTTTTCCAACTCCCTTATTTGTTCATTTTTTTGTTGTAACTCACCTCTCAAGTTTTGGAGTGTTTCTTGTAACATTTTTGTCTTATCATTTGTTACGAGAATGTCTAACTTTTGTCTAAGTTCGTCTAAGTCTTCATCCTTTTTAGACATTTTATTTTGGAAAATATTTTCCATTTCTTCGGTCTTAGTGGAAAATTCTTCTCTAATTCTGCCGATTTCGGTAGTTTTAATCGAAATTTCTCCGTTTAACTGGTCTATTTTTGACAACAACTCAGTTATTTGTTCATCATTAGAGGTATGAATTATTTTCTCAACCTCTCTGATTATTTCAACAGGTACTTCAATAATCTTTTCAACCTCTTTAATGACCTCAACTTCTTTAATAACTTCAACAGGAACTTCCACCCGTATTTCTTTTATTACCTCTATTTCTACTCGTTTTTCCTGAACTTCACTCGTTTTTAAGTCTTTTTCACCTTCATTAAGTGTTTCTCCTAAAAGACCATATCGTTTAATGTCGAACCCTTGCTTAAAACATAGGTACATGAAATTATCAACGTTCTTTATATTTTCAGATTCACAAAATGCAGACACCGCCTGCATTGTTTCTCTACTAAATATTTTGGAGTTTTTCGATTCCATTCTCAATATCTTCAAATGATTTTATGGAGAACTTTAGAAATGGTTTTGGGTTTGGTAGATCAACATAAGAATACTCTTTTGTTTCGACATCATAGATTCCATAACCATGTCGTCCAATACTCTCACCAATGTTTTGTTGGATTGGGCTTCCAATCATATAACCTTTACCGGTTTTAAATTTGAACTCTTGTCTTTTATGAATGTCTCCACATAATACAGTTTCAAGTCCATCAAACTTTTCTACATCGTAAGCCTCTTCACCAAAATCAAATCCAAGATCCGTTTTCATCCCTTGAATTGGTCCGTGGAATAGTCCGATTCTTTTACCTTTTGATTCGGTAATGTCAGGCGGAATGTTTCCTTGATATTGAGAATATACGCACCAACTAATGTTTTCATCTTCATAAACTCCTCTGTCTTTGTAATAGACAATATTATTACTATTAAGTGAATTAATTATTGGTGATAGAGCGTCAAGTCTTTCTGTGTTGTTAACCAAGAAGTCGTGGTTACCAGGTATGATAATTGTTTTAGCAATAAAAGAACATTCAGTTAGTATCCATCTAACCATTTCAATAAGTTCAGGTGTCATTTGGTTTTTAGAATGAACTAAATCACCTGTAAACACAATACGATCAGGTTCTAACTCTCTCCATTGTTCAATGGCGGTTTCCAAAATTGATTTATACAGATCGTGGTCTTTGAATAGTCGTATGTGTAAGTCTGAAAAATGTATAAGTTTTTTAATCATACACAATGATAATACATTTTTTTTTAAATTTCAACACAATAGTATCTATATGTGACGTTTTCAAAAAATATGTAAAAAATGTAATCCCCTTTTTTAACCTCTTGTAGAAAGAACAATATTACACCGGTTTCTGTATTATCTTTACAAGTCCATGAGATAGATTGGTCTGTTTTTTCAACTAAACGGGAAAATAAATAAACTTGACCGGCTAAAGTTTTTTCGTTTTTTAGAGTTAGTGTGTCATTTGAAATGTTTATCAGCACGTGACAAGAGTCCGTTTCAAATCTCGGAGTTTCATTTGCATCACAAACAACAAGTTTATTTGTGTGAAGATCATACTTTTGAGAAAGTGATGTGAAAGAGTGTAAAAGGACAACAAAGAATAGAAATAAATGTTTCATACAGATTAATTTCTACAAATATAGTAAAAATATCCAAACAAACAAAAAAATTTACAGATCTTCACCTGTAGTACAGTCAACTTCCATCGAGGCGATTTTTTTATCACCATAAACTCCAACACTAAAACATCTTTTTGTCAAAGGTATATCACCACCTAAACAAGTTGGTATGCTAGCACTTCTTCCCTCATCATAATTTATATCTGGTTCAGATATAAATTTAATTATCATTTTACCTTCTTTGGTTTTTAACTCACTTACCTCAAAACTTTTAGGATCTATCAATCCATCACCACCTTCACATTTTTGATAGTAAATTACTTCAACAGGGTTTTCTTGTTCAGTAATTAACCCCATTAATTCTTTAACTCGACTAATTTCTGTTAAAAAATTCATTAAGCAAATGTAATTTTTGTTTCGTTTGGAACTATACACAATTTAGGACAATTCGCTTCGTCAGTATATTGTAAATATGCTTCATCACCCTTAACAAGTAATTTTCCTTCTTTGATACCTTCTTCACTACATAATGGTCTATCAGATGAAGGTTTGTTGTCATTAGGGGAACACATTTGATTTTCTTTAACAACTCTTCTTACCAAATTTGCTAAATCTCTTTCAGATAATCTTATTACTTTTTTCATTTTTTGAATTTTTTATTTTATTAAAATAAATATCAAGTAAATTGTAAAGTTTTTATATTTTTTTGTCGTCGCTGCAATATACTTCGTATGGTGGTCTGTAAGGGTCGTCTTTTATGGGAAATGGATTTACTGGAATTGGTATTCTATATGGTTCAGCAATACCAATGTTATTATCATTTTTAATTTGCCCCATTTTTTCGATAATTGGTGCAATTTCAAGTCTTTCATCTTCTAACCTTCCATGAAGGTATCCTTCTAACCAAAAATAAAATTCTTTATAAGTCATGCCGTTTCTCTACAATAAAGGGTTGCCAAAATCATTCTTGCAAATTTAAAGTGTTTGGCTTTGCCCAAGTTTAATCCATAAAGCATTGCAATACTTTCTAAGTATGGTTCTGCCTCACTGATAGTCATTTTTCCAATTTCCATTAGTCTATAAATAATTCAAAGTCCTCATTCACATGACCACATTCATTACACATGTAAGTTGGGAATGGTACGATTGTGTCTTCTGCACTTCCTGTTAATAATTTAGGTACTTTCTTCAACATTGTTACTTCTTTGAAGAATTTTGACTCACATTTTTCACATTTTATTGTTGCTTGTTGTCGTAAGTCAATTCTTGGTTTTATAATATCATCACTCATTTTATAATATAATTTACGTTTATTTTAATTGTTGAATCGTCCCAGCTGGTGTTAGTCCACCAAATTGGCGTAATTGTTGCTTTCATACTCAATTATAATCTATTTTTTAAGTTTAGTCAAATATTGTTTCATATCCATTTCTAAAATGGTGTTCATTGTTTTTTTGGATACTCTATATTCGTGATATTCCCTCTCTTCAGTAATTAAAACCACAATACAACCTAACAATGGTATACCTTCGTATTTGGTTCCCTCCAACATCTTTAATAACAATTTACCATAAAAAGGTAATTGAGTATTGTAGTGACCCAAAGCATTATCAGGTAGATCCTCAAATGGTTGTTTCATTTTTTTCGTATAACGGGTAACCGCAAAGTTCTTTGGCTTATTAGATTTCCAATCAGTTATTAAAATACCAACGTTACCATTAGTTCCCATAACCAACCATACCTTATCGGGTTGTCCTGTATACCCAAGATCAGGGTGTCCTAAAACCATCTCCGTGTCGATCAATACACATCCCCTCTCTTTAAGAAGATCAATGTAATATTTACCAGCTATAATCATCGTATCACTTTTGATAATTTGTTCGGCATCACAATCAAATATTGGTTGACGAACAACTTTTTCGATACCAAATTCTTTAAGTGTGTGTTCCTCCAAAAAGAAATGACAACGAGATCCTAAGTTGGTTGATTTTCTACCGGCCTCAGCCCACTCTTCTATTAACCTTTCAGCTTCGTCAGGATCACCACCTGCTTTATTATATGCCGCCTGTTCGGTTGGAAAATCGTCATAGAAGATCTTCATGACTTTAGATACAGATGGGAAATCTGATCTCAAATTCCCGTCTTTATCCAACATTGTGTATTTGTGACTTTCCTCTTCAAAAGTTAGTTGGAGGTCTTTCTGTTTTTCTGCGATAATCTCTCTGATCTCTTCCGCTATTTTTTTTAAGTCCATTATTTAATTTTAATATAATATTCTTCTTTTATCTCTCCACGTAAGTCAGCAATATCCGAATCATTAGGGAGTTTAACTAATTTAATTTTTTCATATAAATGTCCACCATTTAATTCATGATAAAGTTTGACCGCATTTTCCCAAGCATCCGCATCTAAACATATAACCACATTACCTTTAACATTCTTATAAATTGTCTCAAACAGAAGTTCTGACATATGTTTACCTAACATTGGTATTGAATTGTCTAAAAATATTCCATCAAATGCTCCTTCTACAAGATAAATGTCTTTATTCCAATCAATAAGATTTTCCCAAAATATAATTTTATCTTTTTCAGCTTCAGGATTTTTATATTTAGCCTTTGAGGTTGGGTTCCAACTTCTTGCGATATAATAATTTAACTCACCATTTTTATTATAAGATGGAATAACAATTCGGCCGGCATGATCACCTTTGTCACAAAATCCAATACCAAATTTTTCAATCATATCATCGGTAATTCCACGACTTTTAAGGTAATTCATCGCTTGTCTTCTAACTGGATAAACTGTACTTGAGTCTTTGAATAATGTAAAACTTTCGGGTAATTTTAGAGTTTTTTTCTTTTTTTCTCTTTTTACAACTGTCTCAGGTTTTAAAACATTATAAAGTTTTTTTTGTTTTCTGTTCCCGTATTTGTCAAATATCCTACCTAAAGCACCATGAGTCCCCTCACTATCACCGCAAGACCAACACTTATAAACATTTTCTATGTAATTAACTTCCAAATTATGTTTATTCCTACCATCATCACATACCGGGCAGTTGAATGAGATCTGCCCCCTATTGGGGTAATGTAGTCCATGATCTCCAAGAACTTCTTCCAACAACTCAACTAATGCTTCATTTTCATCCATCTCTTACAATATAAACATAAACTTTAAATCAATCAACTACACAAACTTTTCTGTTCTTTTATATTTATAGTGTATAAGTTTTTAACATGCCAAATGAAATAACAATAAGCGGAATTACAGGAACCAGTCCTTACGACATTTATACTTGTGATACAGGTAAAACCACATGTATCTATATTGATACGGTTTCAAGCTCCGACTTACCGGTATCATTTGATGTCCCTTTAATTTTTGAATCTCAACCTTCAGTTAATATTAAAATTGTGGATGATGTAAACTGCGAAATAAATGAAATTGTAATATTCTGATGGCGTGTATTGATTTAGGTTTATGGGCATTTAATAGTAGTTCAGCAACTGACTTATGTTTTTCTTCACTTACTGTAAACTTATATGGTGATAACATCAGTGTCGGTGAATCATTATTTTCTGGAAATACTTGTGCACTAAGTGATGAGGTACCAAATGGGTATTTTTCAAATGGTGTAATTTTATTTAGATATCAAGGTGGTGTGAGAACCCCAATATCTTGTATTTGTGAAGATGATTATTGTGTGAATGGTACCTCAACTTATGATGATACATATTCTATTGTTGGGGTTTATGATGGAGACTCTTATTATTCAGGGAATTCATTACCATACGTTATTTATTATTCTTCAGGTACTACTCAATGGTGTTTATCTTCATCATTAGGTGGTTCTTGTTTATTATTCGGACCAACAGGTTCATTTTCTAACTGTCCTGACTTAGATAGTAGTTTATTTTATAGTGGTGTATGTACTACAACAACATCAACTATAGATCCGTGTTCGACATTTGATTTTGATGCTATTTTTGATTGTTTGGTAACACCAACACCGTCATTAACACCAACAGCAACTCCAACACCTACACCAACTCCTACACCAACAACATCCAATCCTTGTGGTGGTGTATTTGCCGATGTGGGAGGACTTAAAAAAACACCACTACCATCGGCATCACAAACACCAACTCCAACACCAACGCCTGATGTTACCAGACCTTGTGTTTATAGTGGTACGGTAATATTCAATACTATCAATGAAATTATGACTTGTGCTAATAGCAAAAAATTCAAAGATTGTTTCACAGGTTTAGATTACTACACAACTCAAAACTTATTTGATCCGTCAGGAAATACTCTGAGTCAAGGTTATGTTTATAGTACATATATTAATGGTATTGGTATTTGTGCGGTATTTGATGGTTTAGTTGAAAACATAAGTGGTATTGATAACGTACAGATTGTAGATTTAGTTGGTCCTTATGATCAAGGTGGTTGTATTGATTGTATTCCGCCAACACCAGAACCAATTTTAGAATGTTTAGTTGTTAACTCTGAATGTGGTAATATCAATGTTAACCCTGGTTCATTTATTAATGGGAAATTGTCATATACTTGGACTTTCCCTGCATACCCTCAATATACTTATCAAATTTATTGGGATTCTTTAAATGGTAGATGGGTTTGTAAAGAAATAACAACTGACTTAGTTGGTTGTTATTTAAATATTGATAGTGATATTCCTGTTGGGTCTATTTTAGAATGGGATTATGTTAATAACATAAATAATTCAACAAGTTGTATTGAGGAAGGAGCCGGTTTCAACACAACACTTTTATCGGTACCTTGTCCTTCTCCATCACCAACCCCTACACCAACACCAACTCCTTCACCTTGTGTACTTTATCAATATAGAATTACAAACAATAGTATATCTTCCAAAAAATTTGATTACACAAATTGTGAAGGTAATACCGCGATAAATATTCCAATGTATTCATCAGTTATAATATGTGCATCAGTCGCACCAACAACATTATCAGCAAATATTGTAATTGATCCAATAGGATTATGTTAAAAAAAAATATCGTCTAAAAAGACGATATTTTCAATTATCGGTATATTAAACGATTTAATCCCAAATACCTTTTGATTTCATAAAACCAAGAGCACATGTGTAAGCATCTGTTTGGTCAAAATTTTCTTTTTTAAGTGTATTGTTTCTTGTATAAAGCCATTTTATTTGAGGTTCTTTTTTTGCTACTTTTTCCCAAATAATCATTTTCTTATCAATATCTTTTGGTAATCCCCCAAATAAAACAAACTTCTTTTTGTCATTCTCTTGAACTAGCTCAGGAAATGCAAATTTTCTTGAGTTATATGTTGATATGAATTCAGGTACAATACCTAATATATTATAAATCTCTTTAAATACAAAACTGTTGAATCTCAACAATGTTTGAATCGTATAAACGTTATTCGAATTAAGTAATGGTTCTTCAATTACGACTCTAACGATCCCCAAGTTTTTATAATCTTTAAGTTTTTCAGCAAAAATTTCAGACTTAAGAAGTAGTTCTTTTAATTTATCTTCTTCCTTATCAACTTTTGGTCTTGGTGAAACATGGGTTAATTCTAATAATTGTTGAGTTTTAATATCGAACAATGCCCAACCTATGGTTTTGGTTGAAATGTCTAACCCTAAAACTTTTGGTGAGTTTTTTAAATTTTTTGACATAAAGTTTTTTTATTTAAAATAATAAAAGTTATAAAAACGTGAAGTTTTAAAGATCAAGCTTCACCACATATTGTTGTATTCCCTGTCTTAAGGTTGGTGATTGTAATTTTGAAATGACTAATAAATCTTTATTTTCATCAAACAACCCAATTTCAGTTATGTAGGATGGTGTTCCGTTAACCCAACTTGGGTTTTGTGATTTTAAGAATTCAGTCTGACTTAAATTTATTTTATATTTCATTTCATAAATTGTCGCTTGGATGTCGGTTTCAATGTTACCATAAAAATAGTATTCATCACCAAAATTTAACTTTCTTCCTGTTGTTCCAACAGGTACTAAATCAATGTAATTATTTAAATTGTAATAAGGTGCCGAATTGTAGTTTTGAGGGTTAACAATAAATGTAGTTCCTGTAAGTGATGATTCGGTAACGTATCCGTTAATAAAACTATTTTGTATTTGAGATGTGAAATCAATAAGTTTCCATTTTGTTGGGTCAGGTCTTTGTCCCGCAACAACTTTTTGAGCCAATATTTTAAAGTTTGTCGCCCAAAATCCTGTTGATATATCACATGACGGACAATATGTTGTTGTGGTAGTTGTGACAGGTATAGTTGTTGTGGTAGTCGTTAAAGGACTTGTCGTAGTTGTTGTTGTAATTGGTGCATACCCTGGTTGTTTTAAACAAGGAAATTCAGAACCAAATCTTACACTAACATTTTTACTAACGTCAGGATTACAATCGTTGTTATTGCCAACCAAATAAGAGTAATAATTACAATGTAACCAATTTGTAAATCCATAATCATTCTCTAAAACATATGTGATGTACATAGCCTCAGTACTTCCAGTCAGTATACCATCACTTGATGTTGTGGTGTCACAAACATTAGGTGTGATTAAAGATATTTGAGGTGCGGGTAGTGTAAAATTTCTGTTAGATTTATATGATAGTGCCGCAACAATTTCTTCGTCATCAAAAATTATTATTTTTGAATCAGGGAAAACTTTTCCAACTCTACTTGGTAGTCCATTTGAATTTGCGTTTGTATCCCATAAATTATAGTATCTTAAACCAGGTTGATTCATGTCTTGATTAATACTTGATTTAAGATATTGTACTTGAAATAGATTTTTATTATCAAATCCTGGAGGATCCACCCAAAAAGTTTGACCAAAACAACATTGTGGGTTTTTATGCCACATTAACCATGGTATGTGTATTTTGAAGTTTCTTGCTTGTCCTGTTGTGTCTTGAGGATTTGTATTATCATATGGTTCCAAAGCAAATTTTTCACCATAAAAGAAATCTATCGTTTGATTTGTGTAATGTACTATTGCGATTGCCTTTTGTTCTTCAGGTTTAACCACAATCTTCTCATCAAAAGAATTATAATAATAAGGTGGATCAGTGTCTGTTTGTCCTTTAGATGAGTTATACCCAAAATATTCTTTACTACCAATATAATTTATAGACCCAAATTGAGTGTACCCTTCATATAAAGTAGATATTAACCCCGCAGGATTTTCAGTCCAAGGAATGTTCATATTCCATATCTTAACATTAAACTGGTCTATATCACAAATAGACTCAAAATCAATAACGTTGTCGGCCCAATGTGGTCTTGGTGTATAACTATCATATTGTACGGTCATACTTGGTGGGTAAATTACCACTCTTGCAAAACAATCAGGTGAAAAACTTCTATAGTCAGGTAGGTTTCTATCAAGTGTTAAAACATTTTCACAAACATCAATTATCCTATATGTTAACATTAAATAACAACTGTTCATGTTCATCAAACACTCAGGTAATGGTGTTGGTGGACAAACAGGTATTGGCGTTGGTGATAAACATGGTGTTTTAGTTGGCGTTGGTGTTGGGGTTGGTGAAGCACAAACATCACTTGACGTTGGCGTTGGTGTAAGTGTTGTTGTAGGTGAATTTGTCGGTGAAGCTGTCGGAGTTGGTGTAGGTAAGTCATAACAAGCACAATCGTTTTTACCATTACCATCGTAAAAAATTGTAATTAAATCTCCAACACTTGGTTTGTTTGTGTTTTGAGGGTTACAACTTAATTGTGTTAGTGTTAATTGATTTGATCCGTCCAATAAACTCATTTGAGTCATAAAATTTGCACTTACAACATAATAATCACCTGTCATTACTTTCCAATCTATCGGATTATTAATTGTGTTCGCACTAAAAAAACCTCTCATCGCGGCCCTGTTATAAACAGGCTCAACAGAAGAATCCATAAATGGTATACCATAAGTATTTGTTTCAGTGGCATCAACCAAATAAGGATATTTAACATATTGTTTGTTCGATTGTGGGACACCTGCAGTATTTTGTCCATTAAATTCAGGTTCTAACACAAAACTATTTGCTTGATTGTATGTTAAAGGTAATTTGTCATATGATACCTCACTGTCTCCAACTTGGAAATAAGCAACATTAAATCTACCTTGAGACAATTTTTGTCTTCCGGTGTCGGTTATTCTTGTGTTTACAAGACCTGAAGTATTTTTTATTATGTAACCCATTTAGTTATAAATATTAGTTTTATTAAAATCCTATTACCTCAACACTACAACAATCACAACCATTCACTCTTAGATTGGCTAATTGTAAAGTATAAGTACCACCAGCAAACGTACAAGGACCTGACGGTGCGTTTATTATAGTATTTGTTGTTGATCCGCTTATAACACCGTTACTTCCAATAGTAAGTGTATTTTTATAAACTCTGTATTCTTGATTTTTATAAATTGGTGAAGTTAAACTACAAGGACCACTTACAAAAGAAAAACTATTCAAGTTATTGTATGGTGTCATAAGTCCAACTCCCGTTATTGTTGTAAAATTATTATAGGTTGGCTGAACTATTAAAGTGTTCGGATAATAAGTTAGTACCCCAGTATGTACTAAATCAAATGTTATTGTAATTCCAGCAGGTAATGTTGGTGCTGCTATTTGGAATGCTCCTCCAATTGTATATGCAAACCCTAATTGATATGTGACAGGCGGTGTTGATAAAACCGAAATCAAATTTTGTTCTGTAACACCATTACTATCAATAACTCTAACCCCATAATTACCTGGTGCTAAATTTTGGAAATACGGTGAATTTTGATATGTTTGACCATAGTTGATGGAATATTGGTATGGTGGTGTCCCTCCATAAGCGGTAATCATTATTGTACCTGAATTATCGCAGACCGCATCATTAACGACTGCGTTAAATCCAACTAAACTATCGGCACTACAACTTCCACTCAAGACTGAAACTGTGTATAATGTAGCATCTCCAAAATTTTGCCAATTACTTATTGGTGGTTCTGCTGCATTATAATTAACTATTTGACTATTATTTGAATATCCCGTTATGACCCATTGATTTGGGGTTGCTCCTGTATTCCAATAAAGGTAATATTGATTATCACTACTCTCCCAACTTGGTTGTCCATTAACAATAGAGTTATAACCTAAATCTATTTGTATTTGTTCAACAGGATCTTCACCGGAACTTCTTACAAGTAAAAATAAACATAAATTAGGATATGTTTTTGGTATTATAGGTAGACTACAAGGTCCTACATATGATTCACTAAAAGTATAATTTAAATTTGTCCCATCTTCCCATTCATACATTAGTAAGGTGTCTGTTGTTGGGTAAGGTCCATCATTATTATCTAAATAAGCATATAATTGATTTGGGTTACAATCAAAAGTTTGACAGAATACCCAAGTATTTGTTTGTCCATCCCAAAATACTATCCCTACAGAAATCAATCCATTTGAAATTACGTAATATGGTTTTGAGTTTTTAACACCGGACGGTTGTATTGTCAAATATTGTGTTGAGGTTTTACTTTCTAAAACAAAACACATGGCAGAATAGGTTACCGTTTCCGCTGTTAAAACACAAGTAGTATTAATCACAAAATCTCCATAATAATCAGTAATTTGTGCATTATAATCACCAGCACCTAAGTTTGTAAGTGCAGGTGCGTAACTACCAATCTCCCAAAAAATTGTGTAAGGTGGTGTTCCTCCGGTAACTAATAACTGTACTGATCCATCAAAAGTATATTGATTTGTTGGTGCTTGTGTTAAACACTCAACATACATTGGGAATATTGTGGTGACATCACACTCATTGGTTCTTTTTACGGAAGGGATTGTTGGTGGGCAAACATCTCCAACACAGGTTCCCATTATTTTCACCTTAGTTGTTCCTGTATAATCAAAAACAGGGTATATTTTAGAACAAAAGTTTGCGGTAATTCCTGTTTGGAATTGGTCGACTACTATCTCATTGTTATTTCTAACATAAATTGTGTCATAATATTCCCCTTCAATGTCAACAAAATAACACAGGGTGCCGCAATCACATGGTATATCAGGATCAACTATAATATCATATGTAACATCACAATCAATAACACCCAAAGAAAGTACATAAAAACAAGTTGATGGTACAATATATGGTGCGGTAATAATTATGGAAACAAACGAATTAGTATACGCACTTAAATCCGTATTGTTTGAGATAATTGGTGCGTAAGACCCATCACAAGAATATAATACAAAACAATTTTCCATTCTTATTATAAATAATCAAAAACCTCTTTTTTTTAAATAATCCTTAATGTTCTCAATATATTTTCTTGTTGAGCTATTAGGATTGATATAATTAAAATAATTAGGTTCATTTTTTAAAATTTCAATTGGGTCATTATCTATAAAATCACCTTTATAAAATTTATCGTGTTTAATGTTTTCTGTCACTCCGGCCATATGAAGGATTGGGTTTTTTTCATACTCTTCAATTGTATCTGTCGCCCAACAAAAATCCAATTCATCAGTGATTAATGTTTGTTTGTTTTCAACCCAAAGATTCCACAAAAGTGACCACATCTCTGCGGTCCAAAATTGGACCTGTCCTTGATTAATTGGGTACTTTCTTTGGAATTTTATTAGTGTTGAGTATAAAGAATTTGAGTCTCTATAGATTTTATCCCAAACTTTATGACTTGTATTTTTTACAATATATTGTCCTCCACCTGAATTATCTTCATTTTCAATAATTTTACTTTTTTGAATTCCAATAATATCACACATAGAATCAATTAGTTCTTCATTTTTACAATGGTCGAATCTTATTTCATAATTTTTTGAACATTTTTTTAAATATTCATATCCAATATAACTTTTAGTATTAGATAGATAAATTACATCATCTTTTATTAATTTTTCAAAATTTGGTAATTTATTAAACATTATGTCCGCATCATGTAAAAAAAACATATTTCCATGATCACTATTTTTTTCAATCCATTTACTAATTAGGTATGGTTTAATGCTTGGGATATAATGTTTATTATCTCTTTCGTCTTTGAAAAAATGTAAGTTGACTCCACTTTTTAAAATTTCTATTGATTCGTCTGATGGTTCTTTTTCACCTTCAGGTATTGAATATACTACATGGATGTTTTTTGGGTTGATTCCTTTTTCTATAAAATTGTGAACATATAATTTTACCTGCCAATGAAAATACGGTACGTCAGGTTGAGCACTAACAAAAAGAAGAGAATCCATGATAGAATTATACTAACATATTTTTTTAAGTGAATTTAACTCGAGGAATTAAAAAATAAGATCTAAGAACAATCAATAATTTCGAAAGTTTCGCAAGTTCCGTCGTTTAATTTCAATCCTAATGCGGGTGCCATATTAAATTGAGAACTTAGTGTAATGGTTTCAGGTATTGTTATTATTGTACCGGCATATACACATTGATTACCATATACATCACATGTGTAAGCACTTATAGGTAAAGAAAAACCACTAACCGAATTTATAGTTATTTCATTCATATTTTAACAACTAACACAAGCAATGTCGTATTCGATTTTTAAATCAACAATTATTGGTGTATTATCTAAAGAGTTTGTAATTTCTAAATCACAATTTTTTGGTAATTTTGTACAATCACTGGTAATTGTTACTTTATTATTGTCCACATCTACAACAACATTTGAGATCCCTGCAAAACTATTCAACATATCTATTAAAGTGTTAGACCATAGTGTATCTGAAGGGTAGTCTGTAAAACCTGAAGAATTATAAAATACTTCTTCTTTTGTCTCTCCATCAACAGTTGCCGAAATAATGAAATCGGCAGAAGTGATTATACAATTTGTATCACCACTTGTTAGGTCTGAAAATCCTTCCCAATACATTTGTCGAATACCTCTCCTTGTTACAGTATTAACGCTTTGGAAAGTCTGTTCACAACTAGTAAATATAGTGTAGTTAGTTACGCTTTTTGTACCAAATAAAATAACGTCTTTCTTTAACCCACATCCTAAACTATCAGTGATTTCTAAACTATATTGTCCTGATGACGCACCTGTTATTACCAACCCTGTTTGCGTACCAACATCACCACTCCAACTTAATGTGAATGGTGGAGTACCTCTTGTAATATAAACACTTATTCTTCCATCACCACCAAAGACAGGTTGATTAACATAAAAATCAAAATAAACACCACTTGATGGTGAAATATAAACATTGGACACTTCGTTACAAGTAGGATCACTACTGTCAGATACAATTAAATCATAGTTTCCTGATGGTAAATTTTCAAAAATACCAAGATTATTATTTCTAATTTCAGAATTACCAACAGGTCCAACAAGAGTAAAAGAATATGGATATGTTCCTCCAGTTGAAACTATTATTTCTACAATACCGTTGTTAAATCCGCATGTAGTTCCTGTTGTGTTTGCCGTTATAGAATAAGATGCGACATTTGTTATTGTTGTGGTCCCTGTGTATGTACACCCATTATCGTCGGATACTGTTATGATGTAATCTCCTGATCCTAAACCGTTAAAAGTTTGTATTGGGTTTCCAAAATTTACAGTTTGATAATAACCTGAGGTTCCTGAAACTGAATAATTAAATGTTGATAGTGGTGGGTTACCTTCATCTACTATTATCTGTATTGTCCCGTCGTTTGAAGAACAATTAGAGTTTGTTGTGTTTATATCAACTTGATAAAAAGTGTTAGGGTTTAATACGGATGCTTGTGCTGTAAAATTACAAAGTCCAGCATCTGTAACACTAACACCAAAATACCCCGCAGAAACACCCGTAAAAGTGTATGTGGTTGAGAAAGAAATTCCAACCTGTCCTGATGTTCCACTGTAGTAGAAAGGTGCGGTACCACCTGTAATTACAACCTCGACTTCAGCATCGTCAATAAAACAAGCACTACTTGGTGTTACAAAAAACGCACCCAAACCAATAATTGGGACATCAGGTACATTTATTGATTTGGTTGCAATACATCCATTTATATCTTCAACTTCAACTTGATAGATACCTGTTGTTAAACCCGTTACTGTAAATCCACTCTGTCCTCCAACGTCACTCAACCAAGTAACCGTATAAGCGGAAGTCGGTGTTAAACCTGTGATAAATATTTTACCACTACCTTCATTATAACAACTTGAGTCCGCAACAACGTAATAACCAAAATCAAAGGTTGTTGAGGATTGTATTAAAACGGTTGCTGTACTTCCTGTACATCCACCACCGTCATTAGCAACCACATAATATGTGTCAGCACTCAATGGTGAAAATTCAAAAAACAAATCGTTTGTTGTACCAGTGGACATCAAATTATTTAATGAATCATATAAATAATAATAAGATTGACCATACACATATTGGGTCGATGCGGTTATAGATCCGTTGTTAAAACCACATGTCGTATCTTCAGAAATTACAGAAACTGTAGTACCTGAAGAAATATTAATTACTACAGGTAATGAATCTACCGAATCTTGGACTTCTAAAAAATATGTATTCGCTGGCAATCCAGTGACTTCATAGTATGTTGTTGCCGCTGAGGTTGGTATAGTTCCACCTGATGTTATATCATAAACCAACCATGTTGGTCCACTATCTCCTGTTATACTAAAAGAGAAACCACCCGAGTTTGTATTTGAACAATCTCCAGTAAAAGTAAGATCATATATTAAAATGTACCCCATTACCCGTTACATAAAACTTCGAAATCAATTCCGACATTTATTTGAAAATCATCAAATGTTGAATTGCAATTATTATTGAATACCGTTACGGTTTCATTATCTATATCAATATCATAACTATAACCACTAAGTTGTAAACTACTTAATGCCGACTCCAAAGCAACTAACCATTGTTGTGAAGTAGGTGCATTTAACGCACCATAAGTCGTCAAGAATTGTTGTTGGACCACAGGATTTCCGTTTAACCTTAAATCAACAAACCAATTGGCAATTATTGTGGTACCTAAACAATCAGCCCAATTAATATTACTTGATGCATAGTATTGTTGTAATACTTGATTTAAAATATATCCGAATGAGACCACAGTTGGGTCGTTATTCCAAGGGAATATACCACATTCAATTTTTTGACCTGGACAATCATAAACAAAAAGTTGTGTAATTATACTACATGGTTTACATGGAACAGGAATAAATTTACAGCCAGTTTGTCTTCTCCAAACAAATTTTTGTCTGTGGAAAATTGAATTCTCTAACTTTGTCCCTGTAGTCCATATTGTTGTTGCAGGTATCATCTGTTCAATCAATCTAATCCAATAATCCCCAAGACCATTTACGTAATCGATCATAGTTTGGTAGGTAAAATTATCGTTTTGGATACCGGCCAATTGTTGTGATTCTAAATATTTCCAATAAATTGATTGTAAAGTAGGATAACCACCTGTTTTACCGTCAGTAATAAATTGTCTATTTCTAACATTAATCATATTATGCCAGAAAGTTTGAGCAAACTCAAAAAAAGTTTTTTGTTTTGGTTTTGGCACAATTTCCGTCCAATCTATACCTCCTCTTTTTGGATATGGATTTGGTATGTTACAAGGTGATGGTGGTACATAATTTAAACCTTGTTCAGGTATTGGGAAATTATATTGTCTAGACATTGACCAAACGTCATAAACCAATCCTTGCGCCGGATTCATGAATATATCAACGTTTTTAACATTAATGGTTAAACATTCTTCTCCAACGGTATAATATGCGTTAAAACCAGCGTCAAAACTTTCTCTTAAAATACCTTGTTCATTATACCAACTTTTTTTGTTGTCTTGGATTTTTCTTAATCTATACCCGAGATTCATGTACGGGAATTGTCTGTATCTTTGTAAATACTCTTCTCCGTAATTGAAGGGTAACAAGGTTGTTTGGTAGTCAGGGTTGTTTCCTGTAAAAACATTGTTTGTTATATTTACAGCCGCTGGCATTCTATGTTGTGGTGTTGATTCAAACCATCCACCACCTATTTGGTAAAAATATGTGTCACTTGCCGTTGGCATTTGTGGACAACCAAAAATATCAACAGGATAATCATCTCTAGTTGTTGTAACATCTACCGTTAAACTATTCGTGGTAAATCCGGTATACTGTACTCCTTGGATTGAGAATATGTTGTTTGTTTGTAAAGAAGGGAATTGTTGTGTAAAGGTCCCTCCTGTGATTTGTCTATACTGTTGATCAAAATCACTCATATTAATTCTTTGATCCGCAACATAAACATACTCGTTAAATTCCGTAAGGGCTTCAGGTGCACCTATTAATTTAAGAAGACATTCAATTGATTTTCTAGTTCCTTTTGATTTAAATAGATACGCAGAATTTAAAATTAAATTTCTATAATATTGGTAATTAAGTTCTTCAGGCGTTTGTCCTTTAGATAAACCAGTATAAGTATTTGTTGTTGGTGAGAAAACACTACCTAACAACATCTCATTTGTAATTGGTGAAATATTTGTTTTCCAACCAAGGGTCTCGGCCAAATTTTTCAAAAGTTGTGATGGTATGTCATTAGTTACAATGTAGTTAACATTGTTCATGTTCGCTAAAGCGTTGATAAATGTTTTTGTTTCATCAAAACTTCTACCATATATTTGTAAAACCTTTTCAAATTTTTGATCAGGAGTATCAAATTCTTTAAGGGCCGCAGTAGTTAAAAATCTTGATATTAGATTTGTTTTATATTCATCTAAACTAATACCATAAGAACTTAATTTCTCCAAATAATTGTCAAAAGATTTTGACTCAATATCTAAATTCCAAACACCGCTTAATGGAAAAGTCGCAAATTGACTTGTGAATACATAATTACCTGATTCGGTTTCTTTAGGTACTCTAAATGACGATGTATAAATTGGATTTACATTTCTATTTAAGAGAAAATTCTCAACAGGATCTAAACTATCTTTGAATACTCTGTTAACTTCTATATTATTAGGTCTGATTACTAAGTAATCATAAGAAATTGAGTTTCCAGAAAAAGGATTTCCTTCAACAACTATATTAAATAATATTGATGAATCGTTAGTAGGAGTTATAAAGTTAACGGGGTATTCTGTCTGACCGATGAATAGTGAATATTTTTTATATTCTACGGTCATATCTCTTAATGGTGATACTTGTATTTCTCTTAATGCAATATTTCTTGTAGCATTAACTGAAAAATCTATGTCAAAAGGATTGTTTATTGACGTTATTCTAAGATCAAAACTTGTCTCGTTATCTATAACATCATAAACCGCATTTATTGCGGTTTCAACATTTAACATTTTTTTATTAACAGGGGAAATTTCTAAAGCCGCAGGAAAATAGTTTATAATTTTTGTTACTGACGTTGAGAGTCTTTTACTTAAAGATCCATATTCGGTAAAATTAGTTACCTGTGATAAATCATAATTAGGGTATACACTTAAGTTGCTTGTTAATATCCCTCTCGCCTCTGCAACACTTTCAATATCCATACTTTGTAAGTTGATTGGATCTGAAAATGTTCCTATGTTAAATGTTCTATTTTGTTTCTCTGAGATTGAGGTTGTGAATTCAAAATTTCCCTGCGTAAATCCTCCACCACCAACTAATTGTAATCCAACTAAATTGTCAGAAAACGTTCCTTGGCCGCTTGCGTTTTGGGGAGGACAGGTAAATTTTTGTGTTGCCATTATGCTGTTATATTAGAAAAACTTTTACTAAAATCTATGTTTGTACCTCTATCTTGTCTTACCTCATATAATAAATTATTAAATTGGTCTTTAATTTCATAAAGGTTGTATTGTTTATAAATGTTATTGTTGGAGTCGTAAATTGTGTAAATTCCATCATCAATAGATTTAGTTTGATTTCCATAAAGAGCAATTGCCAACGTTGAGATATCTTGGTCAACTATTTCAATTTCAGTCGTGATTGGGTTGAAATAAGTGTTTGTTATAATAATGTCTTGATTTGGTTGTCCAATATATGGTGTTGCGTTTGGTTTGTTCGTTGGGGATGATGACGGTGACAGAGTACAAAAAATTAAATTTGTTGCACCATCCACGTATCTATATCTGATAGATTTTTGTATTGTATTTGTTAAATTTTGGACAACTGGTTCACAATAAAAAGATGATGTTATGATTCTAAAAAAGTTAGGTATTTTTGTTCCATCCGGATTTAAATACTCAACTCTAAATCCTGTTAAACCTTGATTAACAAATTTATTTCTATATTCAACAGGTACTTGATTTATATCAACCACAATTCCTTTAACATTAGGTAATGCCGACAAAACACCACAATCATTAATCACAGTTCTTATTTCCGCAGGTCTAATTAATAAGGTGTAAATACCTAATTTATTAAATTGATTTGCCGGTAATTTTAAGTTGTATAAACCACCTAATATTTCCACATTTGCATTACCACCAGTGTCTGAATTGTGAAAATAAGGTCTAAGAACGTCTTGAGCATTCAATGTTGTTAAAATGAAATTATTAGTGTCGTCTCTACTTGGAGTGTACGTCAAAATTATTTCAACGTCCTCAGGACTAACATCTGATCCCCTTACCGTTCCGTAACTGCCTGTTGCCATATTTTTTTATCTTTTTTATAAATAGTTATGTAGCCACTTTTTCTACATTGAAAAATCCATATCCGTATTTTTCTAAGTCTCCGACGTTATCAACTTCACCTAATCTCATTACACTTTCTAAAGGAGCGTAAACACCTCTTTCAATGTAAACGTCAGATAAAACTTGTAGTTCATCAACTACGTTTAGTAAAGCCTCGTTTTTTGTTATCGCACTTAATATTAAATCATTCTGTGTAAAACCAGAAGAATCGACTACATAAATTGTAAAATCTTCGTAATCGTAGTAAGTTATATTACCTAAAGTATATGCCGTGTAAATACCTGTGGGATCTGGTCCAATAAATTCACCAACTTGTCCCGTACTTCCTGTGACAGGACCATAAACATACTTACCACCAATTAAACTACTAACAGGACCATATTGTACTAATTCATTTATTGATGATTCAGTATATCCTGTAATAATAAAAGGTATTGTAGTGTAATTGTAACTATAGAAATCATTTATATTAGTATTTGAGTCACCACTAAAAATATAATCATAACTTATGGGTGTAGCTGACCAACCTCCACTTGCGGGTACAAAGAATGCAGTTCCGTTTGGGTTTGGAATTGTGGTGCCAGTAAATGGTACAACAACATCTTTTTCAACATAAGATATACCCCATGGAGAATAAGAAGTTAATGTTATTGTATAAACATTATTACCTGAAGGATATTGGTGAAATAAAGGAAGCGGACTTGATATTGATTGTTGTGGTGACCCATCACCCCAATCAACAACATAATTTACTTGCTGTAAAAACTTAGCAAACTCTAAGTCGGAAGTGTTATAAAAATAAAATGAATAACCTAATGGATCTGTTATTGTATCGGCACTAAACAAAAAGTTAGTCATTACTTCTTTTTGTAATATAGCACCATCAAAAACTGAGTAATATCCAATATCAACTGTATTTTGGACGAGTAATAGATTGACTGATAATCCAGTCAATATAGAATCCCCTGCCGTTCCACCCGACAATACTTCACGCATAGGTAAATAATATCCTGTGGTACCTGTTAATGTCGATATTGTTTGTGCCGTTATTGGGCAACAAGGATCAATATATGTAGTAATATCAGTTTCACCCGTGAAAGGAACCGTTATTAAATCACCTATTATGTTTTCAGGTGATACAACAAATTTATAATATTGTGTGTTCATTATGGGTTAACATATTCATACCATTTTATGGGGTTTGCAGGATCCCCTATTCTGAGTAAATTAGAAACTTTTGTTACTTCGTAATTAAAATCAGGATAGTTCAGTTTTACTCTATAATAAAAATAATCAGCTCCGTTAAATGTAAATTTACTAGGTGAGATCTGTGGTTGGGGTGTATTGGTCATCCTAACAAACACACCTAACTTACCATCAAAAAATTTCGCACTCATATAGAATGTATCAATATTGATATAGTCTCTATTTCTTAACCAATAAATAAAGAACCCTTCTTTATCTCCCAAATAGTCCAATTGAAATGTTGGGATTCTAATGTCCACATTTGGGATTTGTGGTCCCAATGGTACATTTTGGAAAAATCCTTGTTGTACGGGTAGAATTATTGTAAAATAGTTTTTCTGATTACTTTCATTTGTTGTGTCATAAAAATCTAATTTGAAGAATGATTTTTGAAATGAGTTTGCGTAGTAATAAACTTCGGGTATTGTAAATCCTTCATTGATGTATGTCGAACCCCAATTAGCTGAGGTTACGGTGTTTGCCGATACCGGTGAAAGATTATCATAAAAATTAAATTCATAATTAATTGATGTTTTCTCATTCTGATAAGGTTTGTGGGCAAATCTAATTATTTCAAAGTCTTTTGCCTGACCTAATATTTCTTTCAATACGGTCGTTTCATACTCCTCAATTGCCTGATCTCTACCTGAAAAATCCCACGTCATTTCAACAGGAACATTTAGGTAACTATCTAAGTCAGATCTTAATATTTTAACTTTATTCACATTCATCTACTATTGGGTCTTCTATTTGTGTTATGTCTGGACTTAAAATACCTTGTGAGTATTCACTTGCAACATTATAATTTTCAGGTGTTATTCTAAAAACAATATTGGTATACGGATAATGTTTACCATTCAAAAATGGGTAGTCAGTCCCATTAAAGTCTTCATCAATAAACCCATATGGTAATAAATCTCTCCATCTAAAACTATTTGATAATTGAGAAAAGTATGCGTAATCAGGAATTCCAACAACAGATTCGTTACCTTCTTCAATATAACTTGAGAATTGTCTTATCTGTATTGGTGAGTGTGGATCATAATAATAACCGTATTCGTTGGTTGGTGGTTGTCCTGTTGATTGATAAAAATAATTTGTATTGAATTTTATTTTATGTCTATATTCAGAAATAACTCTTTCGTTTTGATCATAATTATTCCATTCACAAAAATCCCCGTCCATAGTATCACCACTAGTTAAGGTTTTATTATAAAAAAATGGTCCTGTGTTAAAATACAAACTATTGTATTGTAATTGCGGTATATTAGTATTAGATAATGGATTTGATTGATCCCACCAACTTGAGGTCGCTCCACTTAATAGATAAGTGTTGAAGAACCAACCTTGTTTCATATTTCTTGTCCAACCAAAATAACCTCTCCACAATGTGGTAAAAAATAATTGTGTTAAAGGTCTTTTTTGATTGTCTCTAAGTGGTTGTATGTCAACATCACAATTAAAACTTAAAGTGTATGATCTACTAGCATTTTTTACGGAAGATCTGGCAACTTGAGTTGGTGTTAAAGCTTCTTGTTCAAATTTAGTTGTGGTATTAAAGGCATTTTGCTCAAAACCTGCATTTACTAAAACAGAACATTGGACATCGGTTATTATTTTATGTCTTCTAATATAATACTCACTTTTAGTTTCACTTATATTATTGATATTTATAACTCTCTTCATAAATCCTTGAGTTCCAGTTATAAAGGTTGTTCCCGTATATCCTACATTTGAAACATTAAAGTAATACTCGTTTGAGTCAAATCCTGTTGTACCTAAATTTGCAACTTGGAAATATTTTTGTCCGTTGTACGTTAATGTTAATTCAACATATTCACCCGCTGTAAGTCCATGTGGTATTGGGCAATAGAACCTTATGAATCTCGTGATCTGATCAGAACCAACCTCAATCACAAAAGGTATCCCGTCAGAAGCAATCCAAGACCAAGTCTTATTAGTTTTTGGATCAACCAAATTTAAATTCTTATTGTAATCATTTTCAAAAGGGTAACTCATGTAGTGAGTCCAATTATAGGTTGACGCACTTAAAGGTTTGAAGTCTATGTGGTTATTTGGTGGTGCCGTGTAACCAACGACATCTCTATCTGTTCTTATGAAATCAAATTCAAAATATTGTGGAAAACCGTCCCAAGGAGTTGGTAATGCGGATTGTCCAATATTTCCATTTGGGAATGCCGTTATGGTATTTTGTAATTCATTTGTATAGTACAAATTATTTCTAAATGGTATGTATGTAGTCGATCCTGTTAATGCGTTATCAAAAACAATCGTATACTTACATACAGGTCTAAATATTGTCGATTGTTGTCTTTCTTCATCAAAAAGATCTTCTTGATTCACATTTATAGACCTATCGTACTCATTAATAAGTTTTGTACTTTGTTCTAAAGGTATATTTACAAAACCATCAACATTGATCGCTCCTTTGTATCTTTGATTACCTAAAATTATATTTGTTGTTTCGTCGTACATTAATAATCAGCAACATAAAGTTTATAAAATTTATCAACCGCAGTATTACCATTTACTAAACCAAAGTAAAAATGATATGGTGCCCCAACAACCACAATTGACATCGGAGTTACAACTGAGCTTGGTACTCCTTGTAATACGTTGTTTGGGGATGGGTTTGGTTGTTGTGGGGAACCCGCAGTAAAGTTAGATATGAATCCAAATTTAGTCGTTGAGGTTCTATATTTTTCAAACGGAGTGTCAAAATCAACATCCTGATATTTTTTTTGGAAGAATCCTAACTGACTATTTACACTATCAGTATACCAATTGTTATTTTCATTCCCAAAAATACTTGATCCAGTACTAATATACCATTTGTAATTTGGTACAAATTGAGCTTTTGGGTACCCAAATGATTGTTGTATTAATGGAGATTGATTAAATGTTTCAATACCAGGTGACATTATTCTTCTATATCTGAATTCTTGTGTTGTAGACGAGAAGAAAACACCAAATACAGGTTTATTTGGGTTGTTGTTACCTCCTTGGTTATTGAAGTAGATGTAGGAATTTGCATTTGGTAGTCCTGCCAAATTTTCACTAATAAATGGTGTTACTTTCCACTCAGAATTAATAGACATCATTTGAGCAATATCACCATCAATTCTTTGACCTTTTCTATCATTATCAAAAAATTGAGTTATACCCACACCCTCTCTAACATTATTATTCAAGACACCAGGTTCCATGTTTTGTCTAAAATTTTCATTCAATATTCTTGATAGGAATGATAACTGAAGTAAATCTGAATTATCTTGGTAAGATGTTGGTGTCATTTGATTAGCATAGTAACTTCCAAATGCAGGATTTGCACAAATCTCATTTATAAAAAGATCTCTTGGTCCTAAATCAACAACTGTAGTTGGGAATTGTATTTGTTTAACATTATAAGCAGCTCCAGGGAAGTTTAACAAAGCAGGAATAAACCCACTAGTGTTTGGCGATTCTTTACCAATAAATTCTTGATCTGTTTCATTCCAAGGTGAAGATCTATAATAGAAATTATTTGTAATATCATTGTATACTATTACATCATCACAATAAGATTTATAAAATTTTCTTGATGTATAATTAGGGTTATTTGGATCCAAACCAAACAATTTTCTTGTATTAAATGAAAACATATACAATACACCATTAACCCAATTGTTTTGGAATGTCTGAGAAAAGACTCCTCTACATGCTGCAAAGTTTAATGTAAATCTTACTTTCCATTCTAAAAGAAGTGCTGAGTCATATTTGAATGCGTCTCCAATTAAATACCATCTTTTTTGTGCAACTTCATCACCTTTGTTTAATAAACAATAACAACCATTAACAACCCTGTCAGGTGGCATAGGACATAAATCAGCAGGAATAATCCCTATATTTGTACCACTACCTGAATAACATTGTAATGAAACCATAGTTTCACATTGTAATGTTTCTGTTAGTCCTGATGTTATTGGATCCAAATCTGCCTGTGATCCATCTATCGTGTCAAATCCTGCCTGTATTATTTCAGGTGCTTGTTCACCATTTGCATTATAATATGTGAAATTATTGTTTTGATGTAACCCATATCCCGTATTACCTTCTAATCCATTTTCAACTCTTGTTGAGGTTGGGATCCTATCACTTCTCATTACAATTCTGTTTCTATCTGTAAAGTTAATAGGTGTTAATGAAGTGTTTCGATAATAGGCTGGTGAATATAAACCATAAAGTCGGTTAAAATTAGCATTTGGTGGACTATTCAAATAATAATCATCTTGATTTTGGGCTAAATAATAGAATGGGTTGTTTGTGGAAGTTATACCAATTAAATTCAAACTATTATTTGATGCCAAATATGCACCACCACCTGCACCTGTAGTTGTTGGTTGTGGTGGGTTTATTGGTGATTGATAATAAGGTAGTCTATTAGTACCAGGGAAAACTAATGGGTTTGTGTTTGAAGCTAAAAAGTTAGAGTTTGATGTGAAGAATGGTGCCGGACTATAATTAACATATAATGAATCATCTGTTGCAATATAATAGTATGGTAATGTAGATGTAAATGCAGTAAAATTAGGATTAGAACCTGACGGACCACTTACTTGAAATGAATATGAATTAAAATACAAATTATGACCTTGGTTGTTTCCTGTAATATGTGATTTAGGTTTTCTTGGTGTAGTTGGGTATGATTGTATTGGTACATTCATAAAATAATCCCCACTAACAATTAAATTTTGGTTAGACCCAAAAGAAGTATTTCCAAATATTCTAGATAAATCATATGAAATATTTTGTCTCTGTGTGTGAGGATCGACTCCACGAATCATTATTACCACTTCATAGTTTTGATAACCTGCCATATATTGTAATGCCGGTGAAGTTGTTCTAATATTATATTTTGATCCTCCATATGTGGGTAGTATACCACAATCAGGTGTTACATATTTTATTCTATGTAACAAATATTCATTAGGAAATAAACCTGGTGTGGTATTATTTGACATAGAAAGAAAAGTCCCTACAGTCATACCTGTAATGACTTGGAAGTATTCAATGTCTGTCGGGTATTTTAAATAATTTTCTTCGTATCCGTAAACTCCAGGTACCCCCGCAACTGAAGAAGGTATTGATGTTTCAGTTTGTCCTGTTATAATAACTTGGGCAAATAAATTTGAGGTGGCATCAATGTTATTAAAGTTACCATACCCAACATTTATGGTTGTTTGTCCTGTAAATGTAACACCTGTAATTGAGTTTGTTTGAAATTGATTAAATGATGCCCCTGTTAAATTGACAAATGAATTTGATAATGCGGGATCTTGGAATGAGAATAATTGTCCTGTACCTAAATAAGATGATGTTCCAGGATTTGCCAAAACAACAATTACTTGATCATAAAAACTATTTGGCGAGTTATTTACGTTTACTTTAACTCTATTTGGCCCAATACCTGTTCCCGAATTTGAGAAGTATTTATCACGAGTATTAAAATCATTTAATTTTTGTGGATACGTAACTGTTGTTGGAATTGCGAACCATCTTCTGTTTATACCCGAAGTTTTACCTGCAGACCAAAGGAATGGTTGGGGTGCGTGTAAAAGATATTTTTCTTGTGTTGTTAATTTTATAGGGTCGTTTGAATTTATAATGTCGTACCCCGAAAAGATTCTTAAAAAATCAAAATTAGCTCTTACAACAACTTCAGGTTCAACATCTTGTTGTTGTAAAGTATAAGAAAAGGATTGGAAATCGTTAATTAATCCACCACAAGAAAAATACCCATCATCAGGGTCGTTTGAGTCTATTGGGTTTTGGTTTAAATTTGGGTGACTAATGTTGTAAGATCCTGGTGAATTTACAGGAGCCAAAAAACTATTTGGTGTTGCCAACTCCAAGCTAGATCCAGCACCTGAATTGGCGATTTGTTGGTCTATTTCATCTTGGATTGATTGTGGTGTTACATCGTCATCTAATTCTGCGGTATTACATTCGCATTCACATGTTGTACAATCATTGTATGTTATCATTGGGAATCCTAATCTTGGTATTCTTAATCTTCTAAATGTACCTGTTGTAAAATCAAATATTGCATTAGTAATAAATGCCGTAAACACTACTGCGGAAGCGACGCTGGCAATCGCGTATGCGGCGTCTCTGACCGCAGCTAAAGTATCCTTTATTAATTCAGGTGTAAGACCTGGATCAATGACAGGTCCTGCCAATGTGAATGAAACAAGACTTAATAAGTCATTAACGGCTTCAGCCGCAGTATCAATAGCGGCCGCAGAATCTTGTACTGAATTAACCGTCCATCTAATACCTAAAAATAATAATACCCATTTTAAAATTGGCCAAATAAACGCCACAAAATGTGTAACGTATAATAGTGTTAACAATGGATATATTAAGATATTTGTGAATATATTAAAAACAAAAAATATTGGGTCAAAGTTTCTGATAATATCATTTACAGGAAAAGTATTATTTGTTGAGGCACAACTTCTATCATCTATTTCTTTTATACCCAAATGTTTTGCTCTACCGATACCATTTTTATATCTGTCAAGGAACATTGCTGTGGTATAGACTTTGTTATAATTAAATTCATAGAATCTGTCCTCACAATCAATCGCCTCTTGTACCATCTGTGTATTACCGTAATCATTCCAATCAAGTGAGAAAGCATATGATGCAAATAAATAATATAATTCTTCAGGGTATTCGGTATAAGTAAAATCTTGTGTTTGGTTAGGGTCTATTGCAGTACCATCAATATAAAATGAAGTAACACCTGCCAAAGATATTACATTAGGATCACCAAAATATTGTTGACCATTTAAATAGATAATATATGAAGACGTATTAGGGGCACTCACAAATTGTAATACTGAAGGCCCAATAATTTGTGTGGGTCCAATGTTATTATTTGCCGAAATTTGATAAGAAAATGTTGTTGGTTTTTTTATATCTAAAGGATCTTTATCATAAGTTGACCACCCATACTCTTTAATATTTGGTACTAAAAAATGCGCTCTTTGGAAATTGCCGCTATAATCTTGTTCTTTTATACCAACTTCACCTTTAACTTTATTAAGTTGTTCGTCAATCTTTTTTTGGACATCAGATAAAGTTAAATTTTGTTCTTTATTAACCCACTTAAATTTAAATCTGTATTTTCCTTTTGTTGGTATACCTTTTGTCGGGTCGTTTGAGATTATTTGTTCTCCAAATTCATTTGTTACAACATAATCTAAGTTCATTGGTAGATTGGTTAAAAATGATCCGTCCCCATCAATTATTTTACCATCATTTTCTAAATTATATTGTTCCAAAATTGGGTATCCATCATCATCTGTGTTTACAGTTTGTCTGATTGACATTATTTGCCCTTCACCAGCAATCAATTCACATAAGTTTCCTGTATTGTTTTTTGGTTTACAGCTAATTTTTAATGCGTCATCATTTGTTGTTGACACTATTGAACCCATGAAAACGGCTGAAGGTTCTATTTTTATATTCGCCAATTTAGTAAGATCAAAATCAACTCTAGTTATACCAACTTGACACACATCTAAATCACCCCATAAAGGTCTTACATCAACATTAAAATTTAAATTAACTATTTGTGGTAAAGAATCTAAATTAGTTGAAGTTTTAAAACTTGCACCATCTACTTGATCTTCTGTTGCAACTCCTTGTTGAATCAAATCTTGTGGTGAAAGTGAAAAACATCCTATATCTGACAAATCAACGTCCATGACTATGGTTTGTTCTCCAAGGGGTACACCAAATATCATGAAGTCCCCACTTTCGTTTGTTTTCACAGAAAATTTATAGTATTTGTCATACACCTCAATGTATGACTGATCCATTAAAGCATTTCCTCTTGTTGGGTATGTTCCTGTTGCTTGATGACCAATATAAGAAGGGTCTTTAGGTAAAAGGTTATATCTATAACCCTCTTCATTTCTTGATGATAAATCTTGATATGGATATAATTCTGCAATTATTGGGTTTAACTGATCTTGTTCTTCTAATGGAATGAATACTGATACTCTAGCATTAGGGACTCCAAAACCATTATTAACTAAAACTCTACCAACAACAACTCCATAATCTGAACAAAATCTTGTGTAGACATCTTCAGACAATAATTTCAATGAAAGAATTTCCAAGAATTCAAAATCTTGATCTAACTCTACATTGATATATTTATCAACACCGACTTGTGTTCTTATTCTATATGATTTAGGCATTAAATTTTTCTTTTTTGATAAATAGTTTATTTCCTATTTTCAAAAAATAGGTTTCAAAATCAAAAAATAAATTACTATGAAAAACTTACGGTTTTTAAATTCAAAACTCTTACCGTAATGTCCTTATTAGGGAACCTAATTTGGTATATTTGTGATGGTTCGGCAAATATAGTATCAGCGTATAATTCAATTTGACGTGTTGTTGCATCTGAATATGTTTGTGAAGTTTCAAATGAAGAGTATTGACCACCTACTAAATTAAAAAATTTCATGTCAGAAATACTTATAACACCATTTTCAGCCTGTATTAATCTTCTTAATTCAGATACAACAACGTTTTGACCTAATTGTCTTGTTAATGGGTTAAAATAATTTGATATTATTTCAATAACTTTCGCAATTACCGCTCCGGAACTTTGTGAACTATCTAAAACAACATCACATTCAACCGCCAAATCGATAGGTTGTGCACTTTCGATTGAGATGTAGTCATTGATCATTCTATAATTAGAAAGGTAATTTGCCACGTTTTGTTTTAATGTGTTTGAGATAACGTCAGTTAAATTCCCACTAGTATCGTAAGATAACATTTTAATTTTTATCTTATTGTTTTCTTCTGTTATTGCAACTTTTGCGGGTGCTCCAAATATTGATGGCATTGTTCTAATTATTGAGTCGTAATCATTGACAGTAACCGCTCTATTTTGTGCCGCAAAATTAAATGAAACCATTTGTCTTACGTCTTCAGTAGTTGGTGCGTTTGCCCCTCCAATTGCCGCGGTAACATTATTACATCTTAAACTATTAACAACTGAAGTGTTTATTGCTGCTGAAGGTCCGTTAACTGAAAATGAAACAGTACCAATTTGATTTATAGTATTAATACCTAAATTACTACCAGCACCACCACCTATTCTGTATTGAACGAATAAAGTACTATTTGATTTTAATGTACTACCCAAACCTAAATTATTCGCATATCTTGCAATATCAAATCCTTTTCCGTCTCTTGCAAATTCTCTTAATTGTTCTTCGGCAGAAATATTTCCACCACCAAATGTTAATTTACAAAATCCTTCAGGTGTATATTCAGAAATAAATTTTTGTGATGTTGAGATGTATCTCCCCACTTTTATACCAGGTTGATCAGAAGGTTTTGTAGGATCTTCTACAAATACTCTGTCTTGTACCAAAGCCTGTACCTCATACCATTTATCAGGTCCCAAAGTTATAAAATCTTGTGGTTGTGGTATTGTTGAATATTGTGTACCATCTTTTAATAAAACGCTAGTTATACCTAATACATTTTTTTCAGGTAAAAACAATTGGAAGTATGGTACTATGTCATTTGGTGTGATCACTCTTTTAAAGACTTTAGTAACTCCGTTTACAACAACTTCTCTCTTTGTTATGGTGTAGTTAATCAAATTACCATTAGCGTCGAAATTAGGTATTTTTAATCTATTTGGTGTTCCTTCCGCATTTATTGGTGATGCAAAATCTATATCATAAACCGTTTCAAAAGGTTGTCCAGCACCATTAACTTGTGACCCTCTACGTAAAATACCACAGTATCTTAAATCTTCTCGATCACCAAAAGCCGGAACTGTTATTGCGAAATCAACCAAAGCAACCGATGGTCTTTGTCCCGGTACTTTTAAACCATAAGTTCGTGCAATATTATAGATTGATGATTTTTGTTGCGCAAACTGAAGTACTGTTTCTTGTATACTTCTATCTATTTGAAATTGTAGGTTGTCTGTTACGGCTGCATTTAAATCTAACAATACCGAGAATATTCCCGCATCATTGAAGTTTTGGACTAATTCAGGATAATAAGTTCTAGTGAAATTAATTAATTCCGTTCTTATTCCTTGGAAATCACGGGTAGTATAGGATATTTTTTTCTCTGCCATATAATATTAAATATTGATAATAACAAAATCACTACTTTCAAATGCTTGATTTGTGACTCTATAGTCTATTTTAATTTTTGCTGTGTGTTCTAATTGTGAAATGTTAGGAACTTTAAATTCTCTTTCTTTATATTCATTTACAGTATAACCTTTATCTTCTAAACCGGCAGACGCTGGTTCTATCGTCACTTGTGTAACTATTAAGTTAGGCATAAAAAGACCAATAGATTGTCTGATATCCGCTTCGATATCAGAAAACGTTGGTCCATCTAAAGGTTCAAAAATATATTCATATAGTCTCGTACCAAATTCGGGTAAAAAATATCTAGTCCCTTTTTTAGTTAAAATGAGATGTACCAATGAGTTTCTTATTTCTTCTTCATTGGTGTTGGATACATCCAAATATTTACCAACGAAAGAGTCTCTAAATGGAAAAGAAATACCGTATGAAATTCCTGTATTCATATCAAATAAATATAACAGATAATTGTTTCTAATAAACAATAAAAAAAAATCCCTACTTTCGTAAGGATTCTTTTAAGTTTGTATTTGCCTTTTGGTATAGAGGTTCATAAGGACAGTGTTTACAACGTGAACCACAACAACTACCTCTTTTTATATGAAAAGATTCTGTCATTACAAACCTACCGTTTTCATCTTTATAGAAGTCAGGTTCAGGAGATTTTTTTGTAATCTCCCGAACATATAACTGTTGTATCCAATCATTTGATGCACTTACCGTCATAACTTATACTATTTCACAAGCACCACCGGCACAAGCAGCTTCGCCAGATAGGTTAGTATTATCTTGAAGTTCGATTACTTTTGTTAAATCTACATCGTGTAATGTTTTAATAAGTCTTTCGAAATCTTCTTGTGTACAATCTTCAAAAGGTGCTTGGGTGTAGGTTCCTCCGTTGTATGGAAGTACAGATAAACCATTATAGAATTTTCTGTTATTCCACATCCAATCACCTACTAAATCCCACTCGTCTTCTTTAATTGAAACTGTTGCAGATACGTTGTGTGTGTTTTGACCTGTTCTATGTCCATTTCTAACCCACTCTTGTGAAACTTTTTTAACACGCTCCAACATTTGGAATACTGATTCATGTCTAAGAATTGATCCTTCAGGAGATCTTTGTGGAATTGAGATTACTGCAGTATCATGTGGACGGAAGTACTCATCTTCAACTAATTCAGGATGGTTGATTGCTAAATAAGAATAGATAGCCTCATTTTTACCAACACGAATTCTTCTAATGTAGAAGTCATTGTGCCATGCGTGAATTCCTGAAGAAGTTCCCAACACCAATGATGACGTTCCTGATGGTTTAACGGTTGTTGATCTTGCAGATTTGTTAATACCAATAAGTTTAGCAACTCTTTCATTTTCAAGTTTAACCATTTCAGCCGCCGCTTTCATATCATAACCTAAAACAACACCAGATCCAATTCCTGTCATTCCAACACCAATAAGTGCGTCTTTCTCAGTTGTTCTTTTCCAAACATCTCTTAAGTAATGGAAGTCGGTGTAACCCGCTTGTAATGTTCCGATGAAAGCCGCTCCTCTAACTCTTGATTCAAAATCTTCTTGTGATTCGATATCAGATGCGTTTACCTCACATAAGTTACAGAATTGGTTAGGTCGAAGTGCGATCTCACAACACGGATTAGTTCCCCAATCTTTGTCGTTTGACAAATAGATACCAGGTTCTCCTGCCCCTGATAACTCAATTCTTTTCCAAAGACCCATAAAGAATTCTTTAGTGATTTTGTGACGAAGAAGAACTGCCGAGTTATTAGCTCTACCTCTTTGTGCGTTTTGTTCCCACCAATTTCCTGATTTACAAGAAATCATTTCTTCATCGTCAGCCGAGAATAATGAAATAAGTGCCGCTCTTCTAATACCACCTGCTAATACAGCGTCAGCAATATGACATACGATGTCGTGAGTTTCGATTGGTGTTAATTTTTCACCATCAGTTTTATTTTCAAAAACTTTTGTAATGTGGTGAATACAATCTTTAAGTGGTTGAGGTCCAGGTGCTTTACCTCCTGATGTTACTAAAAGTGCTCCTTTGTGTCTTATATCTGAGAAATCAAAAATAGGTGTTGATGATTTAATTCCTAAATAAGATTCAATTAAGACTTTAATTGCGTCTGCCCATCCTTCAATACTATCACCAATAAGGTAACGTCTTGTTCTTGTTGGGTTTGGTTTTTTAATCTCAGGTAATTTCTCAATGTGGTGTTTTTGAACAGAAAACCCAACTCCTGTTCCACCTAACAATAAAAACATTGTTTCAGAAAAAGCATCGGGATGGTCAATTGGCATGTAAGCACAATTGTAAATTCTGTTTGGTGAAATTTCAATTGGTTTTCCACCGAATTGTAAAGATCTCATTGATGGAAGAATTTTTTTGTCGTATACCATTTTGTAAACTTCCTCAATCTCATCCTTAATTTGTGGGTATTTCTTTTGGTGCATTTCTTTGTTTCTTGTTACCAATTCTTCCCATGTTTCTCTTCTATTTTTTTCAGGAAGAAATTTAGCATACTTCATATACACCGTAATGTCACTTAATATTCTTTGTGATATATCCATTTTAAAGTAAATTTATTTTGTTAATTGTTTTGAGATTGGGTGTCTCTTTGTTTTCTTTTTTCTAAAAGTTCCCTAACTCGTTGTCGTTGTCTTTCTTCTTTTTGTTCTTCAAGACCTAAGAACGTTGTAGTGCTTTCTGTATCTATTTCCAACATTGCGTTGTCAAACTTACAATTTTCAAACACAACCCCATCGTCACCGATTCTTGACTTAGTTATTGCAATAGTAGCCAACTTCATTTCTTTTTGTTGTAATGTTTTTGCTACTGAAATAATAACGTGTCCGACTTGTGCTTTTTTGATTGATCCACCCATTTGATCTGTTGTTACCACTTCTGATGAGATTGAAGATCGGTTACCTTGTGTTGCGGTCCAACCTACAATGTTCATCTCGTGACACATAGCTTCAAATGCTCTCATCACTGACCCCTCACTCTTCCATTCGTCACCCAAGTTCTTATCAGGAACTATACAGTCAATGTAATCCAAAACTATCATATCAATTTTTATACCATCTGCAACCATCTTTCTAATTTGATTTTTGATTTGCAACATAGTCATTGTGTCTGAAGGTAGTTTTTTCAAGATTAACTTGTTTGGCATCTCCGTTTGAATCTCATTAACTTTATTCATTACTTCGTCTTTTTGGTCAGACAAATCGTCAGGATGAACTCCTGTCCATAAAGTAAAATGTTTTCTTTGGATAACCTTTGGGTTGTCTTCAAAGAAGACTTGTAGAACATTAAATCCAAGATTAAAAGCGTAGTTTGAAATCTTAGTCAACACGGTAGACTTACCTACCCCTGTTGGTGCTAAGATAACACCTATTTCACCTTTAGCAAGACCCCCTTTCAATAACCTATCAATACCAGGGATACCCATAGGAATTGGGTGTCTGTAATCTTCTTCGAGTACTTGGTCAAGGTTAGAAAACACGTCCATCATCGATGTATCTTTGTTTCCAACCAACAAAGCGTCTCTAACTAATTCTTCAAGGGTGTCATAATTTTCAAATTCACCTCCGTCAATAATTTTTTGAGCCTTTGTCATAACCTTCTGTAACTCTTGTTGTTTACAGAATTTAAGAGCCTTTTCTTGTACAAAACCTACGCCATCGATAGGTGCGTCCTTAATTTTCTTAATTGTGTCTAAGACAATTTTAGATGCAATCTCTTGTTGGAGTTCTGATTTTGTGATTTGTTCTAAGGTTTCAAACGATGGTGTGTGGTCAAATTTTTTGTAGTACTCTTTAATCATCTGAATAATGATCTTAAAGTATTTGTTTTCAAAATAGCTGTTCTCAATAACGTCAATTATGGTGTGAGAAAAGTCTTTGTCTACCACAATTTGATTAAGGAGTTGGAGCTGAAATTGTTGTCCGAGATACTCAAAATTTTTACCTGTCGCCATAGTTTTTTTTCTTTTTTAGTATTGATAAATAGTATCAATTTTTAATAAGTTCGGGGTAAAAATAAA
>JACCDX010073688.1_pt1 | contig 38801 bp, 39 predicted proteins | sample 7449681 | NCBI WGS metagenome assembly JACCDX01 (sample SAMN15323450, study PRJNA562643) | freshwater metagenome | isolation source: river surface water | place: USA:Blue River Watershed | collected 2017-08-18
TACAGCCAGGCCCCGAGATAGTTGACCAGGCTGGCGGTGTTGGCAAATTTATGAATTGGCCCGGCCCAACTTTTACTGACAGTGGTGGCTTTCAGGTTTTGAGTCTGGGCGTTGGCTTTAAAAAAGTTTTAGCCATGGAGTCAGTCACAGTTAGATCTGATGACGTCATCGCGGAGGATAAAGAACGGCTGGCTCACGTTGATGATGATGGGGTTACTTTCAAGTCCCATCTTGACGGCTCGATGCACCGATTTACTCCCGAATTTTCGATGAAAGTTCAGCATGAACTAGGTGCCGACATTATGTTTGCTTTTGACGAGTGCACAACATTGCTGAACACTCGCGAGTACCAAGAGAAATCACTTGAGCGCACCAGGCTTTGGGCGCTGCGGTGTATTGCGGCACACGAGGAATTAACCACAAGTCGCAGCCATAAGCCTTATCAAGCCTTATTTGGGGTAATTCAAGGTGCACAATACGAAGACTTACGTCGCAAAGCAGCTAAAGATTTAGGGGCCATGGATTTTGATGGCTATGGAATTGGCGGCGCTTTAGATAAAGCGCAACTTGGCACCATAGTTCGTTGGGTATCTGAGGAACTTCCGCAATCGAGACCGCGCCACTTACTAGGTATTGGCGAGCCCGAGGATTTATTTGTTGGCGTAGAAAATGGTGCTGACACTTTCGACTGCGTTTCCGCCTCACGGGTGGCGCGTAATGCTGCGGTCTACTTCCCTACGGGTCGAATGAATATTTCGAATGCGAAATTTAAAAAATCCCTCGACCCGCTAGTGCCAGGTTGTGAGTGCTATACCTGTCAGCACTACTCTCAGGCCTATTTGAATCACTTGGTGCACGCCAAAGAAATGACTGCTGGCACCTTACTCACAATTCACAATGAATACTTCATTGTGAATTTAGTGGCCAAGATTAGACAAAGTATTTTGGCCGGTAACTTCTATGAATTCAAAGAAGAATTTCTGGGTCAATACCAATACAAACGTGGCTAAATGGTTTCTGTGTGGCTTGAATAAGTAACTTCTTTGGCCTTCACGTGCTTAACCACTCGATAGGTTATTGGCAGTAAAACGACTTCAAGCAAAGTTTTATAAAGATATCCAACAATTACATAATTTAAAAAGTCAGCACCGGTAATTACGCCGTAGAAAGCAATTGTGCAAAAGACTAATGTGTCAGCGAGTTCACCTACAGCCGTTGAGCCGATCAGGCGCAACCAAAGTTTATTTTCGGAAGTTCGTTGCTTGATTTTGGCTAAGACGTAAGCATTTAGGAGTTGGCCAACTAGAAACCCAGAAACACTTGCCAACACAATGCGCGGCACAAAACCCAAAACAGATTCATAAGCTTCTTGATTCTCCCAACCCGGTGCTGCAGGTGAAATCTGTACTAGCCAAAAAGTTACGGCGGCTAACACTACCATTGCAAAACTAGTAAAAATTACCCGACGAGCCGCGCGAAAACCATAAACCTCAGTTAATACATCGCCAACTACGTAAACTAAGGGAAATAAAAATGCACCACCGTCGACAATCAAAGGTCCGGCTGAAATAAGTTTTACTGCACCAATATTTGAAATAAGCAATAACCCAACAAATATCGCTGCAATTATTGGGTAGTAGCCACCGGATACAGCTGCATAATTTGCTGCATTTTTATTTTCACTTTTTACAGGACTAGCCACTGGATAATTCAACCATGCCATTAGTCTTGAAGTCGTGACTGAAACTGTCTCTGCCACATTGCAAGCTCGAACTATCCGCACCCTGGCGATTGCCCAAATACTAAGTGGAATTGGTGTTGCCGGAACTGTGGCGGCTGGCTCACTTTTGGTCACTTCAATTACCAACTCAGAAACTTTAGCTGGAGTTGCCCAAACATTTAGCGTGTTCGGTGCCGCTGTAATGGCGTTAGCGCTTGCCAATTTAACTAGGCGTGGCGGACGGCGCTTAGCCTTATCGGCCGGCTACGCAATTGGTGCCTTAGGTGCTGCAACTACCGTCATAGCCGGGAGTAACGCTCTTGTGCCACTGGTTTTCCTTGGCACTTTCATGATCGGCGCTTCATCGGCTGCGGGCTATCAAGCGCGTTATGCGGCCATAGATCTTGCTGATGATCAAAATCGAGCAAGTAGCCTTTCGTTTGTAGTCTGGGCATCAACTATCGGCTCGGTTTTGGGTCCGAATCTGCTCGAGCCACTTGGTGGTGTTTCAAAAAGTTTGGGCTTACCCGAACTTACTGGTCCGTTCCTCTTGGCTGCTATTACTCTCGCTGCAGGGTCAAGTTTGATTTGGCTAAGGCTTAGGCCAGATCCATACTTAACAAGTTTGTCTGGCACAGAAGAATTAACTGCCAGAGCAATGACTCGAATTCCAATTCGAGAAACACTTGGGCACATCAAATCTAATTCAAGATCATTGATTGGTATCTCAGCTATCGCAATCGGTCACGTCGCGATGGTTTCAATTATGGTGATGACCCCAGTTCATATGAAACATGTCGATGTCTCGCTTCGAATTATCGGCCTAGTAATTAGCGTGCACATTGCTGGTATGTACGCGTTTTCCCCGCTGATCGGAAAACTATCCGACCGAATGGGCCGGATTAACGTCATTGGGCTAGCCGGTTTGGTGTTATTGAGTTCTGCATTAATTGCAGGATTGGCGCCAGCAAATAACAGTGCACAATTGGGTATCGGTTTATTTTTACTTGGTCTCGGCTGGTCTGGAACTCTTATTGCCGGGTCTACCTTACTTTCTGAGACAGTTAGCGATCATTATCGCGCTTCAGCTCAGGGTGTTTCAGATTTGGTGATGAATCTTTCTGGCGCATTTGGTGGGGCTATCGCTGGCGTAATCATCGCAACACTTAGTTATGGCTGGCTTTGCGCAATTGCGGCAATTCCAGTTGCTCTTTTAACTGTTAAATCCTGGCTTACTAGGCATGAAGTTGAGTTAACTTCAAATAGTTAGTTATTTTGGCTGCTGTTGAGTAATGCAATGTATGCCACCGCCACGTGCAAAAATCTCTCGGGCATCAACTAATACGATTTCTCGACCAGGATAAGCCTGCGCAATAATTTGTTTAGCACGCTCGTCTGCAGGATCGTCAAAAGCGCACAGAATAACTGCACCGTTGCATACATAGTGATTGATGTAGCTGTAATCCACAAATCCTTCTTCATCGGCAAGGATCTCTGGGGCTGGAACTGGAATCAGGTTAAAACCAGTTTCACTTAAGGTTTGCTCTACCTGTTTAGAAACTTCGAAATCAGGATGTGCTGGATTTAATTGCTGATGGAACAAAATCGTATTCGGGTTACAAAAAGTTGCCACAATGTCGACGTGGCCTCTGGTTCCAAAGTCGTCATAGTCACGAGTTAAGCCGCGCTCAAGCCAAACTACGTTTTGCACCCCAAGTGTGGTGCGCAATTCTGCCTCAACATCCGCAGCAGACATTTCCGGGTTACGCCCTGGGTCTAGTTGAACGGTTTTGGTGACCAGGACTGTATCCACACCGTTAACGTGTATGCCACCACCCTCGTTAGTCATTTTCGAGGAAATTCGAGGAATAACTAGTTCAGACAAAATATGTTTGGCTATCTGACTATCGTTATCCCACTTTGCCCAATGCTGTCCGCCCCAGCCATTGAATATCCAATCGACACCATGAATATTTGCTTGATCGTCTCGAACAAAAGTCGGACCAATGTCACGCATCCAAGCGTCATCAAGTTGCGCAACCGAAATTTTTATCCGCGGATCTAAATATTGCTGTGCACTGGCTAAATTGTCTGGGTCAACCACCATCGTGACGGGCTCAAAATCAACAATCGCATTTGCTACGTTCGCCCAAGCTTGATATGCCGAGTCAATTTCCGAATCAGCACTAGCGCTATAAGTTGCTACCGGCCATGCCATCCAAGTTTGTTCGTGCTCTTCCCATTCCGCCGGCATCAGATATGTCATGGTGGCAAGAATACTAACTAGTTTCCTCGACTGGAATTTCTCGCATTACTAACATCACTCCTAACCCAGCAAGTGCCATGCCAAATAAACCAGAGGGTTCAATCCGTTCGCCAAATAAGGCAAAAGCCATGATGGCAGCTGATGGTGGCACTAGGTAATAAAGGCTTGACGCTTTTTGGGCACTGCCTTGACGCAATAACGCATACAGAATTGCAATCGATGCAATCGAGTTGGCAAATACCGCCCAAGTTAAACCAAAGGCAAACTCCGGACTCCAAGTTACTGAAGTATTTTCTAGAACCAGGGCTAGAAGTAGGAAAACCACTGCGCTAGCGAAGTACTGCAAAGTTGTACCAGTTAAGAATGGAATGTCGCCACCGGTTTTCTTTTGCACCAGATATCCGCCAGTTGTGCCCAGCAGGGCCACAAAACAAGTCACTAAACCAGCTGTGGTGAATTTTGTTGAAACATCGCCTTCGAATATCCCCGGTAGCAAAAGGATGGACACACCGATAATGCCAAGAATTAAGCCGACAATTTGAACTAAACGAAGTCGCTCACCCAAAATTGGCACAGCCAATATACCCACCAAGACTGGTTGCAAACTTACAATTACCGCACTTACGCCGGAAGTTACCCCGAGGCTAATGGCTAAAAATACGCCACCAATGTAAATAACATGCAACATCATGGCAACTGCGACAGAACTGAAAACTTGAGCTTTAGTAAGTTTCAACTTCTCTTTTGCAATAAGCGCAGCTATAAAAAGTAGCACGCCAGCTATTGCATATCGATAAGTTAAAAAGGTAAATGGTTCAGCAAAGGGTTTGATGTAACGAGCTGCGATAAAGCCGGTACTCCAAAGAAAAACAAAAATTAGCGGATAAAAGCGTTCCTGCGACTTATTAATTTAAAACTCCCAGTTAATTATTTGTTGGCAAAGCAGTGAATTATTTTTCGATTTCGCCAACTATGCCAAAGTTCTTCGCATCTAATTGTCCTTGTGAACGATACATTTCTAATTTTGCTCGAGTGTCAGCAATGTCTAGGTTTCGCATAGTCAACTGCCCGATTCGATCTGTTGGCCCAAATGCAGCATTTTCAGTACGCTCCATCGAAAGTTTTTCAGGGTGATAGCTAAGAGCTGGGCCACTAGTATCCAAAATTGTGTAGTCATCACCACGGCGCAGACGTAACGTAACTTCGCCAGTGACTGCAGAGGCGACCCATTTTTGAAGTGATTCACGCAGCATTAGCGACTGTGGGTCAAACCATCTACCTTCATATAGGAGCCGACCTAGGCGTCGCCCTTCAGCGTGGTAATTCGCAATCGTATCCTCGTTATGAATAGAGCTAATTAAGCGCTCATAGGCAATGAAAAGCAGTGCCATGCCAGGTGCTTCGTAAATTCCGCGACTCTTCGCTTCGATAATTCGGTTTTCGATCTGATCTGCCATACCCAGACCGTGGCGACCGCCTATTGAGTTAGCTTCTCTAATAAGTTCAACATTGTTTGCAAAACTCTTGCCATTAATTGCTGTCGGAAAGCCTTGGTGAAATGTGATTGTGACATCTTCGGCTGGAATATTTATTGATTCATCCCAGAATCGCACACCCATAATAGGTTGCACAATTTCCATAGATTCATTTAAGAATTCCAAAGTTTTAGCCTCGTGCGTTGCACCCAGAATATTTGCGTCAGTGGAATAGGCCTTTTCCGCACTATCCCGATAAGGAAAATTGTGTGCAACTAGCCACTCAGACATTTCTTTTCGGCCGCCAAGTTCCCGGACAAAATCTTGATCAAGCCACGGTTTGTAAATTCGTAAATTTGGATTTGCGAGTAATCCGTACCGATAAAAACGTTCGATGTCATTACCTTTATAAGTCGATCCATCGCCCCATATTTCAACTTCATCATCTAGCATCGCCCGCACTAATAAAGTTCCGGTAACTGCTCTACCTAGTGGAGTTGTGTTGAAATATTGGCGACCACCAGATCTGATATGAAATGCGCCACAAGCAATCGCAGCTAAACCTTCAGCTACCAGCGGTTCTTTGCAATCGATAAGTCTGGCAATTTGGGCGCCGTAAAACTGCGCTCGGGTCGGTACCGACTCAATATCAGTTTCATCGTATTGCCCTAAATCTGCCGTGTAAGTGCACGGTATTGCGCCTTTATCGCGCATCCAGGCAACCGCAACAGAAGTGTCTAATCCTCCACTAAAAGCTATTCCAACTTTTTCGCCAACTGGCAATGTGGCAAGGACTTTTGACATGCCTAAATCTTATCGGGGCAAAGTCGCCTTAAATTCCAAGCTTTAATCTGGCTTTAATTAATTTGCGAATTAAAGTCTTTGAGAGTGGTTTGTCGTTAGGAAAATGTAAGGCACTCTTAGTCTGGCTCCAGTCGGCCAATTCAGGAAACTGGTTTAATACCGATCCACTGTAGGGATAAAAACTACAAGAATTTTTATTTCCAGCGATTCCCGCAACACCTTTGCCATTAATCGTAAAAGTTGGAATTCCATATTTAATACACTGCTGAGCATCAGGAATAATTTCTAAGATTCGCTGCCTAACAATTTCCAGAGTCTTCCGTTGAACTGGATCAAGTTTGGCAAATACGTTATCGATATCTTTTGCGCTCACCCACTATTTTTAACACAAAACTTCAAATCAATTCGACTTATAATGAATCTGCGATGATTCAAAATAAATATCAACAAGAAGCACAAGACCGTTGGGGAAACACTGACGCCTACCGAGAATCAGCTAATCGACTAAAAAGTTACTCGGCAGAAGATGTTGAAATGGCCAAAAAAGAAATGAGTGAAGCAACGCTACTCATTTTGGATGCCATGTTGGCGGGCCTACCTGCCGATTCAGTAGCTGCTATGTCTGGGGCTGAGGCACATCGCAAGTCCATTTCGGACTGGTGGTATGAGTGCAACTATGAAATGCACGTTAACTTGGCTCAAATGTATGTTGCCGATAGTCGGTTTGCGGATTTTTACGAATCCATGCATCCAGGTTTAGCGCAATACGTACATGACGCGATTTTCGCTAATGCAGTATCCCATTCTTAAATGCTGGTTGATCTAATCATCCGCTGGTAAAACATTCCTGGTTTCGATGTACTTGGCTTGGGCTCACCTTTGCTAATAAAACCAATAGCTTCATAAGCGGCGATTGCCGCATAATTAGTCACCCAAACGCCTAATCCTTGAACCCGCCAAGATTTTGATTCAGCTTTAGCGTCAACATATTCGAACATTTTGCGCATTATTCCTTGGCCACGAAATTCTGGCTGCACCCAACATCCGCCAATCCAACAAGTCGTGCCAAAGTCGCCTTGAAGGTTTTCGATAACCATGAGCGCAATGTCTCGACTTTGATACGTCGCAACTACAGGTACTTGAGTTTGAAATTTTTCTTCCCAGTCGGCTTGGGTTTGTTGGATTATTTGCTCAAAATTTCCACCAAAAGCTTCGGGGTCAGATTTTAGGCTGGCAATTCTAATATCTCTAAAACGTTGCCAAGAATTCTTCGTAAGTTCAGCTACATTGATTTCACTTAAATCAGCGCTAATCACGGTTATTCCTTAGTTCGCTGTGCATGATGTTAATACCTGAGGTTAAATGGAAATATGCAATTAACTGAAATTGATCTAACCATGCTTGATGGTCGGAAAACAACTTTTGCAGAATTCGCTGGCAAAGTTGTCTTGGTGGTAAATGTAGCCTCGCGCTGTGGCTTAGCTCCTCAATACGAAGCCCTCGAAGCACTGCAAAAAAAGTATGGTGCGCGTGGTTTCACCGTACTTGGTTTTCCATCTAATCAATTTCTACAAGAACTTGGCAGCAGTGATGCAATTTCAGACTATTGTTCGACCACTTGGGGCGTAACTTTTCCAATGACTGAAAAAGTAAAGGTTAATGGTCGCTCTGCGCATCCGCTTTACGCTCAACTAACTAAATCAAAAGATGTCAGTGGAAAATCTGGTCGTATTCTGTGGAACTTTGAAAAGTTTCTAATTTTGCCCAACGGCCAAGTACACCGATTTAGACCAAATGTGCAGCCAGATGACCGCGAAATTATTGAACTAATTGAAAAGAATCTGCCAGCGTAGCTTCGCTGATTAGTTCATTAACTCGAGGAATTACTTGGGTGCCATAAAGTTCAAGCGATTCCATTATTTGGCCTTGTGGCAATGGACCATTTACATATTTGAAATCGAATCGTTGCGCACCTACTGCCAGTAAAGCCCGAGCAATTTTTTGCGCGACAGTCTCTGGTGAGCCAACATATAGCGAACCAAATTGCACCTCATTTAAGTAGTGCTGCTTAGATACCGGACTCCAACCACGTTCTCGACCGATCCGGCCAAACATTGTTTGATAGTGCGGCCAAAGTTGTTCAATTGCTTCTTCGTCTGTTTTTGCAATGTGTCCAGGTGAATGAATTGAAATAGGAAGTTGTGGGTGTCCAAATTCGGAATTAACTTGTCGATAAAGCTGAGCAAATGGCGCAAAGCGGGCTGGATCACCACCAATAATTGCTAGAGCTAATTGAGCGCCGAGGCGCGCAGCCCGAATTACCGATTCAGGTGAGCCACCAACCCCAACGCGAAGTGGAATACTTCCGCGTTCAGTTTTTGGATATACCTCTTGATTAGTTAATGCAGCCCTAGTTTGTCCTGACCAAGTAACTGGACCTTCTTTTAATAACTCGACAAGTAGTTCAAGCTTTTCTTCAAATAAAGTGTGATAGTCGTTTAAGTCGTACCCAAATAGCGGGAATGATTCAGTAAACGACCCACGTCCAGCAGTAATCTCTGCTCGACCATTTGAGAGTGCGTCAACTGTGGCGAATCTTTGATAAACCCGCACAGGGTCATCGCTAGATAGCACAGTAACCCCAGAACCAAGTTTGATATTTTTCGTCACAGTCGCAATGCCAGCTAAAACTGTGTCCGGTGCCGAAACAGCAAAATCATCCCGATGATGTTCGCCGACGTTTATGCCATAAATTCCAAGTTCATCTGCAAGTACTGCTTGCTCAACTAAGTTACGAATTGTCTGCCCCGCAGTTAAGGGCTGCCCGTTCTCATCGCTACCCATGTCACCAAAGGTGTCTAACCCAAACATGTACTCAGTTAGTGAACTCATGACTTCACTATACCATATTTAGTTGAAAGTTAAATTAATTTTTCCGCTTCCGGTAAACGATTAAAAATGCCACCACTACCAAACCCAGCAAAAATCCTGGCCAAAACCCAATCGGAAAGCGGTTATTTTCAGCTAGTGCAACTTCGTTATAGTCCACCATTTCCAGCACAGTTAAATTTGCAACTAGGCCAGCATGATCTGAAGCCCAATTGGTGGTTTGGGTATTACCCACCAGCTGGGCGCTTAGCGACTCGATAGGACCTTTAATAAATACGAAATCTAAACGATCGGTAAATCCAGTCTCATTTCCCAATTGCAATGCAGCCGTCAGCCGGGTCTGTTCGGGTCCAGTTAGTAGTGCGTCCATTCCCCAGGTGTAATTTTTTGGATCTAATGGATCAGGACCAGTGTCGATGAATCCATTTTGAACTACTGTCCAATACGCATTACAACTCGAAATTGCCGTTTGTTTAGTTGGATTCGAAATCTGCGGAACGCACTTTTCATTTTCAGTTGGTTGACCGCCAGGATTTAACGCACCTAGAGGCCTTGGGTCACGTGGATCACTATTGAAATCACCTAGCAAAATAATGGGAATTTTTGTTTGGGCTAAATCACTCATAAGTTGATCGACTTGCACTTTTGCTACTGGAATTTCAGTTGGAGCAAATGAGGATTCCAAATGTGTCGTGACAAATCGAACTGGTTTGCCGTTAATTGAAATATCAGCCCAGCTATAACCACGATAAATGGACATAATTGTTGGAATTATTGTGTATTTTTCTTTGTACTCAGCAGTACCTACGGCTAATAGATTTTCGCTGATTGATTTTTTGATTAATAAGACATCGGCTATTTCGAAGCCACAATAAGCGCTATTTGAACCAAAAATACTCAGAAATAATTCTGGGTCATTAGCTTCAGTTAGAAATGGAATTGGCGCAATTTCAAAGCCAACATTTTTTGCAGTTTTTCCATTCAAACTCGCTATTTCATACTCATAACCTTGCTGCTTTAAATCTTCGAGCAAAATATAGATGAAATCATAAATGACTACTTGATCTGAGAATGGACCCTTTTGGCAATACCATTGCGTAGCCTCTTGAATGCCGATCACATCAGGATTACTTTCAATGATCTCTTGAGCTAACAATGAACTTCGACTTGCAAAGTCGGTCTGGCGCATTTGATCCCACATGAATTGAGTAGCCGCCGGAAAGTCTGGCAATAACTCCATGGCAACGCCAACATCTGCACCTAAATAGATATTGCGCGACATTACGGTGAAATTTGAGTTAGTTTCGGCTGAAGCTGGTTGAATGCCAAGCAATGCAAATGAACAAATGAAGATCGATAACATTCGCCGCATTAGTTATCTTTTGCTTTCCAGTTCCTCTAATTTTGAAAGTACTGCTTGCAATGAAGGATTGGTCATTGCGTGCCCATCAGCAAAAACCAGCGTGGGGACAGTTTGGTTGCCTTCATTTACTTTTTCTACGATCTGTGCAGCTTCTGGATTCTGTTCAATGTCGACTTCTTCATACTTGACATCAAATTGGGCAAGCTGTTTCTTTAGTCGTTGACAAAAGCCACACCACACAGTGCTGTACATGGTCATTAAATTTTCAGACAAGTTAACTCGTTTCAAAATGAAGTTAGAACGAAATTTCTTTTGGTTGCCAATCAATTAAATCAGGATATTTGGCACTACGGCCATCACCTGATGATTTACCGGTTGCCCGTCGCATTAACCATGGACCTACATAGCCAACAGCCCAAACTGCATTTGCTGCGACTCTAAACGGTAGCGGTGCTGTATTAACGCGAGGAAATGGTTGCTGCCAATCTTCATGCGCATAACCAAGTTGAGCAAGTACCGCATTCGCTACTCTTCGATGTCCTTCAGCACTTAAGTGAAGTCGATCAGCGGCTAACATCTGTGGTGCACCAAAAACGTCATGTGAATTAGCATCCATAACTTTTAGTCCAAATTCACCTGCTACTTCACGAACATTTCGATTAAAGGGACCAAATCTGCGATTCCAGAGTATTTCAACCGGTGTTTGCGGTTTATTTATTTCGCGAACCGTAAAAACAATCACTTTTGCGGGTGTGTTTGCTAATCGCCTAACAGCGTTTCGATATTGATCAAAAACAAAATTTAAATTTAAATTAGGTCGCAAAATATTATTTGCACCTGCATGGAATGAAACTAAGGTCCCTTCAGAAATAAGCTCAAGTGCTTTAGGAAGTTGCTCAGAGGCAACTTCCTCAACTAATTTCCCGCGAACAGCCAAATTAGCGTACTTAAAACCCTGAGTTTCTTGGGCTAATCGATCTGCGACGCGATCTGCCCAGCCGCGATATTGTCCATTTGGGTAGCGATCAGATAAGCCCTCAGTAAGTGAATCGCCTAGCGCAATAAACCTGGAAAACACTCATTAAGCCTAACTTAGCTATTAGCACCAAAAATTGAAGTTACAGATTTACGCTAGCAGTATGAAAACTATTACTATTCCAGGACTGCGCAGATTTAATTTAATTGCTGGCGTTGTTCATTTACTGCAGATGATTGCCGTACTGGCACTATCAAACGATTTTGCGCTTCCGGTTAACGCTACTTATATGGCTGGTCCACCGGGATCGATTTACGCTGACCCAGTAACGCTTTTTGAAACTCCAATTGGATTATCGGTGGCGTTATTCCTTGGACTTTCGGCATTGGCTCACTTTATTGTGATCAGTCCAAAATTTTTCGATCGGTATAGCACCGGGCTAGGCCAAAAACACAACTACTTCCGTTGGGTTGAATATTCAATCAGTTCGTCTGTGATGATTGTGCTGATTGCTCAAATCACCGGTATCGCAGATGTAACTGCGATCGTTTCAATTTTTGGTGTTAACGCATCAATGATTCTGTTTGGCTGGCTACAGGAAAAGTATGAACAGCCAGGTAACGGTGGTTGGTTGCCATTCATCTTTGGCTGTATTGCCGGCATAGTTCCATGGCTAGCCGTATTGATTTATGTGCTTGGCCCAGGTAACCCGTCCGATGCGCAAGCTCCTGCATTCGTTTATGGAATTGTGGTGACCATATTTTTATTGTTCAATTCATTCGCTTGGGTGCAATACAAGCAATATCAAGCCAAAGGTAAGTGGGCTAACTATTTATATGGCGAACGCATTTACATTGTGCTTAGCTTGGTAGCCAAATCCTTATTAGCTTGGCAAATTTTTGCTAATACGCTAATCCCGCAGTAATTAATAAAATAACAAAGCCCTAGTTTTGACTAGGGCTTTGTTATTTAAACTGCGACAAGTGCCTGAGCTAAGTCAGAAATTAAATCATCAGGGTGTTCAAGGCCGATTGCCATGCGTAGCACCGCTTGATGTGGCCGAGCGTCAGGATTTACCATTCGATGTGTAAACGAAGCAGGATGCTCAATTAAGGTATCGACACCGCCAAGTGATACTGCGTGCGTAATTAATTTAACTGATTGGGCAATTTTTTCTGCTGCCGAAAATCCACCAGCAACGTCGAAAGCGAGCATCGTGCCCGGGCCGCGCATTTGTCGATTTGGACCAACTAAATTTTCTTGATCAAATTCCGCTAACCCTGGGTAAAAAACTTTGTTAACCGCTGGCTGCTTAGTTAACCAATCAGCAATTACTTTGGCAGTCTCTTGAGCTGCTCTTACGCGTACGCCAATCGTGGTTAAACCACGATGCATTAAATAGGCCGTGAGCGGGTCCATCAAGCCACCAGTACCAACTCGAACTTGCCGGAGTGCCTTTGCTCGTTCTGCCGTGGTGACAACAACGCCACCCATTGCGTCGCCATGTCCGCCAATGTACTTAGTCGCACTATGCACGACATAAGTTGCCCCCTGCAAAATCGGCTGTTGTAAAACTGGAGTTGCAAATGTGTTATCTACTAAAACCGGAACGTTACCGGCTGCACGGACAACTTCTGCGATGTCTAGTAAGTCCATAGTTGGATTTGCTGGTGACTCTACGTAAACCAAGCCTGTATCTGGTCTAATTTCATCTTTGATTGCATCGGCTGTAGTCCAAGTAACCTGTGTGCCCATTAGGCCAATTTCCAAAACATGGTCAGTTGTGCCATAAACCGGCCGAACCCCAACCACATGCGGTAAACCGCTAACTACGGTTGAATGAAGTACGGCGGTAATGGCTGCCATGCCGCTCGCGAATGCAACTCCAGCAAAGTCTTCGGCTTTGCCACCTTCTTCAGCAACCAGCCAACTGGTTTCAAGTGCCGTGATTGCCTGCTCAAAGCGCTGCACATTTGGATTCGCAATTCGACGATAAATTAATTCGTTACCAATCGGTTCATCACCCACCAATGCCCGATCCATCGTCACGCCACCTGCATCAAGTGTGGAAATTGGGTAAGTAGTCGACAAATCTAACGGAACGGCATGAACGCCAAGTTTCATTAAATCTTCTCGGCCGGCGTGTACTGCTATCGTGTCAAAGTTTTTCATACCTCAATCTGATTACACAAACACCTAAAGCGCAAGGACCTCGAGGTTACTGCTGTGCCGTTTTAACGATATTTCGAATCATGGTTGGAAAGACAAAAAAATGAAATGGCAAAATCGAGTACCAGTAAAGATGGCCAAATAAACCCTTAGGTAAGAATGTGGCTTTTTGCACGACTTTAGTTTTGCCGTTTTCCGTAACTTCAAATTCAAGCCAAGCTTCACCTGGTAATTTCATTTCAGCCCGTAACCGCAAGTAATGACCATGATCAATTGCTTCAACTCGCCAAAAATCTAAACTTTCACCCGTGCGTAATTTATGTGGATCACGTCTGCCCCGCCGTAACCCTGCCCCGCCGACGATGGTGTCCAGTAACCCGCGCACCGACCACAAAATGTCTGCGCCATACCATCCCGTTTCACCACCAATTGATTCAATCTGATGCCAAACTTTGTGCGCGCTAACGTCAGTTTCAATTTCTCGCTTATCTTGATAAACCGATGCGCCAGCCCAATCTGGATCAGTTGCAGATTTATTCCAAGGTGAAGTCGGACCATTCGCGTCAGACCAGCGCGTATCAACTTGTGCATCATTAACCCGCTGTAACGCAAGCTCGATCGCATCGTGTACCGAAAGTGTCCCACCCGGTGGTGGCGGAATTAAATGTGAGATGTCCTTATTTTTATCTGCAACCACTTCTGAGATAAGTGACTGGACTAAATTTTTTGCCAAGGATCTCGGTAGTGGAGTTACTAATCCGATCCAGTGACTTGCCAAAGTTGGCGTTAAAACTGGAATGGAGATAATTATTCGTTTTGATAGTTTTGAAATACGAGCAAACTCTTGCATTAGCTCGGCATAAGTTAAAACATCTGGGCCGCCAATATCAAAAATTCCCGAAGTTGGCTCCTTTAGATCTGCACACTTTTTTAAATACCAAAGCACATCTCGTACTGCGATTGGGTGGGTTCGATTATTAATCCACTTGGGAGTAGTCATAATCGGTAGTCGATGCGTTAAATGTCGAAGCATTTCAAATGATGCAGAACCTGAACCTAGAACCATGCCTGCGCGTAACTCAATAGTTGGCACTCCAGAGCTGACTAACGCCAGTCCAACTTGGGCCCGTGAACTTAAGTGCTTACTCTGGGCTACATCGTTATTAATTCCGCCGAGATAAACAATTTGTCTTACTTTGCACTCTTTGGCGGCACTGGCAAAAGTTGTGGCCATTTGATTTTCAACTTCATGAAAATTTGCCCCAATGTTTAACGAATGCAGTAAATAGTAGGCAACATCGACGCCAGTTAAAGCCCTTAATAAGTCGTCCTTTGAGCTAGCATCACCAATGGCTATTTCTACTTGATTTGCCCAACTGTGCCCAGCTATCTTGGCCTGATCTCGAACGAATACTCGGACTTTAAATCCATCATTAACTAGCTCTCGAACTAACCGGCCGCCAATGTAGCCAGTTGCTCCAGTTACCAGGATAGTTTTTTGAGCCATGCCTTAACCGTATGTCATTTGCTTAATAACCGCTATAAAAGCAAACGAGAGTCACTTTCGTGACTCTCGTTTGTTAGGAGCTAACTAAATTAGTCGCGGAATTCAGCTTCTGCGAATTCGCGGCTGTCTTCAGCTGACTTAATACGAGCAATTGTGAAGATGATTAAGCCGAACAAACACTTTGCAGTTACGTCTGCAATTGTGTAGCCAACTTCACGGTTCACGAATGCTGCTGCATCGAAGCCAGTTGCATTTTGACCAAGAGCGAAGGTGATTGGGTAAACGCCCCAGCTAGCGATAAGTAGGTAACGAAGTTTGTTTACCTTGTTCTTAACAGCTGCTGATTGACGTTCTAGGCTCTTTGAAAGTTCAACGAACAATACATAAAGGATGTATAGGAATGGGATCGTTGAAAGAATGCCCCAAGTTGTTCCACTTAGACCAAATAGATCTAGACGAGCATCTCCTGGGTAACCAAGGATGATCATTGCAGTAGCAGCTGGAACAAGCTTCATTAGCATTGACTTTTGTGCTGAACGAGCAAGTGCAAGTACGGCAACAGTCTCAACTAGTAGCAATGGCACAGTTAGTAACCAGTCAACGTAGCGGTAGCCAACGTTGTAGGCAAAAATGTTTGCAGTTTCACCAGTGAACGCTTCTTTGAATGAATCAAAGATGCGGAAGTAGTGATAAGCAGCAATTGCTGTAACTGTGGCACTGATCATTACGGCCATGCGGTAACGAGGTAGAACTCGATCACGGGCAATGAATAAGAACAGTGATGTGAAAAGCATGCTGGCTAACCCGAGTGACAGCATGTTGTACACAGTTGAGTACTGATTGTCAGTCAGTAATGGAGAGAGATTGTTCATTTAGTTCCTTCCTAAATGTGGGCACGCTATGCGCCCACGCGTCCCTCCGGACAAGTTCAAGCGTCCTCTCACAAAGTGCCCTCCGCAACTCGAACACGCACAAAAGCACAATGTTTTTCTGTAGGAAAGATACATAAAACTCGGTATTTAGGCGGTTTTGCCCATTTTGAGCAATTTCCAGCACCAATAAAAGAGGCCAAATTGAAGTGGCAGCCTTAAATAGGCCACGACTGCCTCATTAAACGGGCGACTCGACCAATCGATCGCCATATAAATGTTGGCTGGATAAACCAAAACGAATAGGGCCAAGGCACTCCAGATACCAAAACGTTTTACTTGGTAGCCGCGCCAAACTACCCTGCCTGGGACATATAGCAAGGCGGCCACGGCTAACTCCGCTACTCCGCTTAAGTAAGTCCAAAATCTTGGCTCAAATGGCAGAAATGGCGGCACGATTGCATCAAGCGGAGCAGGCAGTAAGAAGTGACCCAAGCCAGTCACGACTAACAGAAGTCCAAGTATTCGACTGGATCTTTCAAGTTGATTATTCATTTTTGTCACTTTCATCGAAAAGCGGCATTTGATATCGAGGATTTCGAATTCGCTTTGCAAACAAAGCAGCTAGCGCCGTTGTGATTGGTGTACTAAGCGCAAGGGCAATTGCCCCAACCATAATTAACGTCAATTCTTGGGCAACTACTTCATCATTAATAAGTCGATCCAGTGGCGGATTGGCTGCAAAAAGGAGCATCAACGTAACAAGTGCCGAACCAACATAGGCGAACGCAATGGTGTAAACCGATGAGGCGATGTGATCTCGTCCTACTCGCATACCGCCTTTGAATAAGGCGTACCAACTGGGTTTATTTTGTGCAGATGCTAACTCCCATACCGCAGAACTCTGCGTAACAGTCACATCGTTAAGCGCACCAATTCCAGCCACAACAATACTTGCGATTAATAAATTTGAAAGACGCACATCAGGCGCTACTCCACTTAGTACTAAGTCATCATCACCGGTAATTCCAGTCAGACTCAAGCGCTCAGAGACAATAACTGCACTAATTAAGGCAATAACGGATCCAGATAAAGTTCCAAGGATTGCTGCTGCAGTTTTTAAGCTAAATCCATGCACTAAATAAAGCACGATGCCAGTTATCGCGGCCAAAACTGATATCAGCACAAAAATAACGTTGGCCCCAAGAATTAATGAGGGAATCAAATAAGTGGCCAGTAATCCGAAAGTAACTATTAATCCAAGTAGTGCTCGGATGGCCGAAAAGCCCGATATCGCGATAAGTACGATCACGACCAGGGCAAAAAGATAAATCAAGCCATTGGTTCGCTCAAAGTCATTAAATACATAGATTGTTTCCGTCTCAGTCGGAATAGCTGCAAGCGAAACGTTATCTCCGTACTGAATACCAAATTGAACTATTGATGCATTGGCTTCGAAAAATACGTTTTCCCCTTTGTTGGGTCCATCTAATAATTCAGCTGAAACTTTCGCGCAGAGCGAGGTCGAAAAAGTGCCATCTGGAAGTTGCGTTGCGCCATTTGCAATACAGTCAAAATTTTCAATAGTTCTTACTTGGGCAGAATAAAAAGCTGTTTGCTCAATGTAGCCAAGGGAACTGAAGTCAAATTTCGCTACTTCGTCCGGCCATGTTCGACTTATGTTGAAAATTCCCAAAATAGTTAGTGGGATAAGAAAAGCCAGCACATACCGATGAACTCTGCGCTCTGCCTTACGGTCTACCCAGGCATCATTAAGTTCACCGGGTTTGGTGTGTGCATGTTTATGGGCCATGGCTTAAGACTATTTGAAGCCAAAGTCGCAACCTATTTCAAAGGAAAAGAGCCTGTCCTTTTGGGACAGGCTCTTTACGTAATAGCGAGTCAGTCTGTAAGCCGGATTCTGTACGCTTGCGCGCGATGATCATCCATCTGCGATTGCTGTTACCAACAACCTGATGCGACCTACCTGCAAGTAAAAGCGGGCCGCTACTTGCTCAAGCCTTTCGGCTCTCTTGGTCTTGCTCCCAGTGGGGTTTACCTAGCTAACTGTGTCGCCACAATTACTGGTGAGCTCTTACCTCACCGTTTCACCCTTACCTGATTACTCAGGCGGTTTACTTTCTGTTGCACTTTCCTGTGGGTCACCCCAAGTGGACGTTATCCACCACCGTTGCCCTTTGGAGTCCGGACTTTCCTCGAATATTTCTACCCGCGATCATCCAACTAACTCGTCTAGCTTAAGAATAAATCTTCACGTTTAAAAAAGAAAATTTGGTTAGGCAAAGACTTGATTAGGTGCTGGCTTACCGGCCAATATCGCTAAACAGTTAGTTGCTGCCATGTCTGCCATAGCTGCTCTAGTTTCAACAGTTGCGGAACCCAAATGCGGCAAAAGTGCAACATTTTCAAGTTCTAAAAGCCCTGGATTTACCACTGGCTCATTTTCGAAAACATCAAGCCCGGCACCTGCAATTTTGCCTGCCTTAAGCGCATCAACTAGGTGCTGCTCATTAACAATTGGTCCACGTGCAGTGTTGATTAAAAAGGCAGTTTTTTTCATACGGGCTAATTGGTTTTCCGCAATTAAGTGATGCGTCGATGGTGAATAAGGACAATGTAATGAAATTACATCACTAGATTCAATAAGTTCATCCATGGTCAAGTACTTAGCATCAAGTTCTTCGATCACATGGTCTTCAAGTGGTGACCGACGCGTGTAAGCAATATTCATGCCAAAAGCTTTTGCTCTACGTGCGGTAGCGATGCCAATTTGTCCCATTCCAACAATGCCCAGTTGGCGACCTTGGATTCCAGCCCCAAGCATGTAGAACATTCCCCACTGCCATGGCTGTTGACTTCGAATAACTCGCTCGCCTTCAGCTAATCGACGGGTAACCATCAAAATTAGTGACATTGCAATGTCAGCAGTTGCTTCAGTTAATACACCTGGTGTGTTGGTGACTAATACGCCTCGTTTTTCGCAAGCTGGCACATCAATGTTGTTGTAACCAACTGCAACATTTGAAACTGATTTAAGTTGTGAACCAGCAGCCTCAAGTAATTCATCGTCAATTTTTTCGGTGAGCAACGAAACAATCGCGTCTGCTCCGACAACTAACTCAAGCAGTTTTCCTCGGCTAATCGGCTGGGCATCTTCCCAAGCAACAACTTCATGCTGGGCTTTTAACCGCGCTAATCCACCACTTGGAATTTTTCCAGTTACAACAATTTTTGCCATTTAGCTGGCAATCCATTCGCCCATCAACTTCAACCCATCAGAAATATCGCTTGCATCTATGCCTGAAAAAGCTAGGCGAATGTATTGCTCTTTTTCGTCCGGCTGTGGTCGACCAAAATGACGACGAGTTGTGAATGAAACTCCAGTTGCATGAAGCGCTTGGGTTGCAAAATCAGAGACATCCGAAATGCCTTTGTTCTGCATAGCTTCAGTTACATCAGGGAATAAATAGAAACCCGCCTCAGGGGTGTGCACTTTCACACCTGGCATTTGGCGCAGCAAATCAAGAGCCACGTCGCGGCGGTGTTTAAGTGTATTTAGCATGACTGGAACACCGGATTGGTCTCCGGTAACAGCCTCGACACCCGCATACTGCACAAAGTGCGTTGTACATGATTCATCGTTTGTATTTAGTTTAGAAATTTGATTGGCGATATCTTTAGGTGCAATTGCTGCGCCAAGTCGCCAGCCAGTCATCGCGAATTTTTTCGAAAAAGTGTAAAGAATGACTGTGCGCTCAGCCATCCCAGGCAATGCGGCGATTGATTTTGATTTTCCGGCATAGCGCATTTCGAAATATGCTTCGTCGGAAAGTACGTAAAGATTATTTTTAATTGCGATTTCGGCTATGGCTTCACGTTCTTCATCTGTCGATTCAGCGCCATTTGGATTTTGCAAATCGTTGTAAACAATTGCTTTAGTCTTTGGAGTAATCGAAGCTTTGATTTGATCTAAATCAATACTGAACCCTGTTCCAGTTGGTACATAGCGATAAGGAACTGCTACTCCGCCGAAATATTCAATTTGGCTTTCATAAATTGGGTAACCAGGATTTGGATATAAAACTTCATCACCTGGATTCATGATGGTTTGAATAAATTTGGTAATTACTGGTTTGCCACCTGGCTGAACTACAACATTCTCAGCACTGAAATTTAGACCGCGGTCTTGGCCGATATTTTGTGCCAAAGCATCGCGCAACTGTGGGATTCCTGCACCTGGGCAGTAGCCTGTTTTACCAGCGGCAATCGCCTTATTCATCGCATCAACAATGTTTTGAGAAGTTGGCAGATTCAAATCACCCAGATGAAATGGAAATATTCGATTACCTTTAGCACCCCATTCGGCTGCAGCAAGTGAAACAGCAAATGCGGTTTCAGTACCTAAATTTTCTAACCGGTCAGCTAATTTCATTGCCAACATCCTTGCTTACTAAATGTTGTTTGTACTTTATCGATGGCTTCAAAAAAAAGCGATTCGCCTGACCAATTTTCATAATCTGGAACTTAGATCGATTGGATTCAATTGGATAGCAAAATTTAAGTTAAAGAACTTTAACAACCACATTCAATGTAAGTGGTTGACCGCTACGCTTTGGCTTAATTAAGTCAACATCAGCACCCAACTTGGAAATAATCGTTGCGAATTGCTCAACTGAGCTTGGCATTTTTCCCCCAGTAACAACTTGGCGAATAATTCGACCCTTTGTTGCTTTATTGTGATGGCTGACAACTTTCGGTGGACCAGCTGGCATTTTCTGCAAAATTTTTGGAACAACAACCTGCTCGATAATCGATTTTGGAATTGGTGCAAGATTTACATATTGACTCGAACGCATATCAACTATCAAGCCTGATTCAATTTCAAATATCTCTGCGCAGGGTTTTGCCCAAATGTTTGCCAACGTTCCAATTCGAGGCAGTTTTGTATCCGCCGAAAGTCGATATGCCGGGATTCGATCCCCCATGGAAATTAATCCAAAGAGTGCAGATTGCACATAAACATAACTAGTCAATTTCTTAAGAGCAGCTGCACTTAGCGCATGTGGGTTCAATGCATCAAACAGCACTCCTGAATAAATCTGCCAAGCTGGCCCGACAGGCGCAGTCAATAAATGGATATTTCGGATGCGCTCTGCATCTTGCTTTAAGCTCAACCCCAAAGTGGTGCGGGCTTTTACGGCTGATTTTTCTGACAAGTCGATCAACGTTTCAAGTACTGAATTTCGTTCGTCAGATAGTTGCGAAAAGCTAAGGTTTTTTAAATTCAATTTAGCTTTAGTTAATCCGTCATTCTTAGTCTCTGAGGGCGGTAACAAGAACATGGTCATCGGCGGCGCTCAATTAACCCCGAACCACCCGATAAATGTTCGTCTAATGCTTCATTAGCTAAGGCATCTGCAAATTTATTGTCAGCACGAGGAATCCAGGTGTAGGTGACATTTCCGATTGGCAAAATTTGCCTAGCCCGCATTGCCAGTTCACGCATGTCTGGACTTTTTATTTTCCATCTGCCACTCATCTGTTCGACAACTAGCTTGGAATCCATTCGGACTTCAACAATTGCATTTGCATCCAGTTGGGCAACTGCTTCTAATCCAGCCACTAACCCGCTGTATTCAGCAACATTATTGGTGGCTTCGCCTAATACGGCAGCTAATTCCACAACAACTTCACCGGTATTCATATTTCTTACGACAACGCCGTAAGAAGCATGCCCTGGATTTCCGCGTGAAGCGCCGTCAGCTTCAACTACAAAACTTGTCATGACTTTATTCCTAATTGCGGACTAAAATTCGACGACATTCATCGCAGCGAACCACAGTATCAACGGAAAGTTCTTTAATGCGATTGAGTTCCGCCGCATCTAAACTCAGATGGCAACCTTGACAAGCTCCATTTTTCAATTCTGCTGCCCCAACATCACCGCGATCTGATCGAATTTTTTCATAAAGCTCAGCCAGGTCTGTTGGTGTGTCTTGCAAAATCTTTTGACGTTCACTTTGTTGATCTGAAATTTGCTGCTCGAGTTCAGTTAGTTTTAATTCAAGCGATTTACGGGTATCAGCAAGTTTTATCGCAACCAAGTCTTTGTCGGTAGTTAACTCAGCCAGCGCGTTCTTCGCATCCTCAAGTTGCTGCATGACTTCCAATTCAACATCTTCTAGTTCAGCTAACCGGGTGGCAAGCGAACCTAACTCGTGTTGCAGGTTTTCCAAATCTTTTGGTGATCCAGTTCCGCTACTCAAGCGTTCTTGATCCTTAGTTATGCGAGTTTGCACCTGCTCAACGTCTATTTCGGCTTTGCGTTGCGCAGCTGTTAAATCAGAAACCTCAGTTTGGGCAGCCACAATTTTCAATTCAATTGAACCAAGTTCAACTTCTAAATCCTGAACTGTTTTGAGTTCAGGAATAGCCAATCTTTGATGGTCAAGTTGAATAAGTTTGGTATCAACCGCAGCGAGTTCAAGTAGCTTTTGCTGGTGCTGCGCACTGGCGGTTACCGGCATAGTTACTCCTATTTATCTGCAGAATTGACTGTGGTCAAAATCCAAGGATCTGTAACCAAATCAGAAACTTGTGTCTCAAGATTACCGCTCAGATCAGCGCGCAATAGATCCGCTGCTTGGCCAAGCCAAGGCCATTCACCGGCCCAGTGTGAAATATCAATCAGCGCTTTTCCGGTACTCTGCACAAATTCTTCGGCTACGTGATATTTCAAATCTGAAGTTACGAATACATCAACGTCAGTTTCGGAAACTTGATTCAATAATGAATCCCCCGAACCACCACAAACTGCCACGCGCTCAACTGCACTTGCTAGATCCCCCGCCACATGTATACCTCTTGGCGTGCTCGGTAATCCAGAGTTAACTTGAGCGGCAAAATCACTTAACGGCATAGGGCGTGAAAGGTGACCAATTCTGCCAAGTTTGGTCAGGGGGTCGATCGGTGATTCGACTTCAAGTCCAAGCGCTTTGGCTAACGCATCCGAAACTCCAGGCGTTGCTACATCTGCATTTGTGTGTGCAGTAAATAGTGCGATGTCGGACTTAATTAAATTCGTGATGATTTTACCTTTGCGAGTTTCCTCTGAAACTGTTGATACGCCTTTAAGAATTAATGGGTGGTGGGCAATTATTAGTTGAGCACCAAATTGTTGTGCTTGCGCAATTACTTGCTCGCTTGGATCAACGGCGAATAACACTTTTGAAACTTGATTGTTTGGATTTCCGGAAACTAGTCCTACCGCATCCCATAGTTCTGCCGAAGCGCTCGGATAGCGCCGCTCCAAAACCGCAATAACATCGGCAACCGTAAGGCTCATAGCTACTGAGCCTAACGAAAGTTAAGCCACCTGAATTGAGGTCTTTGCTAAGCCCATCCAATAACCATCAATAACAATTTCAGGTGCAGTGTTAATGTCACTGGCTGCGCCCAAAGTTACGAAAATTGGGGATAAATGTTCAACTGTCGGATGGGCATAAGGCATCCCCGGTGCTAAATATTTGTAGTTCATCAGAACATCTAAATCGCCTTTGGCCAAGGCTCCTTGTGCCCAATGATCGAACTCCACACTCCAACTAGGTGGGGTGGCCTCAATCCGAAAATCGCGAAGGAAAGGTAGGCCGTGAGTTAAGAATCCACTACCAATTATCAAAACTCCATGCTCGCGTAACTTGGCTAGACGTTGACCTAGTTTCACTAACTCAACAGGGTCATGAGTCGGGATTGACATTTGCAGTACCGGGATGTTTGCTTCTGGGTACATCGTGATTAACGGCACATAAGCACCATGATCCAAGCCGCGCTTAGGCTGCTCGCTTAAAGTTTGGGTATCCGCTAAAACGCTTTTGACTAAGTTGGCTAGCACAGTAGCGTCTGGTGATTTGTATTGCAGGTTGTAGTACATGGGATCAAAGCCACCAAAGTCATAAATTAATGGGGTTCCAAAATCTGTTGCACCAATTGTTAATGGTGCCGATTCCCAGTGTGCGCTCACGATTAAGACGGCTTTAGGAGTTTCGAAACTGGCAGCTAAATCTTTTAACTGAGAACTCCAAACGGGATCATCAAGTAAAGGTGGTGCGCCGTGACCTATGTATAGCGCTGGCATCAATTCGGACATGACCCCTCATTTAGTTGAAATTTAAACTAATTTTATAACGAGAATTTTTTCTCAGTCAAGTCATTTATTTCGATTTCCAAAACACCTATTAATTAGGTAAGTTAGGGCTTCGCGGGCGCTTAGCTCAGTTGGCTAGAGCATCTCGTTTACACCGAGAGGGTCAGGGGTTCAAGTCCCTTAGCGCCCACGCTAAAAAGGGGCAGTCATTCGACTGCCCCTTTTGCGTGGGCGAAATAAACAACTGCCCACCAATAGGCATGACTTTTAAATAAAAAGACCGTGACTGGAGAGTCTCGGGTCAACTCCAGTCACGGCTGACATCAGTTTTACACCATCAAATAGTTCCGAGAGATGGTTTTACCGGGAAAACTCCCAAGAAATTTGATTGTTATAGATAAACAAACATTTTCAGGAGGTTTTAAGACAGTTCGGCTAGTGCCTTCTTGTATTCGTCAGTATTCCGAGCATCGCCAGGTGAATTAACTACTGACCAACGAAGTATGCCTTGCTTATCAATTATGAAAGTGCCGCGTAAGGAAAACCCGCGATCTGGAAAGAACGAGCCGTACATTTTTGATACCTCACCATGTGGCCAAAAATCACTAAGTAACGGGTAATCTAAATTTTCTTGCTCGGCAAAAACCTTCTGGGTAGCAGAAGTGTCGCAAGAAATACCAAGCACCTGAACATCATCAGTAACAAAAGCTGGTCGGTTATCTCGGATTTCGCAAAGTTCTCCAGTGCAAATTCCGGTGAAAGCCATTGGGAAGAAAACTAGGACAACATTCTTCTTGCCGCGGAAGTCAGAAAGTTTTACTTCTTCCCCAAATTGATTCTTGAGTGTGAAATCAGGTGCTTCCTTGCCAATTTCGAGTGTCATTAGTTTCCTGTCTCTTCCATTGAATAGTGATTAAAAAAAATTATCTGCGCGCTTTTGGTGCAACGAGCCTTGTGCCTTGCCAATCAGGGGCTGCATTTATATTGCTAGTCGCTTGCAATCCGGCAGTCGGCGCAGCATCAGCAATATCACTTGGTTCAACGTGGCCAGCACGTCCAGCCTTTGGCGTCATTAACCAAATTACCCCGTTATCAGCTAGCGGAGTTAGTGCATCAACTAGTGCATCAACTAAATCGCCATCGTCTTCGCGCCACCAAAGTAGTACGGCGTCAACAATGTCCTCGTAATTTTCGTCAACTAATTCAGCCACTGATCTGGCGGCATCGGAAACAGTCTGATCGCAATCGACATCAAAACCAATTTCTTGAACAACAAATCCTTCGGCAAATCCAAATTTGCCAGCTAACCCGTTCGGGCTACCCCCTTGTGCTACCACAGAACTAGGTTATTGGATTTTGCGCGCCCGCGAATCTGCAATTTAGTCATTCCAGGAAGGCTTATTTTTTGACTCCAGTAATTCGGATCCAATCTGATCCGACAGAATAGAGGGGTACTTCCATTAATAAGGTAGGTGTGGCTGGTGGCCAATGATCCAACTAAGGACTCATTAATCGCAGGCGGATTACCAACTCAATACGTTGATACCAATCCACAAGAAACCTCTGAATGGCTAGATTCGTTAGACGCACTTATTGCAAATGGCGGAGAACACCGAGCTCGCCACGTAATGCTCTCGCTGCTTCGCCATTCATCCGAACGCAATATTGGCTTACCGAGCTTACGAAGTACTGACTACATAAACACAATTCCGCCAGAGCGCGAACCTTCTTTCCCTGGCGATGAGTTCATCGAACGTCGCATCCGTGCATACATTCGCTGGAATGCGGCGATGACGGTACACCGCGCACAACGACCAGGCATCAGTGTTGGCGGACACATTTCAACCTATGCATCTAGTGCATCTTTATATGAAGTTGGCTTTAATCATTTCTTCCGCGGTCCAGATTTTGAAGGTGGTGGCGACCAAATCTTTATGCAAGGGCATGCATCGCCAGGTATGTATGCGCGCGCATATCTCGAAGGCCGCATAAGTCAGCAGCGACTAGATGGTTTCCGTCAAGAATTATCGATGGCTCCAAATGGATTACCAAGTTATCCGCATCCGCGTTTAATGCCCGAGTTTTGGCAGTTCCCTACTGTGTCAATGGGTCTTGGCCCGATGCACGCAATCTATCAAGCGCGTTTTAATCGCTACCTTCATCACCGTGGCATTAAAGACACTTCGCAGCAGCGCGTTTGGGCTTTCCTTGGTGATGGCGAAATGGATGAGCCAGAATCACTCGGTGCAATCGGTATTGCAGCCCGCGAAGAATTAGACAACTTAACTTTCGTAATCAACTGTAATTTGCAGCGACTCGATGGACCCGTGCGCGGTAACGGAAAGATCATTCAAGAACTTGAATCTCATTTCCGCGGTGCTGGTTGGAATGTGATCAAAGTTGTTTGGGGTCGCGAATGGGATGAACTACTTGCCCAAGATGACGAAGGCGCCTTAGTTAATTTAATGAATCGCACGCCAGATGGTGATTACCAGACTTATAAAGCTGAAAGTGGCGGCTTTGTTCGCGATAACTTCTTTGGCCGCGATCCGCGCACTAAGGCGATGGTGGCTGACTGGTCAGATGACAAGATTTGGGCGCTAAAGCGTGGTGGACACGATTACCAAAAACTCTTCGCTGCATACAGTGCAGCGATGGCGCACACGGGACAGCCAACTGTAATTCTGGCGAAAACTATCAAGGGCTGGACACTTGGTTCGCACTTTGAAGGTCGCAATGCAACTCACCAAATGAAGAAGTTGACCGTAGATGACTTAAAAGCATTCCGCGACACATTGCATCTTGAGATTCCAGATGACCAACTAGATCCTTACACTCCCCCTTACTTCCATCCAGGTGAAAATCACGAACATATTCAGTATTTACATGAACGTCGCCGGGCGCTTGGTGGTTACTTACCTTCACGGCGCAATCACTCACGACCGCTGACATTGCCAAGTGAGGATTCCTACAAAGACATGACTATTGGTTCAGGTACTCAATCAGTTGCGACCACCATGGCATTTGTTCGCTTACTTCGTGATTTATTAAAGGATCCAAACATTGGTCCAAGAATCGTGCCGATCATTCCGGACGAAGCTCGAACTTTTGGTATGGATTCATTTTTCCCAACGCTAAAAATTTATTCACCTCATGGCCAGCAATACATGTCAGTGGACCGCGAGCTAATGCTTTCGTACAAAGAATCAGAAGTAGGTCAGATCCTGCACGAAGGCATTAACGAAGCTGGATCAGTTGCATCTTGGACTGCAGTTGCTACTTCTTACTCGACACATGACGAACCAATGATTCCGGTTTACATTTTCTACTCCATGTTTGGATTCCAGCGAACTGGCGATTCATTCTGGCTAGCCGGAGATCAGATGGCTCGCGGCTTTGTTCTAGGTGCAACTGCTGGGCGAACTACCTTGAACGGTGAAGGTTTACAGCACGAAGATGGTCACTCACACCTGCTTGCTTCTACAAATCCTGCGGTAGTTTCTTACGACCCAGCATTTGCATTTGAAATTGGCCACATAGTTAAAGATGGCTTGCGCAGAATGTACGGCCCCGATTCAGAAAATGTTTTCTACTACTTAACTGTTTACAACGAACCAATTGTGCAGCCTGCCCAGCCGGAAAATGTAGATGTCGATGGAATTTTGCGCGGAATTTATCTTTATTCACCAGCGGAGTCGCAAGACGGAATCCGCGCCCAAATTTTAGCGTCCGGTGTTGCGGTGCCATGGGCATTAGAAGCACAACGCTTGTTGAGTGAAGAATGGGGTGTAAATGCGGACGTCTGGTCAGTTACTTCTTGGACTGAATTAAGACGTGACGGATTAGCGGTGGACCGCCACAATTTACTAAATCCACATGATCAGCAAACTGCCTATTTGACTACCAAGTTACAAAACCAACCTGGGCCCGTTATTGCAGTATCGGATTACATGCGCGCTGTCCAAGACGGTATCCGTGAATGGGTGCCACAAGAATTTATTTCGTTGGGTACCGATGGCTGGGGTATGTCTGACACCCGAGGTGCACTTCGTCGACACTTCTTGGTTGATGCCCAAAGTATCACCGTGCAAACCTTGGCCATGCTGGCTAAACAGGGCAAAATTGAGAACAGCAAAGTGCAGGATGCATTAAGCAGCTATAACTTAGCTGATCCAAAGGCAGCAAACGCCGGAAATACTGAAGGTTCTGGCTGATCACAGCTAAGTGATAGTTAGTTCGGCAAATTCCCAGTGGAGTTAATTTTGAGTATGAAACGCGAAAATGCAACTTCACCAGAGCGAATAGCTGCTGAACGAATTGTACTTTCCCGTCGCGTGCAGCGAATGAGTGGCGAATTAACTACAGCTGCTACTTCGCAAATGGAAGCAACGCTTCCCTGGTTTAAAGCACTTCCAGCAAACGAACGCGCATCCGTTGCAAACATTGCAAGTGCTGGTATCGCAACTTTTGTCGATTGGTTTATCTCGGACCAAGCCCCGTCACAATCTGTTGGCGCAATTTTTTCAAGTGCACCTCGCGAATTAGCCAGATTGATTACCTTGCAGCAAACAGTTGAGTTAGTCCGAACCACAATGGCAGTTGTTGAAGCATCAGTTTCTCGCATCGCCGGCGAAAGTGAAACTAGACAGCAATACTTACGCGAATCACTCTTGCGTTACTCTCGCGAAATTGCATTTGCAGCTGCTGAAGTTTATGCCCGTGCTGCTGAGTCTCGCGGAGCATGGGATGCTCGTTTACAAGATTTAGTTTTAGATTTAATTTTGGCTGGCGAAAATTCTGATGCGCTAATTTCGAGAGCAACAGCTGCTGGCTGGGATGCCAGTTGGCCACTTTTTGTCATGGTCGGTCCAGTACCTTCGAGCCAAGTAGCGACTGAAGTTCACATCGAACAAATTAAACGAACTGCTAAATCACAAAACCTAGAAGCAATGGTTGGCGTGCAAACTGATCGACTCATCACAATTATTGGTTCAGCCGAACTAACTGCAGACACAATTTCACAGTCTAAGAATTTTGTCGGCCACTTTGGTTCTGGAACTGTAGTTGTCGGGCCACTTGCGGCAAATTTGTCAGCAGCAGTTAATTCTGCCACTGCGGCTATTTCGGCATATCGAGCTGTCGGATTGATTGGTACACCTAGTCGATTAATTTCGGCAGATGATTTAGTTGCAGCCCGAGTTATTAATGGTGACCATGCAGCAATCAAAACGCTCGTTGAGAAAATGAAACAATCCTTAAAGCCAGATGTGCTAAGCACGTTAGCTGTTTACTTAGAACAAGAACCGACAATTGAGGGTTGCGCCAGAGCCCAATTCATTCATGTGAACACGGTGCGCTACCGCCTGAAAAAGGTGCAGGAAATACTTGGCTTCGACCCAACCGAGCCGAATTCAGCGTTAACCCTGCGAATGGCGCTTATGCTTGGGCGGAAAAACCATAATTTGTAGTATTCCTATAACAAATACCTCTAAAATTTAGTTATTACCCAGCCCTTTTGGGTGTTACCTATACGGAAGACTATCTCTCGTGCTTGCAATTGTTGCTCCAGGTCAAGGTTCGCAAACTCCAGGATTCTTAATCCCATGGTTGGAACAACCACATTTTGAAGATCGAATGCGATGGCTAGGAACTGTCGCTGGAATTGACTTAGTAAAACATGGAACTGAGAGCGACGAAGAGACAATAAAAGATACGGCGATTGCGCAGCCGCTTATTGTGGCATCTGGCCTGGTCTCACTACTTAGTCTTTTTCCGCATCCAGGTGAATCCTTTAGCAAAGTAGCTGTGGGTGCCGGCCATAGTGTCGGCGAAGTTACCGCTGCTGCTGGTGCACACGTAATGACTGCAGAGCAAGCGATGGTTTTCGTCCGCGAACGCGGCAAAGCCATGGCAGATTCTGCCGCCGTCACACCAACTGGCATGACGGCAATTCTCGGCGGTGAGCGTGCTGAAGTAATCGCAAATTTAACTAAACATGGATTGACGGCAGCCAATGAAAACGGTGGCGGTCAAATTGTTGCCGCTGGAACTTTGCTGCAACTCGAAGCCCTAAAGGCTGATCCACCTGCGGGCGCACGAATTGTTCCGCTCTCTGTTGCTGGGGCATTTCACACTCATCACATGGGGCCAGCTGCAAAAACTTTAGGTCAACATGCAAAAGCAATTTCAACTCACGATGCCAGACTTCGGTTACTTTCAAATCAAGATGGCACGATTTTGCACGATGGACGTGAAGTCTTAAAACGACTTGTAACCCAAGTAAGTAATCCCGTTCGCTGGGATTTGTGTATGCAAACGATGTTAGATCTTGGGGTAACAGCCATGATTGAACTTCCGCCCGCCGGAACGTTAATTGGGTTAGCAAAACGATCAATGCCAGGCGTTGAGTTACTTGCACTAAAGACTCCAGCTGATTTGCCGGCTGCCTTAGATTTAGTCGCTCGGCACAGCAGTGTGAGCCCGGTTGGTGACCGTCCAACTTGGCGATTAATTGTGGCGCCATTCAAAGGCACTATTGAATTTAATGTTTCTGAAGAACCTGGAACTGAATTACCAAATAATGCAAAAGTGGCAACGATTAAAACGTTGCGTGATGAATACGAAGTTATCGCACCGCACGGCGGCTCAATCGTCGAATGGTTGGTCACTGATGGCGACCCAGTGAATCCAGGTCAACCCCTATTACGTTTGCATCCAAGAGCGGGCGCATGACCACAATTAAAACTCCCGCAACTGTTAACCATGCCGGACTACTCGGCTTGGGCGTTTACCGACCATCCAGAGTCGTGCCGAATTCTGAAATTGTTGCTGCAATTGATTCAAGTGATGAGTGGATCCGCGAGCGATCTGGAATTATCGAGCGACGTTTCGCTGGTCCTGATGAAACAGCGGCCTCGATGGGAAGTACAGCTGCACGCAATGCCTTGATTGATGCTGGCATTACTGCCGAACAAATTGATGTTGTCTTGGTTGCAACTTTCTCACATCGATATCAAACTCCATCTGCCGCGGTTGAAATAGCGGCGCAAATTGGCGCAAACAACGCAAGTGCTTTTGACGTTTCAGCTGCCTGTGCTGGCTTTTGTTATGGAATTGGTTTAGCAGATTCAATGGTCCGAGCCGGCAGCGCAAAGTACGTATTGGTTATCGGCACTGAAAAACTTAGCGACATTATTAACATGAACGACCGTGGAACTGCGTTCATCTTTGCTGATGGCGCTGGCGCAGTTGTGGTTGGGCCAACCGAAGAACAAGGTATCGGGCCGACAATTTGGGGTGCCGATGGCAATGCGCGCGAAGCAATCATCATGGAACCAGACTTAGTTACCGCTGGCAAAACTGGTGTGCCTTCGCTGCTAACTATGCAGGGTCAAGCAGTATTTCGTTGGGCAGTTGGCAGCATGGGTGATGTATGTCAACGTGCACTTGATGCGGCCGAATTGAACGCATCTAACTTAAAAGCATTTGTGCCGCATCAAGCCAACATTCGAATAACAGATGCAATCGTAAAAAGATTTAACTTCCCTGAATCTGTAGTTATTGCCAAAGATATTCAAACTGCCGGCAATACATCTGCAGCTTCGATTCCATTAGCGCTTCATGCACTACGTGAATCTGGCCAAGTCAAAAAAGGTGATTTGTTTTTGATGGTCGGTTTTGGTGCTGGGTTGGCTTACGCCAGTCAGGTAGCGCTAGTCCCTTAAGTTTTAAGTTCTGCAAAGGACTTAAAAAACGACCCGCAACCGCGGGAAGTCCCACCGATAAAGGAGAGAAAGTATGTCACAGGAGGACATCCTCGCGGGCTTAGCCGCGATCGTTAACGAAGTAGCCGGTATTCCAGCTGAAAGCGTTGCGATGGACAAGTCATTTGTTGACGACCTAGATGTTGACTCATTGTCAATGGTCGAAGTTGTTATGGCATGTGAAGACAAGTTCGGCGTAACTATTCCAGACAGTGAAGTAAAGAACTTAAACACTGTTGGTGATGCTGTTAACTACATCATGGCTAACAAGTCTTAACGAACAAGAACTTGAGCAGGTGGGCGGCAGCTAGTCGCCCACCTGCAAGTAAGCCCGCATAACTAAATCATCAACTATCTGAAAGGACGACAACAATGAGCCGTAATGTCGTCGTGACCGGGTTAGGTGCAACTACCCCACTTGGTGGAAATGTTGCTTCGACTTGGGATGCACTTCTAGCAGCACAATCTGGTATCGGTTTATTAACTGATCCAGTTTTTTCTGAGTTGCCTGTTCGAATTGCTGCAGTTGCAAAAGAAGATCCAGAATCCATTTTGGAAAAACATGAAGCTCGCCGGATGGATCGCTCGCAACAACTAGCGCTAATTGCTGCCCGTGAGGCTTGGCGAGATGCTGGCAGTCCAGAAATTGATCCGACCAGACTTGGTGTTGCGATCGCAACTGGTGTTGGTGGCGTGATTTCCCTTTTGGAACAATACGACACTTTGCGTGAACGAGGTGCGGCTCGCGTTTCACCAATGACTGTGCCAATGCTGATGCCTAATGGTCCGGCTGCCGTTGTTGGACTGGAATTTGGTTCACAGGCTGGCGTGCATACTCCGGTGTCGGCTTGCGCTTCAGGTGCTGAAGCAATTGGTTACGGCGCCGAAATGATTCGAACTGGTCGCGCAGACGTGGTTATTTGTGGCGGTACCGAAGGGTGTATCCATCCATTAACAATCGCTGCTTTCGCGGCAATGCGTGCACTTTCAACCAGGCATGATGATCCAGCGACTGCCTCTCGCCCATTTGATAAAGATCGCGATGGCTTTGTAATGGCAGAAGGCGCTGCAATTATTGTTCTTGAATCTGAAGAATTTGCTAAAGCTCGTGGCGCGAAAATCCATTCAATTTACGGTGGTCAAGGGTTGGCTGCAGATGCCCATCACATTGCGCAACCTGAACCAGAAGGTCGTGGCGTTATTGCTGCGATGAATCGCGCACTTGTGGACGCAGACCTAACAGCTGCCGACATTGTGCACGTAAATGCGCACTCGACTTCAACTCCAGCTGGTGACGTTGCAGAGGCTAAAGCAATTCGCAAAGTTATGGGTAGCCATGCTGACCATGCAGCTGTCACAGCAGTTAAAGGTGCAGCTGGTCACTTACTTGGCGGCGCGGGTTCATTAGCTGCGATTGTGGCGATTATGTCGCTTAAGAATCGCGTTGTTCCCCAAGTTACTAACTTGGTGAATTTAGATCCAGAAGTCGATATTGATGTAGTAATCGGCAAACCACGCGAGTTAGCAAAGTCGGGCCAACTGGCTGCTTTAAGTAACTCGTTTGGCTTTGGCGGTCACGATGTCGTTCTAGCGTTCAAGAGTATCTAATGACTACCCCAGCTCCTGAAGATAAAAAATTAATGGCACCGCGTCGCATTGCCGCGGTACTTGATGAAGGCTCAGTTAACTACGTTGCTGCACAAGCTGAAGGCATTGGTGCAGTCAGCGCTACTGGAACTATTAATGGCCGCGATGTGGTGATCTTTTCCAATGACCCTTCGTTCCAAGGTGGTTCACTCGGAGCTGCTGAAGGAAAAGTAATTACTGATGCGTATGACATTGCTATGCAAAAACAATGTCCAATCGTTGGAATTTGGCATTCCGGTGGAGCTCGGCTGCAGGAAGGTATTTCATCGCTAAAAGCTTTCGGTGAAATTTTCAGTGCGATGACACATGCCTCAGGAAAAATTCCACAAATTTCAGTTGTGCTTGGTCCTGCTGCTGGTGGCGGAGCCTACGGTCCAGCACTTACTGACATTGTGATACTCGGACCTGAAGGTCGAATTTTCGTAACTGGACCTGATGTAGTTCGCTCAGTAACTGGTGAAGATGTCGACATGCTGCGCTTAGGTGGTCCAGAACCACATGGTCGACGCAGCGGCGTTGTGCACGTAGTTAGCGAAACCGAAGATAGTGCGTTAGCTCAAACTCGTTACATCACTGACCTATTGGGTAACCAAGGCACTTTAGATGTCAGCAAAATTGCCGACGTTGATTTGGGTGCGTTACTACCTGAATCTCCGACTCGCGCATATGACGTTCATCCGATTGTGGATTCCGTTTTTGATGCCGGCACTGGCGTTGAGTTACACCCTAGATGGGCCCCTAACTTAGTGACGGCGCTAGGTCGATTCGGTGGTCGTACTGTGGGTGTAATTGCGAATAATCCATTGCGTCTTGGTGGCTGTCTAGATGCAACGTCAGCTGAAAAAGGTGCACGTTTTGTCCGCATGTGTGATGCGCTTGGTGTTCCGCTCTTAGTGCTTGTAGATGTTCCGGGTTATTTACCAGGTGTTGGCCAAGAATGGGATGGCGTTGTCCGACGTGGCGCAAAGTTGCTGCACGCTTTTGCCGAATGTGTTGTACCTCGAATAACTTGTGTAACTCGCAAATCTTATGGCGGTGCCTACATCGCAATGAATTCAAGAAGTCTTGGTGCAACTCGAGTAATGGCTTGGGATGGCGCTGAAGTTGCGGTAATGGGTCCAGTAGCTGCAATCAGGATCTTGCACCGCCGCCGCTTGGCTGAAGTTGCTCCAGAAGATCGCGAGCGAGTTGAAAATGAGTTGGCTGAGGAACACAAAATCACTGCTGGTGGTTTGCCACGTTGTATTGAACTAGGTGCAATCGACGAAATCGTTGAACCGGCGAAAACTAGAACTGCATTAGCAAAAGCCTTGGCCGCAAGCAGTAATTCAGACGGTAGTTTTGCTCGCGGTAATCACGGCAATATTCCGCTTTAACTAACTTGATGTAACCATCTAACCGGCATACCTTCGCCGGCATATCTGAATGGTTCAAGCTCACGGTCCCACGGTGTGCCAAGGACTTGATCAAGATTGTCGACAATTGACTTACCGCTACTAAGTGCGTCTTGTAATGCACTTCGCAACTTTTCTTCGGAAATCAATATTTCGCCGATTACACTCATTTGGCTACTCCATAAACCAAGTGTCGGCGTGGAAACAAAGCGTTGTCCATCGAAGCCTTGACTTGGCTCTTCGGTAATTTCAAATCGTAAATTTGGATAAGCCCGCAAAATTGAAGCCAGTTGGGCGGCTAAGCCAGGCTTACCTTGCCACGAAAGCTCAGCTCGCATCGCACCAGGTGCAATCGGTTGATCGGTCCAATCAAGTTTTGCCGTAGCACCTAGAACTCCGCCAATAGACCATTCGATGTGTGAACACATACCTTTTGGCGCGCTGTGGATGAAAATAACACCACGCGTTAAAGATGACATTGTCATCTGCACTCCCATCATCGTTTGCAATTTGCCTTCCCCAGCATTTGCAACAGATGGGATAACTTGCTTCGAGAATAATGCCTTTTGGCTGCGTATTTCTACTTGAGAAAGTGGTTTTTTTTCGATTTATAACTAATTACCAATAAATGTGCTTAATTTTCAGTGTTATTTGCCCAAGCCATCATGTCCTGCCAGATTGGTGACCAACCTTTGTAGGCGCGGGTTTGCTCGCTGGCGGTTGTCATTGTCTTACCTAAATTAGATCGAAATTCTGGAAACTTAGCTGCCAAACTATTTATCGAATCACTGTAGGTACGAATAGTAAAAAGAATGTCACCAGATTCTGGCAACTTCCAAAGTGTTTGACGTTCAGTACGAAAAAACATATTCTCCCCAAACTCAATTAAATTTTGTGGCGCATGAGCTCGAGCTTTATGCCCAGTTTGGGCCGGTTGGAATAAATCTGGACTATCAAGCACTGTCCAATTCACTCGCCAAACCGGTCGATCTGGAGTCAATTTATTAAACATGACATCTGTAGCAGTTCCAATCCGCTCTTCGTAGTGCGGAACTGGTTCATGAATACCGTGTAAATTTGCGCCAACTTTGCTGGCTAAATCCCAGCGACTTGGAAAACAGACAGATGCGGCCGTTAACACCCACTGATTATCCTGCGGGCTCATTATTACTAAATCTTCTTGGACTAACAGACTTGCTGCCTCTAGGGGATGCAAAGTTTGATCGTACTCAATTGGCGAAGGAAAGCGATCAGAAAACTGGACCGGAAGATACTCGAGTAACTTTGCTAAGACTTCTTTTGATCCTTGCTCGCCTTGCGGTAACGCAGCAAAAACTTCATCGTGTTTATTTTTTAAAAGTTCGCGCTTCTGGGCTAGTTCAGCTTCATAATGTTGATCAATTTCAATCCAAGTATTTGGTTCCATAGCGCGCAAACCCATGGAAACTGTGAATGGTTCACCTTTAACTGGAATGTAGGTCAAGTTTTACGTCTCTCCCAAAGTCGACAACTATATTCAATCCCAAGTGCGTAAATTCCACCCAGCAAAGCGTCAAAAATGTAATGTTCACCGCCGTAAACCAAAGCAAAGACCATTCCGGACATGTAGAAAGTCAAAAGTACTTTCATATTTAGTCTGGACCGCCGCCAAAAGAAAATCGAAATCAGGATAGCCATTCCGGCATGTAGTGACGGAATGGCTGCAACTTGATTAACCACACCTTGTCCCAGAGAAATAATTTGACCGGCAATTGGTACGCCAAGTATTGACCAGCCTCTGGTTGATATTCGCAATACTTCTTCGCCAATACCTTCTCGGGCAGCAAACCATGGTGGTGCAGCCGGCAGCAAAATGTAAGTAACTAATGCCGCGATCGAAATCAAAATAATTCGACGGGCAAACTTGCGCCATAAGTCATGATTGCGAATGTATAGCGTTCCAATAATTGCCCATGGCACAACGAAATGAGAAACGTATATCAAGGCAACAAGTGCTTCCCAGATTTGCACTTCACTTGGGTTATAAAGTCGTTGCTGCAACCAAACAGTTGGAATCTGCCCAGAAATACCAAACCAAGATAACTCGATATCGTAAATCTCTTGAACTAATACTTGCCGGCCAAGTTGATCTGCAGCGCCCCGACTGAAGTCATAGGCGTAAAGCAGCAAAAAGAACGGAATCCAGTCAGCAAAAATCCGCAATGGTCCAGTTTGCGTGCCTACTGAAAATGCAAGTGCTGCAGTAACAATAATTATTATTTGGTTTGCTCGATCAAAAGGCACACCAACAATTAGCAAATAGCTAGCAGTTAAGACAGTCCAGATGCCGACTGCATATTTGCGAGAATTTGGCCATTCAGTCACTTATGTACCTTATCGACTGGCAAAATAAAATCATGCCGCTTCAAATCAGAATGGTCGAAAACATTGACCAAATGATTGAGTTGAGCGATTTTTTTAACTTCATTTGGGCTGACGGTCCAGATGTGGTTTCTTTTGATTTAGGTTATGCCCTAATTCATGTCGGTGGCTACGCTTCCCTTGCATATCAAGATGACGTGTTAGTTGGGGCCTCTTTTGGGGCACCCGGTATTTATCAAGACAAGTTAATTTTGCATTCACATGTAACGGCAGTAACACAGCCAGGTGTTGGATTTGAACTCAAAAAGCATCAATTTAGCTGGGCGCAACAAAAACAATTTCAAGCAATAACTTGGACTTTTGATCCGATGGTTCGGCGCAACAGTGTCTTTAACTTAGAAAAACTAGGGGCAACCGCGATTGAGTTTCTGCCTAATTTTTATGGAACTATGACTGACATTATTAATGCTGGCGACCAATCTGATCGACTATTTGCCTACCTACCAATCGATGCGAAGTTAGGTAAACCAGTTGCTACAAAAATCGAGAATGTTGCGCTATTCAATCAGGCTGGAACGCCAGTAAGTAGGCAATTTGATCCGACTGAACCCTACGCAATTTATCTACCTGAAGACATCGAGGCTTTGCGAAAATTAGATTTAAACTTAGTGAAAATCTGGCGAGAACACGTTAGAGAATTATTAGCAAATGCATTTGCCGCAGGATGCGAAATAAAGCAAATGGTTGATGATCGAAAAGCACTACTAGTTACCCCGACGAAAGGGACTCCGTGAAATTAGAAGCCGTTGAACTAATTCGAATGAATGTGCCTCTTAAGTCAGCTTTTCGAACGTCTTTTAGTTCGGTTAACTTACATCAGGTTGTTTGGGCGCATGTCATAACGGATGCAGGCGAAGGCTGGGCAGAATGCGGCGCAAATGAGCGCCCTGACTATTCAAGTGAATTTCATAATGGTGCAGCTACGGTAATTAAAGAATTTCTGCTGCCTGACTTATTTAAACTAGGTGCCGATTTAACTGCAGAGAAAGTTGCGCCAACTCTCGAGTGGGTTAAAGGTCACCGGATGGCAAAAGCTGTGATTGAAACTGCTTTGCTGGATGCACAACTTCGCGGAGCGAATACATCATTTGCCACCTACTTAGGTGCAGTTAAAGAAAAGGTTCCGGCTGGGGTGTCGGTAGGCATTATGGATTCCCTGCCGGAATTAATGACGTTTGTCGAGGGTTATCTTGCAGATGGTTACCTTCGCATTAAGTTAAAAATCGAACCTGGTTGGGATTATGAACCTGTGAAACTAGTTCGTGAAACATTTGGACCCGATTTATTGCTACAAGTCGATGCCAATACTGCTTACACGCGCAATGATTTTGATTTGTTAAAGCGCCTAGATGAATTTGATCTGTTACTAATCGA